>Ga0233425_10010300_pt1 | contig 11444 bp, 9 predicted proteins | sample Watercolumn_Towu_2_FD_181712 | JGI IMG/M metagenome (GOLD analysis project Ga0233425, IMG submission 181712) | Freshwater microbial communities from Lake Towuti, South Sulawesi, Indonesia - Watercolumn_Towuti2014_140_MG | ecosystem: Environmental > Aquatic > Freshwater > Lake | place: Indonesia...
GACACAATTTAGTCACAATTTGGTCACAATGACGGGGTCGGCGAGGAACCTACCCGCGCAAGTGGTGGAGAAGGTTGGAGCGGGAAAGGGGATTTGAACCCCCGACCCTCGCCTTGGCAACTCTAAAAGATGGTAAATGACAAGAGTCTGATAGAACACCTGGTTTCCCCATTTTTAGCAGGACTATCAGGCAGTTGCAGGTTTCCAAGGTTTCCTTTTGGCTACCGCTGATTCAGACGGTTTATGCGGGTTTCAGTCACAATTTAGTCACACTTCTAGAGGGGCTGAATCCTTCTCTTGACATTATACCTATTTAGGTATAGTCTTTTGGATGCCGATGACAGACGCAAAACCTCTCTACTGGATCGGTAGCAGTAAGAAAGACCTCCAATCTCTACCCGAGGATGTTCAGGATGTCTTTGGCTATGCCCTGTATCTGGCGCAAATTGGAAAGAAGCATGCCGCTGCGAAGCCGTTGCGGGGCTTCGGATCAGCGGGTGTGTTAGAAGTCGTTGAGGACTATCAAGGCGACACCTATCGTGCCGTCTATACCGTTCGCTTTGCAGCAAAGGTGTTTGTCCTGCACGTCTTTCAAAAGAAATCTACGAAGGGAATCAGCACCCCGAAGCACGATCTCGACGTGATTCGTGAGCGGTTGAAAGCGGCGGAGGCAACGGCAAAGGAGTAGGGACCATGAGAAAGCAGAAATTCATCCAGGGAATCGCGGTCACAGAAGGTAGCGGGAACGTCTATGCCGACCTTGGCCTGCGCGATCCTGACGCCATGCTGATGAAGGCCCAGCTCGTCACGAAAATTGATGAGATCATTACGCGCAAGGGCCTGACTCAAACACAAGCAGGACAACTGCTCGGTATGCCGCAACCGAAAGTATCCGCGCTCCTAAAGGGAAATTTCCGTGGCATCTCGGAGCGGCGTTTGATGGATTGCCTCACTCGACTCGGAAGCGATGTGCAGGTCGTTGTGAAGGCAGCACCCCGAAATCGCCATGCCGGCAAGCTTTCTGTTGTGTTTGCCTAGGTTTCCGCCTGCGGGTTGGAGCAAAAGATGATTTCGGACGACTATACGAATAAGCGTGTACTCATTCTTGTCGGGCCACATAGGGGCCAGGAAGGTGTGTGCCTGGGTAGATCTGCCGACGGTCTACGATGGGCTATCTCTCCGGATAATAGTGATGAAATACTGCAACTGGTGTTCGATAAAGAGTTTGGCACTTTACTGAGTCACGGCAGACGGGACTCCTAAGAAAAAGAGCTTCGACAAATCCATCTACGCAATTACAATCGGGCCGATCGCCAGCCTTGGCCTAATAGCTCGTCCATTTCCGCCAAGCAATTTCTTGTTCGCTGATAGAGCCACGTAGGATGCCTGTGGCATTCAATTGTTGTTTCCGTTAGACTACCTCCGCCCTGTAAAGCCTCGCTCACCCGCGTTTTACAGAGGGTAGCTGAATGAGGGAGCTAGAACACGCCCCGCATGCTCCAGCATTGACCGAATCCATGCGTTCGGTCGGCTACTCTCTAGAATCTGCCATTGCCGATCTCATTGATAACAGCATTTCGGCCGGTGCCAAAAACATCCGGGTCCGATTTTCCCCATATGGGGAACCCTTTGTCGCAATCATTGATGACGGTTGTGGAATGAACGACAAAGAGCTTGTACTTGCCATGCGACATGGAAGCCAAAATCCGAAAGAGACCCGGTCCGCAAACGATCTGGGCAGGTTCGGTCTTGGTATGAAGACCGCTTCGCTGTCACAATGTCGTCAACTGACCGTTGTAAGCTTGAAACGTGGGCAATTATCAGCTGCAAGATGGGATCTTGACGTTGTTGCAAGAACAGAGAAATGGACACTTCTCTTGCTCGATCGTCCAGAAATAGCGGCCCTTCCATTGGTCGAGATTCTAAGCAGCCAAGACAGTGGAACAATGATTCTCTGGAGCCGACTTGACAGACTTATAGCAGGGGAAAATTCGGTGGAATCCAGCCTTGGCGAAGGGATGGTGCGTGTCAGGGAGCATCTCGCGTTGGTGTTTCACCGATTCCTATTCGAGGAGGGCCACTTTGACCACCTGAATATTTCGATCAATGAAAACCCTATAACTGCACTCGATCCATTTCTTATTTCGCACAAAGCGACACAGAGATTACCGGAGGAGCGGATTCGGATCGAGGATAGCACCGTACTGGTACAGCCATATATTCTCCCCCATTACAGCAAACTGGCCCCGAATGAGTTGAAGCTTGCGGGTGGTGAAGAAGGGTTACGACGCCAACAAGGGTTTTACGTTTATCGGAATCGGCGCCTGATCATCTGGGGAACTTGGTTTCGCTTGGCAAGACAAGAGGAACTGAGCAAACTCGCCAGGGTCCGCGTAGATATGACCAATGCGCTGGACCATCTGTGGGTATTGGATATCAAGAAATCCGTCGCATATCCCCCACAGGAGGTACGACAGAATCTCAAACGCATTGTAGAACGCATTGCCGAGGGAAGTCGAAGGGTATACACCTTTCGTGGCCGGCGCTCTAACGATGATCGATCGGTGCATATTTGGGATCGAATTGAGGATCGCAATGGCATATGTTACCGAATAAACCGAGATCATCCAATCGTAACAAGCATAGAGGGAAGGCTTGACGATGAGGATCTTGGGCTTTGGCGTTCAGTGTTAAAGCAATTAGATGAGATGCTGCCGGTGGAAGTGGTCTATGCAGACATGGGCGCTGATAGGCGACATGTCAGACAACGACCAGATTATACGTTGGAGGACCTCACTGATTTGGCGGATAAATTGCTGGACGCCTGCGGCATGAACAGAACATTGCGAAGCAATCTTCTTTCAGGTTTAAACAATATCGAACCATTTTCCCTCTACCCTGATATGACCGAAGCAATAATAGCCAGGCTGCAGAATGGACGATAACGTTCAGAAAATTGAAAACACGATTCTTGTAACCCTTGCTCAGAATCGGATTCCCGATGAGTCAGAGGTATCAACTCTTGTTGAAAAGCTAAGGGCGGTTTTTCCCATCAGTAATGAAGAGCGGGATGCTGTATTACGCCGGCTTCATGCACGTCTGGCCATTCGCATGGAAACAGGGGTCGCACTGGTGGAGCTTGACCACCGGCCATGGCTGAATGCGCGCAAGCCAGAAATTGATCCATTTTATTGGGATAGGTATTCAAAATACCTTTTCTCCGTCCGATGGGTTCCTTCAGTTGTAACGACGCTCGATGTGGTGACTGATGATGTCCTAGACCTTTGCGGGGATCCGAAGCGTGATGGAACGTGGCGTCGGAGAGGCCTGGTAATGGGGGATGTACAGTCGGGAAAGACGGCCATGTACACCGCACTGTGCTGCAAGGCTGCGGATGCCGGTTATCCCCTTATCATTCTATTGACTGGCACACTGGAAAGTCTTCGTCGGCAGACTCAGGAGCGCCTTGATGCCGGCTTCATTGGTCTTGATAGCTCTGGATTTCTCTCTCCGCAGCGCCAGAGTAGAGCCCTTGGGGTAGGATTAAAAGATCAGTCTCGTACAGGTGTCGTCTTTACTTCGAGGACGACTGATTTCAGCATTAAGCTGGTCAATCAATTAAATTTCCGCCTGAATGCCTTTAATGAACCGATTCTTCTTGTCGTTAAGAAGAACAAGCGAATTCTGCAAAATCTTGAAAACTGGCTGCGTGATTACAATGTCAGTGGGGACGGGCGGATCTCGACCCCGCTACTCTTGATTGATGACGAAGCGGACAATGCTTCAGTAAACACGAGTGTTTCGAATCAAGATCCCACGGCTATTAACGAGAGAATTCGGGCTTTGCTGACGCTCTTTCGGCGATCCACCTATGTGGGATTCACAGCGACGCCTTTTGCCAACATTTTCATTGACCCGGACACGGAGAGTGAGATGTTGGGAGATGATTTATTCCCCGGAGATGATTTATTCCCCAGGGACTATATATATGCGCTTGAATCTCCAACGAACTACATCGGCCCATCAACGATCTTTGGAGAAAACGCTGTCGCAGGCTTGCTGTGCGATATCGAGGATGCAGATGCCTATTTTCCATATGGCCACAAACCGTCTCTGGTAATTTCCGATCTTCCTGGATCATTGCTGGAGGCGTTGCGGTGTTTTGTGGTCGCAAATGCTATTCGTGATTTGAGGGGTGAGGGGAAGACGCACCGCTCGATGCTTGTGAACGTGAGTCGATTCACCGACGTGCAGACACAGGTATCGCGACTAGCTGATGAATGGCTGCGAGGCTTACAGAATGATATTCGAAACTATTCCCGCCTAAGCACACTGGAGGCTCTTCGGAACCCCGGAATTGCAGCATTGCATGCAAGCTGGGAGCGTGAATTCAAAAATGGAGGGTTCGAATGGGATAGGGTCCAAGCGGCACTCAGAGATGCCGCCCTCCCCATCATGGTTCGCGCAGTCAACCAACGTACCGGGACGGCCGCGCTCGATTACGCAGCATACAGGGAGGAGGGCATGCGCGTAGTAGCCATAGGTGGGCAAAGCCTATCGCGGGGACTCACGCTGGAAGGCCTGAGTACAAGTTACTTCTTTCGCAATTCGCAGATGTACGACACGCTGCTTCAAATGGGGCGCTGGTTTGGATACCGGGATTCTTATGCAGACCTATGTCGTACCTGGCTCACGCCCGAGGCCCAGCATTGGTATTCGCATATTACTTCAGCTACCGAGGAACTTCGGGTTGAGATACGTCGAATGCAGCGACAACGTTTCACACCGAAGGAGTTTGGGCTTAAAGTACGTGCGCATCCCGATTCTCTCATCGTTACAGCCCGCAACAAGATGCGTTCAGCCAGGACGGTACAGCGGGTAATTTCGGTAAGCGGGGAGGCCCTTGAGACCACGACCCTTCGCATGGACTCAGAGTCTCTCAAGGTGAATGCCGCTGTCGTGAGGGAGTTCCTGCAAGTTGTAGAGGGTGCGGGAGTGGCGCGGACAAAGTCTCCATTCGGAAAGGGCAACCATGTCTGGTCCGGTGTGCCTAGGAGCGAAGTGGCCCAAGTGCTCCGGCGCTTTCGTTCTCATCCGCGGAATGTAACCTTCCAGGGAGAGGATCTGGCGAGCTTCCTTGAGCACACGGATGTGGCTAAACTGCATGTATGGGATGTTGTTCTGCCGAGCGGTGAAGAAGCCGAAACCGAGCTGTTGCCTGGGCTCTCCTACAAACCACAGAAACGAACCGTGACCTTTGTCAATGGACCGGACATTCTTGTTTCAGGGAAGAAAGCCAGGGTTGGCTCACGAGGTGTTGAGCGGGCGGGTATTGATCCTGGCACGGTGCGAGATGCTGAAGAGAAGTATCGCGAAAAGAATCCCGGGAAAACAAATGTACCGGACAAGGAGTACAGGGTGGTGCGCGAGCGGCCACTTTTGATCATCCATATTATTACTCCGTTCAATACGGAGGAGGAGCGCTTGCAGACTGGAGGTGACCCAGTTGTCGCCCTTGGTCTAAGTTTTCCCATCTTTGATGATTCTGGGATGACCCGGCGGGTGAGCTATAGGGTGAATGTCGTTGAGTGGCGGAATCTTTTTGAACATGAGATGGATGACGAAGAGGATACGGATGTCGAGGGCGCTTGAAGACCTGTGGCGGGAATTGGCCAGCAGGGGGACAGCCCCGGTTTATCTCCGCATAGATGATCAGCATCCCCTCGATCTGTACGCCGGCTTGGACGTTGACGGGGAAAAACTTCTCGTCTTACTTACCAAAACAGAGCCGGCCGTATTAACCAAACGGTATCATGCCTTTGACGTTCACAGCCATCTTAGACAGGATGGTCGGTGGGCGCTCAATATGCGTCTCAGGAAAGCTGAGTTCCGTCGAATCTTCGCACATCTTTGCGAGGACCTTATCGAGGCATCACGAGTTGGCTGCGCGAACACCGACGGCACAGGGTTTGTGTTGGATCGAATCTCCCGGTGGGAGCGTCTTCTTGCACGCGACAGGTCTGGGTTGCTCGACGAATCCGGACTTCGTGGCCTGATTGGAGAACTTATCTTTTTGGAAAAATGTGCGATACCTGTCAAAGGGGTGCGAGCGGCAGTGGAAGCCTGGCAGGGGCCGCTTGACGCGGAGCAGGACTTTCACTTTTCAGATCGATTGGTGGAGGTGAAGTCCTGTGGCGGAGGGTCCTCCAAAGTGGTCATTTCTTCAGCAGAACAGCTCGATGTATATAATGCCCGCCTGTATCTGTCAGTTGTTTCCTTGGAATCCTCGCCGGATGGCCCTGAAGGCTCCTTTCATTTGCCTGGGCTGGTCTTGCGTCTGAAGGATGTGCTTCGGAATGATGCTGATAGGCTTGCTCTTTTCGAGGAAAGACTTGCGGTTGCTGGGTATGCTGAACGGAAGGAATATGAGGATCGAATTTTCGTTGTTCAAGGGATACGGCACTACCTCGTCGAGCCTGGATTCCCACGGTTGAGGCGATCAGAGATGCCACGAGCAATTGGTGCGACTCACTACGAACTTGATGTCTCGATGTGCGATGTCTTTCAGCGGAGCAGCTGTTTTGAGTGATCATGACGCTTGAAGAATTCAGAAAGATATTCATTGAGACGGTTCGGGCAACGGCTGCAGCCGAGGAGAACTATGTAGTGGCTGCATTCGTTGATGAGGCAGTAAAAAATCTAGCAGAAGCGGGAGAGATAGCCGATTTCGAGCACTGCCACTATAAGGGAGTGGGATCACGGAAACGAGCTCTGCGCATCGATGGATTTGGGTTCGATGATGTGGACGAATCAGTGCGCCTTTTGGTCGCTGACTGGCATGGCGAAGAGACGATGGAGACGCTAACCCAGACAGATGCGAAGGAAATTCTGGGGAGGGTTCGCGCATTTACGGAAGATGCCCTGAGCGGGAAACTTCATACGGCATTGGAGAACTCGACACCGGAATATGGCCTGGCGAAGACATTATGTGACCGCAAGGACAGCGTATCGAAGTATCGCGTTTATCTTGTAAGTGATCGAGCACTGAGTACACGCGTAAGAGACTGGCCTGAGGGGAATATTAACGGCATAGCAGTCGAGTTTCATGTTTGGGACATTTCACGTTTTCACAGGCTGCTCGAATCAAAGACCGGCAGGGACGAACTTGAAATCGATTTCAATGATTACCAACCTGGAGGCATCCCTTGTTTGGCGGCGAGTGGCGGTGGAGGACAATACAAAGCCTATCTTTGCGTGATTCCCGGACAAATCCTGGCAAAATTGTATGATGAGCATGGCAGCAGGTTGCTCGAGGGAAATGTGCGGTCCTTTCTTAGTCTTAGGGTAAATGTCAACAAAGGCATCCGTGCCACAATTCTAAGCGAACCGGACATGTTCTTCGCCTATAACAACGGTATCGCAGCTACGGCAACAGATATAGCCGTGCAGGATGGTTCCGGCGGGCTGAAGCTTTTGCGGGCGAAGGACCTGCAAATCGTAAATGGAGGACAGACAACGGCGTCCTTGGCTTCTACTATGCGAAGGGACAGTGCCACATTGGATGGAGTGTTCGTCCCAATGAAACTATCGGTGGTTCCACCGGAGCAGTCCAGTGATGTCATTCCAAGAATTGCCAGATACGCGAATAGTCAAAATAGAGTTACCGAGGCGGACTTCTTTAGTAATCACGAATTTCATCGGCGCCTTGAACAAATCTCACGCCGCCTTTGGGCTCCAGCGGTGGGCGGTGCCCAGCATGAGACACATTGGTTTTATGAACGTGCAAGGGGACAGTTCGCAAACGAACAAGCCACAATGAGCAGGGGAGAACGGTCCAGATTCCTCATGCAGAATCCCCGGGAGCAGGTTGTCACCAAAACGGATCTTGCAAAGGCCGAGAACGCTTGGAGCTGCCTGCCCCATATTGTTAGTCTCGGAGCGCAGAAGAATTTCATAAAATTCGCAGAGGCAATAACGAAGCAGTGGGGAGAAGACAATACCGAGTTTAATGAAGAATACTTCCGCAGGACTGTGGTCAAAACGATCCTATTCCGAAGCACGGAAAAAATTGTCTCTGGACAACCATGGTATCAAAACGCATACCGGGCGCAAATAGTTGCGTACACCATTGCAAAGCTTTCAGCGGTGATCCAGTCCTTATCCCCAGCGCGACAATTGAACTATTCAGCAATTTGGTCGCGTCAAGCGACGTTCCCATCCCTTGAACAACAGATTGCGGCTGTCGCGGGTTCAGTCTTTGATGTAATTGCGAATCCTTCCGAAGGGTACTCACAGAATGTCACCGAATGGTGCAAGAAGGAGCACTGCTGGAAACGTGTCTCCGATTTGCAGATCGAGTTGGGTGTTAATTTCATTCGAGAGCTGGTTGCCAAAAACTCGGATCGTCGCGTACGCGAGGAGGCTCGATCACAACAGGACGTGGATAACCGAATTGGGGCACAAATAGCAGTGGTGGAGCTTGGAAGAGGCTATTGGTCGGGGCTGGCGGAGTGGGCACGCAGTAGGAGGTTGGTAAGAGAAGAGGAGGAGAGATTGCTATCCCTTGCTGTCCGGTTGCCCGGAACGGTTCCCACGGAAGGGCAAAGCGAAAAGCTTCTCCGTCTTAAGGGAAGGATGGAAGAAGAGGGATTCCGCCACGGCTAAGGAATAATTTAAGTCCATGCCGGATGTCTTTACCCCAAAGAAGCGATCCGAAGTCATGTCACGCATTCGCGGACGTGGCAATAAGGAGACAGAAATTGCTCTTGTTAAATTGTTACGGAGGTTCAGGATAAAGGGGTGGCGCCGGCACCGGAGGGTTTTTGGCAAACCTGATTTTATCTTTCCTGTATTGCGTGTTGCCGTGTTTGTTGATGGATGCTTTTGGCATGGTTGTCCAAAACATTCGAACATGCCGGCGAATAATCGCGTCTTTTGGTCTAGGAAACTGTCAGCGAACAAGGCGCGGGACAGATTGGTGACGCGGACCCTGCGTACCAGGGGATGGCGTGTGCTTCGGATTTGGGAACATGAACTGACCCGGAAAAATGAGGCTCGTTGCCTTCAAAGGCTTCAAAAGTAGGGCATCATCTAGTCCCTGTTGTTTTAGGAGCGGGTGTTGTTCTGTACTCGCCAAAGAAGGGATTGTATGTGGCGGGCAAGACCGTAAGCTAGAAGTGGAGGAACGGCATTGCCTATCTGCGTAAAACAATCGCCCATGTTCCCTTCGAAAACAAAGCCATCAGGGAAGCTCTGAAGTCTGGCCGCTTCACGTATCGTAATGGTGCGTTGCTGCTTGGAATCGTAGTGAATGTGGGAGTAACAGTCCCGAGCCAAATGTGCCGTTACTGTCCAAGACGGTTTGGCAGGAAAGAGTTTCCTCCATTTTTCGTCGAAAGAATCGGTGGAATATGGGGGGATGAAACGCTTTTTGTGGGGCCTTTTTAGCGAGTGTCCGTTGTGGTAACGTGCCCTAGCCATGTTGTATCTCATGGCAGCGAGCTCAACCGCACGCGGATAGCTGTCTCCAGGACGCATCAGGCCAAAAGTGACATAATCTCGCGGTGTGCATCGACAGAAGTGATCCAAGACTTCGTCAGATTCGAATCCTTTCCAGGTTCGCATTTCGACTGCGTAGAAGCTAGGCCGGCCTCGGCGATATGACTGCAATGGCATCTTTGCACGCTCTGGCCAATAGTCAGGTTTTAAATGCTCCAGGAATTCCGGTAGGTCTCCGAGAGCCTGTCGAACCGATATTGCCTTCTTTCCGTGTTTCGGATTCTCGGTGGGAAGAAAAAATTCTTTGCTGTGGAAAAGATTTTTTGAAAGGTCGAGTTCGGCTAGATGTCCTCCTCTCGCCCGCCCGGTTACTTTATAGACAGGGGAAGGAAATGAAGGCTCGATGCGCAGATCACCGCGCACCCCCAGGATAAACACTCGCTCACGGATTTGTGGAACGCCAAACCACGCCGCATCGAGAATCGTGCATGCCACATTGTAACTGGCCGCCGTGGCCAGCTTGCAGATCGTCTCGGCCTCATTACCCCCACCCAAGCTGAGAATCCCCGGAACATTCTCGAAAAGAAAGATTTTTGGACGAACCCATCTGAGAACGTCTAAGACTTTCAGGTAAAGCTTATTCCGTGGGTCTGATTTGTAAGCTCCATCCTCTTGGGCCAAATGATCAAGCTTTGCTCTTCCTATTTTTGAAAATCCCTGGCAGGGTGGTCCAGCAATAAGGACGTCGGCTTCGGCAATGCCTTGTGCAAGAAGGCCGCGTTCTACTGTCAGTTTGTCCAACCGAAGGATGTCGCCTTCATCAGGACCCAATAGACAAAGGGGTGAAGAAAGATGATCGGGGAAATTCTCAGCATACGACTGTCCGGCCAGAGGATCTCGTTCAACCGCACCGGCACAGCGAAATCCGGCCCGACTAAATCCTAGTGAGAAACCGCCTGCGCCTGCAAAGAGGTCAATGAAGGTGGGTGAGTAGGTGGCTGACGCCATCGCGGGAAGATGTTGGCCTTACATCGAGTGAATTCTGCGCTCCAAGGGCGCTATGTGGCCCTGATAGCGCACCTTATAACGGAGTCGCATCTGCTTTGCAAGGTTCTTTTCGGTTGATCAGGAAATTCTCCTTTTGAAAAACCAGCTGGCATTGACCTCTCCCCTCATAAAAATTGCGCCATTGGCCTGGAAGCTCCGTAGTGCTCTGACGTTGGCCCTAATTAATAAAAGCGGAAAGGGCAGATCTGCTGGATGAGCAGGAAAGACCATCGCGCCACTCCATGAACAAGAGTGGCGCGCGTAGTACCCTCCGCGCCTGTATCGCTTCGTGTGCTTTTGTATCTTTCTCATCGCTGATCCTGTCTCAATTTCCCTGGGTCATTTTTAACACCTGTCGATTTCTCATGTTTGCGATCGCCTGCCCTTCGTACTGAACTTGCAGTAACTCCATTCGCGGCCCTGCTGCATCAGCCTACGTCTGCCTACATCAGCCTACATCTGCTGAATTCCCTTGGCAGTTGATTGGCGCTATGGTCTGAGCCATGAGGCTCGGGGAAAGGAAGGTGCGATGAGTCCTGCAAAACGGTTGCTGTCGATCAAGGAACTGGCAGCAGAACTCGGCGTCAGCGTGGACACGATCCGGCGAGCCTATTGGAAGGGCAAGATCCCCGGATTCAAAATCTGCAAGGTATTCCGATTCGATTACGACCGCGTCTGCCAAGTCTTGGAAGCTCAGGGGTTATCTAACGCGGTGCATGCGGGGGCCGTGCAGGTCGGCGGCAGCCGACCGCGCGGCCGCAGCCAGCGCCCCCGTCGGGGTAATGACCTCCCCCCTTTAAACCAGGCCAGCGATAGAGTTAGGCTTGCTGGCCACAGCAAGGGGGGGGATCTATGGCACGGAAACGGTACACGGCGGAAGAGATCATTGGGCATCTGCG
>Ga0233425_10010301_pt1 | contig 11444 bp, 11 predicted proteins | sample Watercolumn_Towu_2_FD_181712 | JGI IMG/M metagenome (GOLD analysis project Ga0233425, IMG submission 181712) | Freshwater microbial communities from Lake Towuti, South Sulawesi, Indonesia - Watercolumn_Towuti2014_140_MG | ecosystem: Environmental > Aquatic > Freshwater > Lake | place...
GATAGTGCGCCGCAGAAGCAGAGTGCTGTTATATCACGTGATATGAATGATCCGGTTCAAAGAGAGTTATTTCTGAAAGAAAACATCGTCCGGTTGGCCGAATCGCAGTTTCCCAACAATAAGGGACTACAGTGGAACATCATCAGTATGGAGCATAAAGCGCACTTGACGTATGTAGAGGCAGAACCCGTGCCTGCAAACCTGGACTATCCACGATTCAAATTTAATGTCTCCTTCAAAGACCCGGCATCCCCCCGCGTTATTGGAATGTTTTGTTTAAAAGACGGTCAATACATCCTGTTCAGCGCGAAGAAATAGTTGTACAGACGTTAAGGCGCTGAAACGGAAGAGATATTTAAGAGAGAGTTTGAAGCGGTTAAACCTTATCTGCTTCATATAGGTTCCGTTACGATTGCCACAGAAGCGGAGCAGCCTAATCGGGAAGCTCCAGCCGCTACCATTGTGCGGGCGCTTTGAAAATTCCGAAGCCCTCCGGCAGCCTTTATGCCAAGCCTGTCTCCCACAACGGTTTTCATCAGTATGATGTCATCCACAGTGACTCCTCTGGCTGTAAAGCCTGTGGAAGTTTTTACAAATGCAGCGCCTGCCCGCTCTGCCAGTAAACATGCTGCAATTTTTTCGGTGTCTTCCAGAATCCCCGTTTCTATGATTACCTTCACAGGATTTGAACCGACGGTTTCTGTGACCGCACGAATGTCATCGTAAACAGTTCGATATTCTCCATCTTTCAATGCGCCGATTGTAATAACCATGTCCACTTCATCAGCGCCAAGCGCCATGATGTGTTTTGCTTCTTCTGCTTTCGTAGCGGTTACATTCGCTCCAAGCGGAAAACCGACAACGGTGATTATCTCGCAGTTCGTTCCGGTCAACTGTCGTTTTGCTTCTCTTACAAACACGGGATTTACACAGACGCCTCGAAATTGGAATCGCTTTGCATCGTCACAGAGTTTCAGTATATCGCCTCGTGTTGCCTCCGGCTTTAACAGGGTATGTTCAATCAACGGGGCTAAATCCAAAGGTTTTTGAATGAGGTTCGGTTTTTCAAAATGTCTTTGAATAGGCGGCATACGGTAGTCGAGTCCCATGCCGTCAATTATTTCTGTTATTTTTAAAATATGCGGGAAGTAATCTTGGGTCATTTTATAAAACGAAATGGTTGTTTTTCTGTCGGATAATAAGGAGACGTCCTCATTATGAAATAGTTAATGTATCTTAAAGGCGCGCAGAAGGAAGTTCCAAACTTTGTTCCAGTTAAGATATACATGGATGGCCGTCAATACTAAGGTAGCGTAAGCGAAATAACGGTGCGGCACAAACCTGCGGAGTTCCAGCTGTGATTGAACATAACCCAAAATTCCGGTAATGGAAATAGAAATGAGGAGCAATATGCTGATTATGAAAGTAATATCTTTTTTCTTCATTGGTAAAGCAACAGAACCGGAATCAAATTTGATTTAACCGCCAGTGTACCTTGCAGGGTGTATATTGTTTTAGACTTCGGATTGTACATTGCTATAATGCCCCTGCTGCGTGGAGGTAAATGACAGCCTCTTTCTGGCCATCGACTCCGATAAGCCGGTTAATCTCTTTGTCTATAAATGCGCCGATACTTACGGACCCCAATCCAAGAGAAGTCGCTTGCAGATAAATGTTCTGGCTGATGTGTCCGGCTTCTATATAGGTATAACGGAAACCGCGCTCTCCGTATTTATGGCGGACACGATCGAAAATGGCCGACAATACGAAGGTAACATCTGAGTCGCCCAACATTTCCTGTTTTAATCCTGCGGAGGTGATTTCTTTTCTGAAATTGCCCGCCTTTATCAGTTCCAGTGAATGGCTCAGCACGGCATAATGATAAATACCCTGGGATACTCCCGTAACGTTGTTGACGACCACATAAACCTCGAAGGGATAAAGCGCTCCCGCTGAAGGAGCAGTGCGGAGGGGTTGATCATACATGCTGCCTGTAATTCCCTGTGCGGAAAAGAGTAGTTGGGACAGTTGCAACAGGGTTAGCGGTTTGCCGGAATAGTTACGAACGGAGCGACGTTTTTTTATGGTTTCTTCCAGGGTCATACCGCGGTATTCCGGTTTTGGCAGTTTTATCACCGTTGTATGAGGGTAAGTCTTGTACGGAGGCGGTTTTTTCGGCTTGCTGCGAAGTAAATCTCCGGCGATTCCAAGCCATGTTAAGGATGTTTGATAATGGAAGCGTTCCCCAATACCGGATTCCTTTTCGCTGTTTTCACCATAAGATAACGGTAATAATGGAATTGTTATGAATGCAAAAAAAAGTACGGAAAGAGAAATCGTTTTTAGACTGAAATAAATTTGCATATTACGACTCTCAGGTTTATAGTATTACTGTATTCTCATTTCTTGGTAAAGAGGGGTTGCCCGGCTATCCTGCCGGACATATTTTATTACTCTATACCTTGCTATCGCAAGAAGAAATTGATGAAACCAAACACTCTGTTATGCATGATTTTTGATACCTGAAGAGGATGCTATTATGTTAAAAAACCAATTTGGGCTTATTGGCCTTGCTGTTATGGGGCAGAACCTGGTCTTGAATGCAGCCGACCATGGCTTTCGTGTTTCCGTGTATAATCGTACTGAGGATAAAACCAGAGAGTTTATGGCAGGCGAAGCCGGTAATAAAAATATCGTTCCTTTTTATTCGCTGGAGACATTTGTGAAAAGTCTGGAGCGTCCACGCATTATCCAGATAATGGTCAAGGCGGGCGATCCGGTAGACGCCGTTATTAAACAGTTAAAACCATTGCTGGATAAGGGCGATGTTATTATAGATGGGGGAAATTCCTATTTTACCGATACGGAGCGGAGGGCAAAAGAGTTGGAAGCCGCAGGTTTTCGCTTCGTTGGAATGGGTGTTTCCGGCGGGGAGGAGGGTGCGCGACATGGCCCCAGTCTAATGCCCGGCGGTACGAAGGATGCATATACTGTCATTGAGCCGTTGGTAACCGCCATTGCAGCAAAAGCGCCGACCGATGGTACGCCATGCGTGACATATATTGGGCCGGGGGGCGCAGGCCATTATGTTAAAATGGTGCACAATGGGATTGAATACGGAGATATGCAGCTTATTGCCGAAAGCTATGCCCTGCTCAAAGCCGCTCTTAATCCTTCACCGGAAGAGTTTCATCGCATATTTAGTGGATGGAATTCCGGCGAGCTTTCGTCCTTCCTTATCGAAATAACGGCAGATATTTTCACCAAAATGGATGAGAAAACCGGCAAACCGCTTCTTAATCTTGTTTTGGATAAGGCGGAACAAAAAGGCACCGGCAAATGGACGAGTCAAAATGCGCTTGGTATAGGCGCCGCTATTCCGACTATAACCGCTGCGGTAGACGGGCGAATTATTTCTTCGTTAAAAAAAGAGCGTGTCGCCGCATCCGGGACATTTGTATTGCCCAAAAGAGACTATCAGGGCGGCAGGGAGAAAATTATTGATGCCGTGCGCGCTGCTTTGTATGTTTCCAAAATATGCTCTTACGCTCAGGGAATGGCGCTGCTCAGCAAGGCATCCGCTGAGTATTGCTATAGCCTCAACCTGGGTGAGGTTGCGCGCATCTGGCGTGCCGGCTGTATAATTCGCGCCAGATTGCTTGATGATATTACGCGGGCATTCCGCCGTAATCCGCTTTTACCCAATCTCCTGGTGGACGATGATTTCAAACAGGCTATTATGAACCGACAGGAAGCCTGGCGTTATGCGGTAAAAACAGCGATCGATTTGGGAATTGCCGTGCCTGCTATAAGCGCTTCACTGGCCTACTTCGATGCATATCGTACTGAATACCTGCCCGCCAATCTTATTCAGGCGCAACGCGATTATTTTGGCGCCCATACATTCGAAAGGATCGATCAATCAGGTATATTTCATACTCATTGGAAGGAGGGATAAATAGTGGGAGACACAGCGACCGCATCATTTGAGGAATCTGCGTCGTCGGAGAGCGTCCTTAGGAAAATTCCTGATCCCTGCGCGGTGGTAATCTTTGGCGCATCGGGTGATTTGACGGAACGGAAATTAATGCCGGCACTTTTCAGTCTCGCCAGTAAGAAACTGCTGCCGGAAAAATTTGTTGTTGTGGGGGTAGCCCGCAGCAATATGAATAATGAGAGCTTCCGCCAAAAAATCAAAAACGGTATAGAGGCGCATGCACATATCAAACCCTCTCAATCGGATGCGTGGGCAGCTTTTTCTGAAAACCTGATTTACCACAGAACCGATTATGACAATTCGGCAGACTATGAAGAACTAAAAAAACTTCTTATGGAAATTGATAAAAAACGGGGGATGTCGGGTAACTTTCTTTTTTATCTTTCCACTCCCCCCGTGCTCTATCCGGTTATTGTAAACCAGTTGGGAAAAGTAGGACTTGCTCAGCAGTCTGAAGAACGCTGCTGGCGGCGCATCATTATAGAAAAACCTTTTGGACACAATCTGGCGTCAGCCAATGAACTCAACAACAAGGTACATGAGGTATTCGATGAAAGCCAGGTCTACCGTATCGATCATTATCTGGGAAAGGAAACCGTGCAGAATCTGCTCGTGTTTCGTTTTGCCAACGCTATTTTTGAGCCTCTATGGAGCCGGAATTATATTGACCATGTCCAGATTACAGTGTCAGAAGAGGTAGGGCTTGGCAGCAGGGCAGGATACTACGATACTGCCGGTATCATGCGCGACATGTTTCAGAATCATTTATTGCAACTGCTGACCCTCACTACTATGGAACCGCCTGCCGAATTTAACGCCACGTCGCTTCGTGATGAAAAGGTAAAGGTACTCAAGGCTGTCCGCCTTATCCGTCCGGAAGATGCTGCGCAATGCACCGTTCGTGCGCAGTATCGTACGTATCGGGATGAACATGGAGTCGCCCGCGGTACAGAAACGGCAACATTTGCCGCGCTTAAATTGTTTATAGACAACTGGCGCTGGCGCAATGTTCCTTTTTACCTCCGTTCCGGAAAGGCGTTGGCAGATAAAGTAACTGTAATATCCATTCAGTTCCGGCATGTGCCGCATCTGATGTTTCCTTTACCGCAGGGAAAACAACTTCCACCCAACGTCCTGAGCCTTTGTATTCAGCCAAATGAAGGGATGCATCTGAGTTTTGAAACAAAATTGCCCGGCGCCGGTATGCAGACCCGCACCGTTGATATGGCGTTTCTTTATGAACAGGATTTTGGCAAAAATATCCTCCCTGATGCTTACGAACGGCTTATATTGGATTCTCTGCAAGGTGACGCTTCGCTTTTTACCCGAAGCGATGAGATTGAATTGGCCTGGAGGTTAGTAGACCCTATCCTGCAAGGCTGGCAAAGTAAATACGCCCCGCCGCTTGCCTTTTACGAATGCGGCACATGGGGGCCAAGCAAAGCGGATGAATTCATACAGGCCGATGAGAGGAATTGGCTGTTATATATTCCACGGTAAAACCAAGGAAGGCAGTCACCGTATATTTAACGGATAGGACTTAAAGGTGTGGTTGTAGGACGCAGAGACTCTTCATCATGAATATTTTTGTAAAATTTTCTTAAAGGCAGACTACATTTCCCATGCGTATTCCACTGGCTAAGTATGGCTTCAGAGAGTTGATAATCTTTGGTGTTCCCTGTTTAATTGGGATTGGGGCGTCCGTTGTTTTGTTTCCCTGGGTTATCTTTATTCCGCTTTTCTTTCTGGCTTTTCTTTTAAATTTCTTTCGCGATCCGGAGAGGAGAACGCCGCAGGGAGCTGAATATATTATTGCACCGGCAGACGGTACGGTATCACACATTGTTCCGGTATATGAGGAGCATTATTTGAAGTGTGATGCGACAAAGGTCAGTATTTTTATGTCCGTGACAAATGTGCACGTAAACCGTGTCCCACTACATGGTCGTGTGGAATATATAAAACATACAAAAGGGAAATTCCTGGACGCCAGGGACGATGAGTGCTTTCGCAGCAATGAGAATAATGTGATGGGATTGGCTCTGGTTGGCGGAGATCTCAGAATTGCAGTGAAACAGATTGCCGGTAAGATTGCCAAACGTATTGTGTGCGCCTGCAAGATCGGAGACGTCTTTGAACAGGGACAGCGGTTCGGTATGATAAAATTCGGTTCGCGGGTAGAGGTATTTGTCCCCGATTCAGTCACGTTTGAAGTAATGGTCAAGGTAGGTGATAAAGTAACTGCCGGAAGGACGGTGCTTGGCAAGATCCGTCAATGTGGTCAATAGAGTTTATTTAAAACCGCAGTAAAAAATAAAAATGCAAAATGACAAATTAAAAATCAAAGGTGATAATTTTTGCATTTTGATATGTGTTTTTAATGTTTGATTTTTATACCATGCAATTTTTATTCTGAATTCCGTCTTCTGGTTTCTGAATTCTAAGCAAAATTGTTTATGTTTACGGGCATTATCGAATACTTAGCATCAGTAAAAAAGTTGTCCCTGAAAGCAGGGGGAGCTGAACTGTTTTTAGACGTATCGGATTTCTGCAAAGACCTCAAACTGGGTGAAAGCATTGCTGTTAATGGTGCATGTCTTACGGTGAAAGAGATTTCAGGAACAGTTGTCAGTTTTGATGTTTCTGGAGAAACTCTCAGGAAAACTACCCTGGGAATGCTGCGAAATTCTGAAAAGGTTAATATCGAAAGAGCGTTAAAGGTTGGTGACAGATTAGGGGGGCATTTCGTTACAGGCCATGTGGATGGTACCGGCATTATAAAAGAAAAGAGACAGTCTGCCGATCAGTGCACCGTCTCTTTTACGGTAGAAGGCAAATATACGGACATGATGATTGAAAAGGGTTCTGTTGCTGTCGATGGCATCAGTCTTACGATTATTAATCTCGCAGATGGCGCTTTTTCGGTGGCATTGATTCCCTATACAGTGTCCTTGACAACTCTGGGGTTCAGCAAAGCGGGAGACAGAGTTAATATTGAAATTGATATGATGGGGAAGTGGATTAAAAAACTGCTTGAAAACACACAGGGAAAAAAGAGCAACATTACACAAGAAATATTGAGAGAGCAAGGATTCCTATAAATGCGAAAGAACAAAAAAACAAAATTACTGATTGGGATTACGATGGGTGATCCGTGCGGGATCGGTCCGGAGATTATTCTGAAAGCCCTGAAGTCTCCCGCTATTAGAAAGTTGGCGAATTACGTTGTTATTGGCAATAAAGGGGTGTTGGACCAAACGGCAAAAGCGTTAAATATACCGGTAAAATATACAACGGTATCTCACATTTCAGAGATTGAAAACACAACGCCGGCGCTTTCCCTTTTATCTACCGGTGATTTTGAGCCCGGTCTCATGAAGCAGAAGAGGGCTACCGCTGAAGGCGGAGAACTGTCTGTTCAATGTGTGATCAAAGGGATCAATCTTGCCATGAGCGGGCACATCGACGCCCTCGTTACGGCGCCGATTTGCAAGGAGGCGATGCATTTGGGGGGGTATGGCTATCCCGGTCATACGGAGATGCTTCACATTTTTTCAGGTGTAGAGCGCGTTGTTATGCTGATGGCGGGAGGGAAACTGAGAGTGGCCTTTGCCACAACGCATATTGCCCTAAAATATGTACCCGAATCTGTTACCGTAGACAGCTTAGTAGGGACGATAGACATTTGTAACAAAAATCTCAAACAGTATTTTGGTGTGAACAGGCCGAGGATTGCCGTGTGTGGTTTGAATCCACATGCCGGTGAGGAAGGTATATTTGGCGATGAAGAGAGAAAATGCATAATCCCGGCAATTGAAAAGGCGCGGCAGCGGGGTATCCGCTGCGAAGGCCCTGTTTCTGCCGACACCATATTTTACAAGGCATTGAAGGGAACTTGTGATTTGGTTGTGGCTATGTATCATGATCAGGGCGCAATTCCCCTGAAGCTGCATGCCTTTGAAACTGGAGTAAACATTACCCTGGGGATTCCGTTTGTCCGCACATCTCCCGATCACGGCACTGCCTATGATATTGCAGGCAAGGGTATTGCCGACCCGCGTTCCATAATGGAGGCCATAAAAAGTGCCGTAAAAATGGCAGGATGCGCACAAGGAAATAAAAAGGCCTGACACACCACAGCTCCAGTTTTTGAGAAAGAAGTGTATAGGGGTAAGGTAGTATATCCGTGTAATGCACGGGCATAATTAATTTCCGTTTGGAAACGAGTGTCAAGATAACGTGGTTTTATTGAAATGTTCATACAAGATCTGCAAAAGTGTGAAGCGTATATTGCGGGAGACAATGTTATTATCCGGGAACTTCTGCATCCTGATAAGGCTGATTTGAAACTCCGTTATAGTCTGGCGCACGCAATGCTCAAGCCAGGCAATACCTCATATCGGCACAAATTAAAGACTTCTGAGATATATTATATTCTCCAGGGTGAGGGAATGATATATATCGACAATGAGCCCGCAAAGGTTCATTCGGGTCAGGTAATTTATATTCCTCCCAATGCCGAGCAATATATCAAAAATATTGGACAGACCGATTTGCAGTTCCTCTGTATAGTTGATCCTGCCTGGCGGAAAGAAGATGAGGAGATAATATAAATGTTATATTAGCACCCAGGACGCTGAGGGCGCATAACAACCCCACAAATCCCCCTTTGTTAGGGGGACTAAGGGGGTTGTAACTTTGTGTCTTGCGGTGATTAATACATTTAAAATACTCGTTTAAACCCATGCCGCAAAAAGAAATGAACTTTATACCACACACACCGGCCATATTGAAGCAGATTTTCGGCCGGAGAGGGATTTCGCCGAATAAACGGTTTGGCCAAAATTTCCTCATCGATCAAAATACCCTGTTATCTATTCCCGATATTGCAGAGCTAAAGGAAGATGACATTGTTCTTGAAATCGGTACGGGGACAGGCGGGTTGACGCGATTGCTGGCCGGGAGAAGCCGGCATGTATTCACTGTAGAGGTGGATAGAAAGTTATTTGAAATGTCGTCTGATATACTCAAATTGTATAAAAATGTTACCCTCATTAATGCAGACATTTTAAAAACAAAGCACGAACTGAACCCGGATATTCCCGCCCTCATTCACAATTGGCTTAGGGAGCATAATCAAACCTACATAAAAGTAGTTTCCAACTTGCCATACAATATTAGCACGCCGGTAATCATTAATCTTCTGGAGGGTGACTTGCCTATTCAAGTACTGGTGCTGATGCTCCAGAAGGAAATTACGGAACGCATGACGGCAATCCCCGGAACAAGGGAATACGGCATTTTATCTATAATCACGCGACTGTTTTCGGATGTGGAGGTGGTGAAAACCTTGCCGCCTGAGGTATTCTGGCCGAGGCCGGACGTTTATTCGGCCATCGTTAAGATAGTTGTTAACAAAGGAAAATATGCCGGGCAGATAACGGACTACCCCTTTTTCAGAGAGGTTGTTCATGCCATATTTACTTCACGACGTAAGACATTGCTCAATAGCCTCGAACAATTGAAACTGCCGAATGTATCACGAGAACGACGGAGGAAAATTATCGAAAGCATGCAACTGAATGAGCGGGTAAGGGGAGAAACCTTGAACATAGATCAATTAATCTGTGTTTCAGAGGCCATTGGTAATCCTGTAAAGTGAAGCCAGGCGGGTTATACTCAGGAAGCTCATAAAATGTGAATTTTAAATTAATAACAGGATGGCATGGACAAATTTTGTTTGTCCGTGTTGAACTTCCGCAACGTTGTTTACGAATTACAAATTGTAAGCCTCCTGAGTATAACTGAATGGGTATATAAAAAAGTTAAATATGTCCCGCATCGGAATTTTGGATGGTTCCAAAATTCCGTCCGGGAAGGCGCAGGTTGGTTGAACGTAGGTGAACCCAACACTAATTTGAATATAATTAAGAAATTTAAACGGATAACTTTCTGCATTGAGCCACCTCAAAAAACTTGCATCACAAACTGTTGTTTATGGTTTGAGTACCATCCTTGGCCGGTTACTCAACTATCTTCTCGTGCCGTTGCATACGCGGGTCTTCGGCACGGCTGATTACGGTGTGGTAAGTGAGTTGTATGCGTATTCCTCGTTTTTTATCGTGACGCTCACCTACGGTATGGAAACCGCATTTTTCCGCTTCTCGCAGGATGAAGCAAAGAAAGACAAGGTGTTTCCAACGGCATTTGTGTCTATAGGCGTCTCGTCAATTATTTTTATGCTCTGCATGGGCGTATGTGCGCAACCAATTGCAAATGCTATCCGCCATCCGAATCATCCTGAATATATCCGTATTTTCGCCCTCATACTGGGATTTGACGCCATAGCAAGTATTCCCTTTGCGCTGCTCCGCCAGCAAAGCCGTCCGGCAAAATTTTCCATCATAAAAAACATCAACATCCTCAGCAATATCCTCCTCAACGTATATTTTCTGATGCTGTGCCCATATATGCAGCACAAGTCCAATATTTTGCTGCCATTTTATGATGAAACCATTGGCGTGGGTTATGTCTTTATTTCAAATCTTGCGGCAAGCATTATCACGCTACCCCTCTTGTCCAAAGAAATCCTGCGTATCAAAAAAGGTTTTGATGCAGCTCTTTGGAGGAAAATGATCACTTACGGATTACCGTTATTGGTTGTGGGGCTGGGCGGCATGGTAAATGAAACGCTTGATCGGGCAATCATGAAATATTTACTTCCGGCGGGCAAAGAGACGTTGAGTCAGGTGGGCATTTACGGGGCAAATTACAAGCTTTCCATCCTGATGAGTTTATTCATTCAGGCGTTTCGTTTTGCCGCGGAGCCGTTCTTCTTTTCCCACGCAAAGACGTCGGACAAGAAAACCATTTACGCGCGGGTAATGGATTACTTCGTAATCGTCTGCCTGGGGATATTCTTGCTCGTGACGTTATACATTGATCTTTTCAAATACTTTATTGGTGAGCAATTTTATGAAGGACTCAAGGTGGTTCCGGTATTGCTGCTCGCCAATCTGTGTCTCGGCGTTTATTATAATCTTTCAATTTGGTACAAGCTTTCCGACCAAACCAATAAAGGCGCCATGATATCATTGATTGGCGCCGGCATCACTATCGGTTTAAATATCTGGTGGATTCCCGTATTCGGCTATGCTGGCTCGGCGTGGGCGACCTTTCTCTGCTATTTCAGCATGATGCTGATATGCTATTTTATGGGAATGAAGTATTACCCGATACCCTATCATGTCAAGCGCGTGTTGGGTTTTGCAGGAATAGCGCTCATGTTATTTTTTGCCGGACGATATTGCGGAATGTATTATTATGCCGGTGACCTCGTGCGTACCTTCAGCATAAACTCCGCCCTGTTCCTCATTTTCATTATACCTGTTTGTCTGTTTATCAAAAAAGATAAAACGCAGACTTCGCCTGTCCGGTGATACAACTT
>Ga0233425_10010302_pt1 | contig 11443 bp, 12 predicted proteins | sample Watercolumn_Towu_2_FD_181712 | JGI IMG/M metagenome (GOLD analysis project Ga0233425, IMG submission 181712) | Freshwater microbial communities from Lake Towuti, South Sulawesi, Indonesia - Watercolumn_Towuti2014_140_MG | ecosystem: Environmental > Aquatic > Freshwater > Lake | place...
GTATGATATCTTCCTGGAGGCGCTGACCGATAACTTCGACCGGGGCGTGCTCCGGTTCATCGTCATGATGGACCACCTGGAAGACAGGTTGAAAGACCTTATCCAGTACCTGAACCAGAACTCGGACTTCAACATCTATGCGGTCGAGGTAGATCATTACCAGTTCAACGACTACGACATCATGCATCCCCGAATCTTCGGGCATGAGATCACAAAAGCTTCCTCATTGCCAGAAAGAAGGGTTAAATGGAATAAAGATAGGTTTATTACACAGACAAAGGAGAAGCTCAGTGACAAAGCCTCCGAGGTATTGAATCTCCTCGAGTTCAGCGAAAAGGAATGCTCTTCGATTTCCTGGGGTTCGGGGACAGTGAACGGATCGTTCTCGCCGGTATTGAAGTATGGCGAATTGGAAGTCACGCCGTTGTCCATTTACTCGTATGGCGACATTATGGTCAAGTTTCACTGGACAACCCCGGGCTCCGAAAGAGAAAAGATCTACATCAAATTGGTCGATAAATTCGTCGAAGTGCTTTCCGACAAGGCGAGATTGAAATACAAAAGCGAGAATCTTCTGAAGCGCAAGGATAACCCGTATCTGAACATGTCTGATTTCAAAGAAGGATCGAAGAGTTTGATAGAGTTCTATTCAAATGCCCTGAAGATGTAGTAATGCGTTTTAATAAATACTGTTTGAAAAATCTGATGTCCACAATTCTATTTATAAAATGGAGAAAAAGTAGTTAGATCAAATATTATTTTATGTCGTTTGTCAGCCTATCCAATTCTTTTTATTTGTTATTCGATTAATCTTGTATCCCGCATATGCCCAATCAGACCATTTTTTCTCATAACAACTTTGTATTTTATTGATGTTTTTCTTTGAATATTCAATTTTATGATATGAGGCTACTTCCCGATCTATTGGTATCCGACTGTAATCCCCTAAGAGAATCATAATATGGCTGGTGGAGTAAGGGCCGAGCCCGTTGATGTTTTGGATTTCTGAGCGGATGAGATCGTACCCGCTGTTAGTTTCGCTGACTGATTTCAGCTTGTCATAGCCTTCAAGTATGTTATTTAGATACTTTTTTCGATACCCGATTTGTATCTGCGGATCTCTGGGAACGTCTCCGAAATCCGGAAATCCCCAGATGTTGCTAGAACTGATTTTCGCTCCATACCGCCTGCAGAGCTCCGTTGTCATTTTTACTGTAAATGGCCAAGAAGCGTTGCAAGTAAAAAGAGTCTTCACAACATCCTCAAACAACGTTGCACCCCTCAGTGGATAGCCGCCGCCGGCGTCTAGGTAATCAATTATCTTTTGCTCTCTATTCTTTTCAGCGAGCCTTTTTAAAGGATTCAAGTCCTTTTCATAATTCAGCATTCGATTGATTCTTCCACGCAGGCGGGCTTTGTCTAGTTGGGAAATTCGGTCTTTATCTGATATCATTATTTGGATCCGACGGCTGTTCTTCTGTTTGATTTCAAGCAATACAGAGAAATCCGAGTCGATGTCCTCCACCCTTCTCAAGAGATTATTTTCAGAGTCCCATTCAAACGGCGGAAGGTTCAGCCAGCCGTGGAATAAAACAGTATATCTAAGATTATATGGCTTGTTTACATCTATTATCAGTGATGCAGGTTCCATGTTGAAACGCCAATGCACTTTAATTAGATAAACCTGATTTTCTGATGATTCTATTCAACCGGCATCGCTAAATACAACAATATCCTACATTTTGTACGGATAAACGGGTTTTTATATACGCCTGTCTATAGGTGGAGCGGCAACAAGAAAAGGTATGGTATGACGGACAATATACCGCCCGCTGCAAGAAAAAGATGTATGAAGGCGAATAAAGATAAAAATACTTCAATCGAACTGATTCTCCGGAGGAGGCTTTCCTCCCGCGGTCTGAGATACAGACTCCATTACAAGCTCCCAGGCAGGCCGGATATCGTATTCGTATCAAAAAAGGCAGCAGTATTCGTGGACGGCTGCTTTTGGCATAAATGCCCGAAATGCTTTCAAATGCCGAAATCCAACTTAAAATACTGGAGGCCGAAACTTAAGAGGAATGTTCGCCGCGCCCGGCAGGTGAACAGGCTATTAATCAAAGATGGATGGCGGGTGAAAAGATATTATGAATGCAAGATTCGGTCGAATCCGGATGCTGCGGTAAAAGAGATTATTCAACTATTGAAAAAGAAATGATTCTGTTTGTTTAAGAGGACATTAATGATATTCTTTGCGACGCTGTGGATCATACAGAGCGGCACTGAATTTCCGGCCTGTTTATAAAGAGCAGAGTCTGGAAGATCGGGGGGAAGACGGAAATTGAACCCGTCAAGTGCAAAGCCCTGCAGCCGGAATGTTTCAATAGGCATTAATTTTCTATACGATGTGCATCCCTCCGGCGCAGGGCCTCTGTCGTCGTAGATGAAAGGGACGTTGTGTCCACCGGTCCCCATATTTGCTGTTAGAGTGGGGCATTTTCCTTTATATTCCCTCCAATAATGGCGTCTAAATTGAAAAAGGTAGTTTGAATTGTTCTTATTCTTGATTTTGTCTAAGAAATGTTCATTCATATGGCTGTTGAGCTTGATAAAATATTTTTTATCAACGCAGTTGAACTCCTCCAAGATGAACTTGAAATCCTCAGGCGGAGGCGCTTTCGATCCTTTTAGGATAAAATTCTCCCAATACTTTTTATTTTTAAATCCAACGATGACCGTCCGCTCCCGCATTTGAAACATGCCGTAGTCTCTTGCATCCAATATCCCGTAGGAAATATGATAACCGAGGTCGTCGGTCAGAATGCGCCTTATCACTTTGAATGTCTTTCCTTTATCATGCAGGGATAGATTCTTGACGTTTTCTAAGAACAAAACTTCAGGCTCTGCTTCGCTTGCGATCCTAGCGATATCAAAAAAGATTGTGCCCCGAGCGTCGCTGAATCCTTTCTGATAGCCGGCGATTGAAAACGCCTGGCAGGGAAATCCGGCGCAGAGAATGTCGGCCCCCCGCAGATCCCGGCCTTTCATTTCTTTGATATCCGGAACAACCGGTGTTTCGGGGAAATTATACTTATAAGTCGCTTGGGCGTGGTCGTCGATTTCACAGGCGACTGCGGTTTTTACGCCGAGCTGCCCAAAAGCGAGGTGAAACCCTCCTACGCCTGCGCAGAGGTCTGCGATTTTCCACACTTGCGCCTAAGTAGAACTACCATGTATTTAACGCCTATGGTGGGGTGGGTGAAACCTAATCTGATTTCAATCGCCCTCGACCCGGGCTAAAAACCTATTAATTTTTGACCGCATATACGTTAGTTTGATCTATAATATATCAATTTGAATCACAATCACAAATCTGCTTGTGTCCATTACTTTTCCAAATAAAAAACAGACTCCCAATGATTTTAGATATACATCTTGCACCATCATGCCATGTGCGTGTGGTGTATATGTATATGATATAGTGTATATATTATGTTGTTATGGATGATGACCAATGGAGCCTCATTGGATATATAATCTCAAGCAAATATCGACGGAAGATATTATTTTATTTAAAGGCGCAATTCGCTACGCCAAAGCAGATCTCGTCGGCTACTGACATCTCTATAAACCATGTCAGCAATATATTAATCTCATTAAAGAAAATGAACTTAGTCTTGTGCAAGAATCCTGATGCGAAACGTGGAAGGATCTATATATTGACAGAGAGAGCTGGTCGTTTGCTCGAGCTAATATCAAATATCAGCCATGAATAATACTATGTTTCCATACCTCATATTATTATCATGAAATGGCTGGACAATTCATATCTTTTAATAACAATTTACATATTTATAAATAATCCAAAGGTTGAAATCTGATTTCTAGTTGTAATGGTTTACTTTTCATGCACCAATGATGGATGTGTATGTTGTATGTATCTATATTATTTCTTAGATAACTGAAGCTCCAATGGTTGCTGAAGAGAATAATTGGGAATTACTCGGGTATATTATCGCTAGCCCTAATCGGAGGAGAGTCGCAAAACTTCTGTATAATAAGCATTTAACGCCCGCACAGATTTCAAAACATAGTGGGATTAGAATCGGCCATATCAGCAATATACTTAGCAAGCTGAAGAATAAAGGGATAGTGGTCTGCAGAAATCCTGATGCGAAACGCGGGAGGCTTTATTCGCTAACAAAAAGAGGTCTGATTATTATTGATGGATTAAAAAATAGAGCTTGATAGCGTCAATGGATGCTCTCAAGCGAATTCAACAGTATTAAGCCATGATAGATTGTATTTTTTTTGGTTTGTACCTTTGGATATAATAAACATATTATTAATTTTATTTTTTTACCAGATATATCTGTTGCTTGGTTAATCGAATAAAATTTCTTCTGGCATTCTTCGTTCAATTCTACTTTCATAATTCCTATCCAGATTTTCTAGATATTCTTGCACTGAATTAAATCCACCATTTTGAACATTTTTCAATACTTCTTGAGCGACCCTTTTTCCATTAATTAAAATAATAGGAAATTTATCTTCGAGTACTTCTTCTTGTACTTTTTCCGAAAAGAAACTGGTTGATACATAAACGCCTATCCACCCTCGTTTTAATCTGGCTACTGTCCTTGCGATATCAATACCGCTGGTAGGTCTCTTAATATCTTCGCATTTTGCCTGCCCCAATATTACAATTTTTACACTTGAGCATTCAGACCCAAGGATCAATCGCCCTACAAAATCAATACCATAATCAGATGTTCCTGGTGTTATCCAGCCGGTTCGGTATTGTCCGCCGATGCCAAGTGAAGATTGAATAACGTTTTCTGCAACAACTGATGCTAATAATTCAAATCTACATTTTCTCTTCCCGGGATAGAAATCAAATATCTCATAGAGTGTATTTCTTTCTCTCGGGGTTAATTTTATTTGTTCGCTTTTTGGTATAATCAGTAATTTGATTGCTCGGCGCCGGTATTTCTCAATGCATTGCGAACCATACTCAATCCATGCCTTCCATGATTTCGGAGATGCCTTAATTGTATTATCAATATCAACGTCTGGATCCTTTCTTTTATTAATCCAATCCCAGTTAAATCCTTCATTTTCTGCAGATAAATCAAAGACAACAAATTCAAATTCGTAGTTAGTAAAATATAGTTTTTTCTTTGGATCAAATTGAGTTATTAATCGAATTCCTCGAATAATTCCAAATCCCTGAAATTGAATAAATCCCTTTTGCTTTGCTCCAACAGGAACTTTACGAAAAAAGAGGATAGGCGCCGCATTTTTCCTTTCTTCTGAGTTATTAGAAATATGCAGTTGGTATGCATCCAATAACGCTTTATTTCCTTGACTTGCATTCGGTTGTTTATCCGGATTCTTATTATCGCCGTAATAAACAATACGACCATGGTCGACGTCAAAAATATCCTCCCACGGTGTTGTTTCTGTACCGATTTTATGCGGGCTACTACTTATAAGAATTGCGGGATAACGCATTGTATTTTGTACATTAATACCAGAAATCCTATTTATCCCCTTTTCTAGAAGTGCTTTTGTGTTATTTTTATCGGAGGATGTATAATATAAATAATTTGGATATTCATCAATTATTTCATTTTGCGGGTTGAGATTCTTATTATACCGATATACTCTGCCCATTTTTAGATGCATATTTCTCACCCGCTATTCGTTTGCATAACCTATTATCTATTGTAGTATGATAATAATTGTTGCGTTATAATAACAACATAAATACCATTTATAGTTAAATATTATGGATATCATGTGACTATCTCTATGTTGGAACTGTAAAATACGCCCATCGAGATATATGAAAGATATGCTTTCACGCGTCGAAGCTCTTGAATATCTCAAGATCCCAGAAAAGAATTTTAATAATTATGTTCAATTAAGCGGCGAAATAGAATGTCATAAAGAAAATAATCGGTTGTATTTTAATAAAAGGGATTTGCGCGACTGGAATAAATTAAAAAAGGATCGTACAATAAAACTATCGTTGAACGAGTATAAAAAGTGCTTTGAATTCGCAATTAAGATGGCGTATAGTGGATTATCAAAGCATGGCATCCGTGGGCAAAGGAGCGAAGTGCAGCAAGCAGATGATGTTATTCTTGGAATATTGGCGGAGTATGCTATAAAAAAGTTTTTTAAACGTAAATTCGATAAAAAATTAAAAATTGATATGGATATTCATACTGGTAAAATTACTGCTCAAGATATTGTAGCAGTCCTTGCCAGGAATAAATGGCGCAAACCCAGAATTGGTATCGGAATAAAAGCAAGTAAAAGTAAGAGTTGTGCTTTAGTTCTTAGTGAGGTAGAATATGAAGAAAATGAAAGAAAATCTCACGTCTATATTTTTGCCCGAGTTTGGCTTCCATCAGATCATTTATTTAGAATACTCCGGAACCATTCTTTTTTTAAAAAGGCTCGAAAAACGTTGGAGCAGTGGAAAAAGAAGTATCCAGAAGATACGGGAAGGAACACCATCGATAAATTAGGCCCTGTTTCGGTATGGATATGCGGCTTTGCATATCATCGAGGACTGGAAAGGAGGAAGCATATCCCCGGCCAGGAGTTTGATGGTTTTCGATATATTAAATCGGTATCAGAATTATATAATTTTGATGAGGATTGGGAGAGGATCTTGAATAGACTATAAGATATGATATTTTTTGAAATCACTATACTTCGCTGTTATTCCATATCCCATCAAAAAGTGATAGAAGTTCTTCTGTTTTATCATTCCCTACCAATCTTAATAATTCCTTTGAGCATATCCATTCGTCCCAGCCAGAACTACGATCGAATTGAGCGAATTCGAGCTTCCAGCGTCCATTGGTGCAAGTCTGTCCATTTAGTTTAAAATCACAAGATGATTCAATATACATACTGCCTTTATTCTTTTTCATCACTCTTATTTGGTCTTTTGATTCAATATAGAACGGTATATATTCTATCTCTTCATCATATTTGTATTTATAAATCAACTGGCCTGGGCTAATTATATCGATGCAACCATGTAATTTAGCATCAGATTTATTAAAAGATTTTAAATAATATGGATTGATTCCCACTGTACATAATGTTGAGAGCCTTCTAATCTCATCTCCTTTGTAGACACCGAGAAGACTAAATTTACCGGCATTCCTAGGCGGCCGTAATTCTGTGGCAGTAGGAGGGGTGATCAATTGCTTCTTATCATCCGAGATAATAAATGTTGAGTCCATCTGTATCTCTCGATTGTGCTTCTCATCAAAAAACTCGTCTTTAAATAGGATTGTCATATAATCCAACTCAAATTCAGATTCAATAATAGCATAATAATGCTCGTTATCCAGCTGTGGATCTCTTACTCCAGACAGATATTGGCTGGTGCGGAGGGTTTTAACTTCAACGTGCGGTGCTTTTTCCTGCCGCTCCCATTCACCATTATTAAACCGATAAAAATGAACTATGCGTTTTCCATCGCTAAGACCAAATACATCCGGAGCATTCTTTATTGAATTATCATCATAAAGGAAGAAATCCGATATAACAAAATATTGTTTCTTTTTATCTCGAAGAATTGCATTAAACATAACGAATTCAGGCGCCCGGTTGACCCATCTATCAAGGAAGCCACCAAAAAGGTCTCGCTTGGCCGAAGTCCCTTGCATATGCAAAGAATCTTGCTTGAATTTACATAATGTGAAGTATGCAATCTTTATTAAATCATCGAAAGTAAATTCGATTGTGTGGGGCATCTTAAATACAATGAATATATTGGGGAGCATTTATTTAGCCACGTCTTATACAATCGTTTAAAGTGGTCTGAACCCCTCCACATGGACTCATAGACTAGCGACTTTATAAACCTCCCCGCGACAAGCTACGGGTCTGCGAATGAGAATCATTTTTTATTCTTATCCGGGAGTTCCATGAATCTATGCTCTGGAATAATATAGACCTTCTGATTATTAACCAACCCCGGCCACCTGAAAACAAACTTTGACTGCTTCACATTCTGACATTTTGATGTATCAATCATGGGCCCCCATTTACCTATGGTCTGGAACTATTTAGTCTCGCTGGTTTGAACCTGGATATCTGCCAATCTGATGCTGGGGGTTAATTGCATATTAGACATTAAGAATAGGCGTCGAATTGACCAGGAGTTCTCCACGGCTTATTACGAAGAGCTGATCTTTGGGAATCTTGACCCATGCCTCATCGGTGAAGCGGCCGATTGTTGTAAGAAGGATCGCGCCGCCGTAATCCTTCTGCCTTTTCAATAGATAGATCGGCTTGTTGGGATGATGATTGTACGCGTACAGCAATGTTCCATCAGACATCAGGATGTTGAGATGGATGCATGACCCGAAGTCATCGAGAATCCTCTTGATGCCCTTCTTGATGCCGGGGTAGACGCCCCTCAAGGGCTTCTGCAATCGGTATTCCTCGATACTGTCCATCAGGACATGGAATGCCTGTTCAGAATCCGTTTCCCCGGAAGCCCTTTCGTGTCTGGGAATGCCATGGACGCCTCCGTTATGCGCGAAAACCCAGTCGCGGCCATTCACGGTAAATCGGAATGGATGGCAATTCTCCTCGCATACATTCCCCCGGGTGGCAGCACGAACATGGGCAATAATGATGTTGCTCTTGGCCTCCTGGACCGCCTTGAGAAAGCCTCCGCTATTGCTTGCGGGGCGCGCCTCACGTTTGACAATCACGCGGTTTCCGTCGTAATGCGCTATGCCCCAGCCATCCCTGCACCAGTCGCCTCGTTCCCGGAACACGGGCAGGCTCAGCGTTGCCCGGTCCTTCTCGTTGCAGCTCAATCCGAACAATTCGCACATATTGGCTCCGATTAGTATTACCTCATCTTGAACTTCATCCCTTCGATCGACTTGGCGATCGTGAGTATCCCGCATTCCTGGACGGTCCACCACGCGCACGCCTGCTCCCTGCACGGCTGGTCCAGGACCGGGCAATGCGCCGGCATCAGGCTCCCTCCGTTCCGCCGGAGCTCAGCTCCAGGTACCCGTACCTCTCCCGGTACATCGGCGTCTGCCTGTCCGGCAGCTTGTTGAGGTCGTCCAGCCCCAGCCTTTCCCGGTTCTTCCGGCTGAGCTGGATGAACGTAGGTATGTCCGCCTTGCTCGACCCGCTGACTAGCTCTTTGGCGGCCTTCCGGACCGGCAACCGGGCCTCTTTCTTGGTCTCAATGTTCCTGATCGTGATGAAGTCGTTGGTCCCGAGCCCGAGCCGCTTCCGGCACTCGGCCGGCAAGAACACGAAACCGTCCCACATCGCATCCTCGGCTTTCGGGTCCGAGGCCACGCCGTAGACCTCCACCCGCAGGGAATCGGCCGCCACCAGCGCCATCGAGGACCCGACCTCGACTATGGTCAACCGCTTCGCCTCCAGGTGTATCTCTTCGTCCCTGACCCTGGAGACCATGGCCTTGAACATCTCCACATCCGAAAGGCTCTTGAGCCAGACGTTTTCGCCGATGACGATATAGCGGAGCTCGCGCCCGCCTTCCGGTGATGTCCTGTTGTCTTCCTTTATGAACGATTGTATCTTCATTTCGTTTGGAAATGAGAAGTTATTCATCTCATTGATATAGATTAAATTATCATTTATCAATCTCGAGAGGTCCTTGCCTATGTAGGTCCATGCCGGGTTTCCCTTTTTATCTAGGTTATAAAGGTAATAGTACTGAAGCTCCTTGCCGGTCTTCGTCTTTACCGTCCGCTTCTTTATCTTGGGGTCCTCTTCATGTTTTATTTCGTTATCAATTGTCTGCATCAGGGATTTCATATTGACCTGAATATAATCGTCCTTGAACAGACGGTTCAACAGCGCCGGATCCTTTTGGATCTTCAGGTCCGCCAGGACGCGCTGGAGCAGCTCCTTCCCGCCCGGTATCAGCCAGTGATAGCCGGACGGCGGTTCCGGTTGCTTCATCTTATTCACCCCTTCACAAGCCGGTAGAGTCCTCTTCCTCCGGCGCCGGGTCGCCCGAATTCGGTTCCCAGGTGATTTCCTCCTCCCGGCCTACGAACCTCTCCCGGCTTGACCCGTATATCGCCCTGAATAGTAAATCTATGGCCCGGCGCTTCGCCTTCGCGGTGTAATAGGCCGCCTGGCCGTCAACCGGGCCGTGGTCCAGCGTCCGGCTGTCCTGCTTGATGAAGCCTAGGTTCTGGAGCTGGACAATGGCCGCGCTCACGTCCGTGACTGAGAGCTTTGTATCGCGCACGAGGCGATTCACGGTGTATAGCTTCCCGGCGGGGCTCTTCAGGATCGTCTCGAGCACCTTCATGTTGTGCGTCGGCCGGGCCTTGACATGCCCTTCTAGTAAGAGGTTGACCAGGAGCCTCAGGCTGCAGTAGCACGGCTCCAACTCGCCGACCTCCATGGTCTTGAGCTCGGGTATGCTTTCGATCTGCATCAGGTTCAGGCACTTTTCCAGCGCGAAGTTGGCCGCCGGGGCCCGGTGGCGCCGGGTGGTGCTGTTGGTGTACTGCAGGACGAAGTGCGAGACAACGTGGAATACCGAGCCCTTGCCGATGCTGAACTTGACCGCCACGTAGGGCGTCCCGTACCGGTTCTGCTGCTCGATGCTCAGGAACATCGGCTTGACGTTCGCAAGGTCCCGGACGCCGATGATGTGCGAGGAGCCCTCGTACCACCAGACGGCCTGCGAGCGGCCGTCAAAGACGCCCTGGAGGAGCGGGTCGTCCAAGTCCCAGGCGTTGATCTCCATGAACGTGTGCGGGGTGTCCTGGTGGGTATGATGGACCTGGCCGGGAAAGGCGTTCTCTAGAATGAAGGTCAGGCCCCAGTCCGTGGTCCGGAGCTTCCCGCCCTTCTTGACGAAGGCGACGATCTTGTCGAGAGCCCTCTGGTCCCAGCCGCCGCCCTTGCAGTTGATCCACAAGGCGCCGGCCTGGTCGAGGTTCGCATCGGCCAGCTCTGGCGGGTCGATTACCTTGTGGGGAATGCCCAGTTCCTGGAATATCTGTTCCACGTGGTCGAATTCCCCGCGGACCACGATGTTCTCGTCCGGAGGCAACGCTCTCACGGCGGCTATCTGGGCGGGCGACGTGAAGCCCATTATCTTCCATGCGGCCCCGTATTTGCTCCCGGTGGACCTGCCATTCACGGTCTCCAACTCTGGGTCGATTATCAGCTTCTCCATGGTTCTCACCGTATACCCCATGGTTTTGCTACCATATAATTCTTTTGTACCGGATTGGATGGAATTGCCATACTCTGCACATTTTATTGCCCCGGTTTATATATAAATGCGTCGCTTATTCCGGTCATAGAGTCACGCGTACCCCTTCGGCTTCTCCCCTTTGAGGACCGTCTCCATCGCCGCCGCCCCTTCCAGCTCCAGCCTTGCGGCAAG
>Ga0233425_10010303_pt1 | contig 11442 bp, 7 predicted proteins | sample Watercolumn_Towu_2_FD_181712 | JGI IMG/M metagenome (GOLD analysis project Ga0233425, IMG submission 181712) | Freshwater microbial communities from Lake Towuti, South Sulawesi, Indonesia - Watercolumn_Towuti2014_140_MG | ecosystem: Environmental > Aquatic > Freshwater > Lake | place: Indonesia...
ATCGGAAAAAAAGTAGCGATGAAAATTGTCTCGCCCGATATTTTACACAAAACTGATTCCGGCGGCGTGATGCTTAATGTTTTTCCAGAAAATGCCGATAGCGCCTTTAAGGAAATTACCCGCAAAGTAAAAAAGAATCTTCCCAAAGCTAAAATAGAGGGTGTATTAATCAACGAAATGGTGAAAGGAAAAGGGGTAGAGATGATCCTGGGCGCAGTAAAAGACGGCAGCCTTGGACATACCATTATGGTGGGATTGGGCGGTGTCTATGTAGAGGTTTTCAAAGATGTGGCCTTTGGTTTGGCGCCGCTTACTCATGGTGATGCTTTAAAGATGATCTCCAAACTCAAATCCAAAAATATTTTAGACGGTGCGCGCGGACAAACTGTACTTGATAGCGACGCTTTAATTGAATGTATTGGCCGACTATCACAACTCCTAATGGATTTCCCAAACATCAAAGAATTGGATATAAATCCTCTACTAGTTTTACCCAAAGGCAAAGGGGTGCGAGTGTTGGATGCTAGGATTGTGGTGGAATGAATTCGGTTATTATTTTTCCTCGGTTATAAAATAATTAACCCTCAATTATACTCTTTACCTCCACTAATCTCTGCTCCATCTCCTCTTTGCTATTCGCTTCCAAATTAAGACGTAGCACCGGCTCAGTGTTACTCGCCCGCACATTAAACCACCATGTAGGATACTCAGTATAAAAACCATCCAAGTCTACTACCTTGCCATCCTGATATTTTTCTCTTAAAGCGGCCAAGATTCTGTCTTTATCGGCCACGTGAAAATTTATCTCTCCGGAATGAAAATATTTTTTAAACGGCGCAACTAGTTCACTCATTTTTTTGCCACTTTGAGAAATCAAACGCAAAAAATATAATAAGGATAAATCAGTAGACTCCACTCCATACATATCTTCATAATACAAATGCAGGGATAATTCACTAGCATACTTTACCCCCTCTTCTTTCATTTTCTTTTTGATAAGAGCATGCCCGACCGGACACATACCAGTATGGCCACCAGCTGCCTCCCAGACATCACGCAAGATTTTACTACTGCGCAAATCATAAAGTAGATATGCGCCTGGATTATTACGAAGTACTTCCAACCCCACCAATGCCCCTACAAATGAAGCCTCTACCACTTCTCCTTTTTCATCTACCAATCCGATCCTGTCCGCATCACCGTCTAGGGCAAATCCAAAATCCGCACCAACTTCTTTTACTTTGGACTGCAAATCTTTTAAAGTTTCAATCTTCAATGGATTGGCTTCGTGATTGGGAAAAGTACCATCTGGCTCCAAATACATATATTCCACCTGTACGGGCAAGCGTTTGAGCATTTCCACAAAACTGACCTTCCCCATCCCATTGCCGGCGTCCAAAACAATTTTAAGCGGTTTTATTTCTTGCGGCTTTACCAAAGAAAATATTTTAGCAATATAATCTTCCAAAACATTCATATTTTTCAGTTCGCCTTTTTGACCCACAGTTGAAAATTCCGCCTTTTCGGCCAAATCTCGAATTTCTTCCATACCGTTACCTTTGCCCACCGGTGTCCCATCTCCCAAAGTCATTTTAAAACCATTATACTCGGCCGGATTGTGAGAAGCAGTGACCATAATCCCGGCCAAATGATCACTATAATGAGCACAAGCAAAATTAAAAAGCGGTGTAGTCACGAGCCCCACATCCACTACATTAAAACCTTCATCTCTTAGGGCATTTCTCACGGCCCCTGAATACCCCGCACTACTGGGGCGCATATCATAGCCCACCACTACCCATTTTTTGTTATCAAAAATCCCTTGATCGTGCAAAAACACCCCATAAGCCCGACCAATTTTATAGGCCAAATCATCACTTAATTCTCCCTCTACCAATCCCCGAATATCATAGGCCTTAAAAATCTGCTTTGGAAACATATAATCTTAAAATTTAGCTTGTAAATACTAGGTTTTTATTATATAATAAACCTATATACAAATCAATAACTGAAAGGATTTTATGTCTATCCTAGATCGATTTTCTACTCATCTAAAAGAAGTGTTAAGCAAGGCCATCCAGTTGGCCACCAAACTGGGTAATGCCGAGGTAGAGCCATTGCACCTATTTTTTATCTTACAAAATCAAAAAGGGTCAGTCGCGGCCGAAATTTTAAACCGTCTAAAAATCGACCTCAAAGGTACCGAGCAAATCATCCTAAATTTACCTATTGCTCATAGTTTCAAAGATGGCAATCAGGCCCAAGCCAACCTTTCCCCAATGTCGGACGAATGTAAGACAGCTACCGAACGCGCCATGATCGTCGCTCAAGAAAACTTGCACAATTATATCGGTACCGAACATATGCTCAAAGGCTTGATGGAATTACGTGATCCCAAAATTGAATTAGTTCTAAAAGAAAATAAACTCACCGCTGAGGATATTTCCAAACAATTAGACACGGTCTTAACCAACGCCTCGCAGTTCCCTCAGATTACTGAGGTAATGGATGCGATGGATAAAATACAAGATAGTCTCGCTAGTCAAGAAGATAATCTGCCTCCCCCCCAAATGCTACCCAAACAAAAAGTAACGCGTAAAAAAGACAGTGCTCTGGAATTTTTTGCCACCAATTTGACCGATGAAAATCTCCAAAAAAATATAGATCCGATTATCGGCCGCGACGAAGAAATAGAGCGTCTGATTCAAATTCTCTGTCGTCGTACCAAAAACAATCCTATCCTGCTGGGCGATCCCGGCGTAGGTAAAACCGCCATTGCCGAAGGATTGGCTAAAAGAATTTTACACAATGACGTACCTGATATTCTGCTCAACAAAAAAATCTATGCTCTGGATATGGGGCTGCTCATTGCCGGTACTATCTATCGTGGTGAATTTGAAGGCCGATTGCGCCAAGTGATTGATGAAGTCGCCGCCAACCCCAATCTGATTTTATTCATTGACGAATTGCACAATATCGTCGGGGCGGGTAGCAACCAGGGGACCATGGATGCGGCCAATATTTTAAAACCGGCTTTGGCGCGCGGACAGATCCGTTGTATCGGCTCTACCACCTTGGCGGAATTCAAAAAACACATTGAAAATGATGCGGCTTTGGAGCGTCGGTTCCAACCAATTATGGTCAAAGAACCGAGCTTAGAAGATAGTGTAAAAATACTAGACGGCATCAAAATCAACTATGAAAATTTTCATAATATCAAAATCAACCCAGATGCCATTGAAGCGGCGGTAAAATTATCCGACCGCTATATCCATAATAAATTTTTACCAGACAAAGCCATCGATCTACTCGACGAAACCGCGGCCGCCAGTCGGATCGCTGCCAAAGGAGCCTCCTGGACTGGAAAAATTGAGCGTCTCAAACAGCAATTGGAAAAAACCATTCTAGCCAAAGAAAATGCCGCCCTCAAAGACAAATTTAACGAAGCGGTCAAATTAAAAAATCAAGAAGCCAAACTCAAAGCGCAATTAGATATCGCTATTAAAGACAGTAAACAGAAAAAACAAAAATATTTTGGCGAAATAACCAAAAAAGATGTCGTCAATCAAGTGGCCAAAATTATCGGCGCCAAACCAACCGAGCTAATACTTGAAGCCAAAGATGAATTGCTCAATTTGGAAGACAAATTAAAACAATCAGTCATCGGCCAAGATCAAACCATCGCCGAAGTGGCCGCCGTCATCAATCGCGCCCGCCTAGGACTTAGCCACCCCAATCGTCCGCTGGCCTCATTTTTATTTGTGGGAGAAAGCGGTATCGGCAAGACCGAGTTGGCCAAAACTATCGCCCAGACTCTCTACACCAACAAAGACGCCCTAATCAAATTGGACATGAGTGAATTTAATGAAAGTTTCGGCGTTTCCAAACTGTTGGGCTCGCCCGCTGGCTATATTGGCTATAAAGAAAGCAACAATTTTACCGATAAAATAAAAAACAATCCTCATTGTGTCATCTTATTTGATGAAATTGACAAAGCTCATAAAGACGTCACTAAAATTTTATTACAGATGCTGGAAAATGGCGAGGTGACCGACTCTACGGCCAAGAAAATTTCTCTAAAACATGCTATAATAATACTGACCACTACGCTAGGCAGTGATCTGGCCAAACGTGGTAATTTTGGTTTTGGCGAAAACAATCTCAAAACCAAAGAAAATCAGCAGAAAATTACCGAAAAATTAAAAGAATATTTTTCACCTGAGATTATCAACCGCCTGGATAAAATTTGCGTATTTAATAATCTCACCAAAAGAGACTTAACCAAAATTGCCGCCTTAGAGGTTGAGGAATTAAATGAACGTCTCAATCAATATCAAACTAAAATTAAATATCAAGAAACAACCCTGGACTCGTTCCTCTCTTCCCTGCCAACCACCGCCCACAACGCCAGGACAATCCGCCGCCAACTGCGAACACAAATAGAAAAAATGGTGGCTGAACTAATTCTACAAAAGAAAAATAAAAAACAATTGCAATTGACCATGCAAGAAAACAATCTGGGGATTAAATAACTTATATGGCCGACCAAAAAGACAAATTAAATGTGAAAAAAGAGGGGGATCTCGCTGATAAGAATGATTTTAATTTTGGTCAAAGTCAGGAAGCCGATTTAGATATAAAATCCACCTCGGGTAGTGGTGATGCCAAAGCTAAAAAAAGTGGGGCTCATGAATTGGAGATCAATCTCAAAATCCCAGATGTTGAAGGACAGAGACAAAATGCTATCAATGCTGCCTTGGCCGCCGCGGCTATCATGGAGCAAGAGACAGCTAACGAGGATTTGGAAACAACTGCCAGAGCGGGAGCGCCGCTAGATACGTCAAGCATAGCCACCAATGAAAATAAAGAGTTACCCTCTGAAACCGAAGAAGCAATAGAAGAAGCAAAAAATAAACCAACTGTGGCAGAGCAAATTGCCAAACACAAAGAAAAAACTGCCCCAAAAAAAACTAACCAAACACAATCCACTCCAACTACTCAGGCCGATAGAATAGAGCAAGGCGCAGAGCAAGCAGGAGGAGAACGCCAGATCGCCAAAGAAGCACCTCAACCAACAACACCGCTAGATAACAGCATAGATAGGATGGAACAAGCCGTGGAATCAGCTCAAAGAGAACGGACAGCCGCTAAGACCAAAACACAACCACCAAAACTAGCTCCCCCCACTCCCAGAGCAGAAGCTGGCGGCGCTCCTAAAATTCCACCCCGCATCTCACCGGAAAAAATTTCTGAGGTCGGTCCTCACACTACTCCTAAAATGCCACCGACTTTGGATCAAGGCGCTCAACATGAAGCTGGCGGCGCGCTGACCTCCAAACCGACCGCACCGAGCTCACCACTAATCATGAAAGATAATTTCGGTCGACCGTCAACCGATGCCACTGCGCCCGCCACCACCGCTACACCGTCGCCAAATTTAGATATAGTGATAGCTAGTGATCGCGCGCGCAAAAGACAACTTGGACAACAACGCCGACAATTAGAAACGGAATTAAGAAAATTGGATGGCCGAGTGGATAATATCAAAAGTTCTTTGGCGATGAAAATATTAAAATTTTGGTTCCCCGGCATTTATGCCGCCATCGCCGGTATTGGACTAGGCACAGCCAACGCCAAGGACGCCGCCAAAATCAAGATGCTGGAAGCTAAACTAATTAGTCTAAAAACTGCCAAAGGAATGCTTGAAACCTCCAAAGCTACCAGTTCACTGATTATGGCCTTTGTAAAATTAATTAAATATATAGCGGCTAGTCTAGAAACGATTATTATTCCGATCCTACTCATCATCCTCTCCCCAGCGGTTATTGTGATATTGTGGATAATACATTATTTTATCTTAAAAGATACGATCACCGCGGCCATTGACAAAATAGAAAAAGAAGTAAATGCAATCATTCAAAATCTAGAACAAATATTGCAACCTCTACTTAAAAAAGTGAATATCCGCAAACAAATCCAAAAAATCAACCAGCTTATGGCCGCCGATAGTCAAACCCGTCGCGCCTATCAAGCCAATCAACCAAATAATCAAACCAGTGTTGCCAATCAGCCACCTGCCGCCAATGACAACCAAGAATCTAACAATTTACCACAAGCCGCTTAAAAATAATTTAATTCTATGAATCCAGGCATCAAAAAAATTTTAATAATCATTGGCATAATTGCTTTGGCTACTTTAATTGGCATTGGGTTGTACACCTTATTTAAAAAGACCACTCAAATTACTCCTGGTCCAGCGGGAGTGGGAGAAAAGGCCGAGGTACGTCTGCCCACGGCTGGAGAAAGACAAGTAGCAACTACCACTCCGGGCGGGCCTGGCGCTTTGGAACGCGGTGCAGTTTCACAGACTGCTCCCATTCCTCAGATTACACCAGGCGGCTATTACCAACCGACGCCAGTGCAAACCGTAACAAATCAATTTGTCAGCTATCCTTCTCTTAATACTAGCGGCAACGGTCTGAGGTATTACAATAATAGTGATGGCAAATTTTACCGCCTCACCACCGACGGACAATTAAAATCACTCTCTGATCAAACCTTTTACAATGTTAACAAAGTAACCTGGTCAAATAATACGGACAAAGCAGTCTTAGAATATCCGGATAATTCCAAGATTATTTATAATTTTGATCAACAAAAACAAACCACCTTGCCAAAACACTGGACAGAATTTTCTTTTTCACCCGATAGCAATCAAATTGCTGCCAAGAGCTTAGGACTCTCTCCTGAAAACCGCTGGCTAGTGACGATGAATGATGATGGGAGTGGTACCACACTGGTCGAGCCAATGGGTGAAAATGCTGATAAAGTACAAATCAATTGGTCGCCTAGTCGCCAGACTGTGGCCTTTTCTCAAACCGGCCAGCCATTAGGCGGCGAAAGACGCGAGGTATTGTTTGTCGGCTTAAATGGCGAGAACTTCAAATCCGCTGTGGTGGAAGGCCTAGGTTTTACACCAGAGTGGTCGCCAACTGGCCAAAAATTACTATATAGCGTTTATAGCTCCCGTAGCGACTTCAAACCAGAGCTTTGGATTACTGATGCTTACGGTGATAATATTGGAAACAATCGCCAAACTTTACAGCTCAATACTTGGCCAAATAAATGTACCTTCGGCGATGATAATACTCTATTTTGCGCAGTGCCGCGCGATTTGCCGCAAGGTGCTGGGATTTTACCAGATGTAGCCGCCAATAATATTGACGACATGTATAAAATTGATCTCAAAACCGGACTAAAAACCACTCTGCCACTAGGTGGAAGCTATAATGTTAAAAATATAACTTATGACAAAACCAGTAATAAAATCTACTTCACCGATGGCAATCAAAGCGGGGTATTTGCTATAAAACTTTAATATGAATAACTATCTAAATAAATTTTATCTCTTGTTATTCGTCGCGGTCTTATTAGCTGGCGCCACTTTTGCTTGGCAATTTTACCAAACTAAAAATATTACAGTTAAACCCAATACCACCCCCTTAATTAGCACTGGCTATTATGAAATCCCCACCAATGACGATGCGGTGTTAGGCAATCCGGGGGCGCCACTGACTGTGGTCATGTTTAGTGATTTTGTCTGCTCTGATTGCCAAAAACAATACCTGACTATTACCAATTTTGTTAGACAAAATCCACAAAGTGTCCGAATGTTTTTAAAATATTCTCCCTCAGTTAATTTGTTTTTAAAACCAAACGACCTGCCAGTTCGCGCCGCTTTATGCGCTGACAAACAAAGTCAGTTTTGGCCATATCTTGATGCTCTCCACTCTGCTTCTAGCCAAAGTAACGAAAAAACTTTAAACCAAATTGCTGCTGATTTGAAATTAAATAAAATTGCTTGGCAAAATTGTCTTACTTCCAACGATATCCAACAAAAGGTGGCGGCGGAGAGCGCGCTTAGCCGGACTCTAAACATAAATACTCTCCCTACCTTTTTCATTAATAATAAAAAATTAAATCTAGACAAAAATTTAAATATTATTGACCTGCTCTCCAAGCTGATCTCCAAACCATAGTTATGAGATTAAAATTTGTCAAAATCATCTTATCAGTTTATCTGCTGTTTTTAGTGCCCATGCCAACCCTGGCAGTAGAAGGACAAGATTTGCCAGAAGCAGTTGGGCTACCCGGCGATGTCAATCCCACGGTTGATCAACCTTCATCAGCCAAAGATGCCGCTTGTCAAGCGGCGAGTTGTGCTCCGACTGCTGACGCATGCAGTATTTATATGAGTCCGCCACTGACCACCAAATCAGGTGGGGCGTTTTGTCTAGACTATGCCTGTGGTGGCTCTACTTGTCATTTCACTAAGAAGCCCTGCACCATTGAAGAAGATTGCAAAGGCTACGGATTTAATCAGCTTTGTTTTAATAACTACTGCTTTTTGGATGATGTCGGACTGCAAAAATATAATGCCAAAGCTGATCTGGGAATTACCGATTTAAATATTGATTTGCAAATTAAAAAACCGATATTAAGTATCAATATCCCGCAATTAAATTTTAGCGACCTAGCGTCAAGCACCGCTACCCAAGAAGGCGGTGATGTGTATATCCATATCCCCTACATCGGTGAATATATATCGGCAATTTATAAAGTCGGGATGGTAGTAGCCAGCATCATTGGTGTAATCATGATTGTAGTTGTAGGAATAAAAATTACCGTACTCGGCGGCGAAGAAAGGGTTAATGGATTTAAAAGAATCGGACAGATCATCATTGGACTCTTTATTGCTTGGGGATCTTATGCCATCCTTTATAATATCAACCCCGATCTGGTGAGTTTTAAAGCCTTAAAAATAAAATACATTGAATCCGAAGAGATTGAATTCGGCCCTATCACCCTCACTGATGATGATCTCAGCCAAGGTGATAGTGGTGGACCTTATCAATTCAAATATTTTAATGATTGTCCAGTACAACTCACCAATCAAACCACTTTTAGTGAAAAAAATCCCAAAAAACCCGGCGATATCAGAAAAAATATCCCTAAAAGAATAGAATTTCATGATAAATTATTAAACAAAAAATTACTCACTGGGCCAATTAGCCAGCGTGTGTTGATGGCGGTGGAAGCTACCACTAAATGCCAAATTCAATATGAGAATTGCGGTGTCGGCACTACCAACATGTATGCTCTGGTAGCCTCGCCCGGGTCTTATGGCGACTCCTGTCTCAAAAACTCTGATCCAAAAACACCTTGCAATATCTTGGGTAACTCTCATGGCAATATCAAAAAAAATATGCTCCATAGCGTCTTGTCCACCAAAACCAGCTATGGCATGAGTGTCTCCAAATTACTGCGCGGATTCTATTGCCCGAGTGTGCCACAATGCAAAGGCAATATTAGTTGGAAAGAACAGTGCTTTAGCGATAAGGGGACGGCCGCTAGCAAACTCACTAGCATCCTAAACGCCACGGGAAAATGGTCGCCAAATTGGGTAGATGAATTACAACCGGGTGATTACTATATGATTGTTAATTGGAATCCGTCTTGCCAAGCTACCCATTCGGCTATGTTTTTGGGTTGGAAAGACAAAGCCAATAGAGTCGCCTGGGTAGAAATGGGTGATGCGGCCAATTTCTTGAGAATTGGCACCAAAAAATTCACCGCCGCTGATCTGGTGATCCAAGTTAGCCGACCAGTGGATAAATAATATGAAACAAAATATAATTTTTGCTTGTTCTCACTGCGGCGCGCAATTTCAAAAATGGACCGGCCGCTGTCTAGAATGTGGTAAATGGGGCACAGTAGAAAAGACCGCCGCTCCGATTGAAAAAAATTCTGCTAATTCCACCACTCATACGGCGGTGAAAACTTTTAAATTACAAGAAATATCTCAGGAAAATTTTAAACGCCAAAAAACCAATATTCACGAACTGGATAGAGTACTAGGCGGCGGATTGGTAAATGGCAGTCTTGTCTTAATTGGTGGTGAACCAGGGATCGGTAAATCAACACTCGCCTTACAGCTCGCTACGCTTTTAAAAAATACTATTTATTTTTCTGGGGAAGAATCCATCAATCAAATAAAATTGCGCGCTAGTCGGATGAAAATCGGCGCCACTGATCTGCGCTTAGCTAGTGAGACCAATGTTGAGACAATCATTAGCACCGCCCTGGCTGAAAAAATCAACCTCGCGATTATTGATTCCATTCAGACTATTTATTCTGATGAAATTGAGGGTGAGGCTGGCAATCTCTCCCAAGTCCGCGCCTGCACGGTCAAACTGATGGAAGCGGCCAAAAAAAATAATTTTACTTTTATCATCATCGGCCAAGTAACCAAAGATGGCGCCGTGGCCGGACCAAAAACACTAGAACATCTGGTGGACACCGTCCTATATTTAGAAGGTGATAAATTTCACGACTTCCGTATATTGCGCGCGGCCAAAAATCGCTTCGGGCCAACCGATGAAGTTGGAATATTTGCTATGGAAGAGACAGGATTGGTAGAGGTATCAAATCCCTCGGCCGCCTTTTTATCAGAGCGCGCTGAGCCCGTACCTGGCACCGCGATCGCCTGCCTGATGGAGGGTAGTCGCCCAATGCTCGTAGAAATTCAAGCGCTAGTCACCAAAACTAATTTTGGCTACCCGCAAAGACGCGCAAGCGGCTTTGATCTCAATCGCCTTCAAGTCTTAATCGGAGTGCTAAGCAAACGCGCCAACCTGCCATTAGAGAGCTACGACGTTTTTCTCAATGTGGTCGGCGGCCTCTCCGCTGATGAACCGGCGGCGGATATGGCGGTAATTCTAGCACTAGCTTCGGGAATAAAAAATAAAACTCTGCCCAAAAATCTCGCCACCTTTGGTGAAGTGGGACTAGGGGGCGAAGTACGCAGTGTCAATCACAGCGATAAACGCCTTCATGAGATAAAAAATCTGGGATTTGAATACGCCGTCATCCCCCACTCCAACAAAATTCCAAAAATCTCTGACCTAAAAATCGCGCCAATAAAAAATGTCCAGGAAGTAGTGGAAAAAATAATTCAATAAAATATTTAAAAAAATCCCGACTTACCAAACTAGTAATCGGGATTTTTAATTTGATGTGGACCCAAGGTTGCCGTCCACATCGACTCACCCGAAACGGGCGGGACGTGGACGGCAACCTGGGTTGCCTGGAGGGCGCGATCAGGCCGCGTCGGCCGCGTACTGCGCCTGGAAGTAGGCACCAGGGACGCGATGCGCCGGCTCGTCGCAGTGCTGCGTGCGGAAGATCGGCAGACGCTGACCGCAGGCCATGGCGCGGGAGAACGCCTGCTGATCGGCGAAGTAGTCGGCACCGTCGTACTTGACGGTTACACGGCCGGGGACGCGGACGGCGGGCGACTGGTTGGTGGGCGGGGCGACGGGCTTTGAAGAACGTTGGGACGGCTTCCGGTGATGCATTGCAGTACTCCAGGAATTTCAGCCA
>Ga0233425_10010304_pt1 | contig 11442 bp, 3 predicted proteins | sample Watercolumn_Towu_2_FD_181712 | JGI IMG/M metagenome (GOLD analysis project Ga0233425, IMG submission 181712) | Freshwater microbial communities from Lake Towuti, South Sulawesi, Indonesia - Watercolumn_Towuti2014_140_MG | ecosystem: Environmental > Aquatic > Freshwater > Lake | place: Indonesia...
TTAACATAAAATAAATATTAATAATAATTTTGGAAGCTTGTATGAAAATGCCTTGAAGATTTATAACAAGGAAAACAAGGAAATGTTTCTGGAAAATTATGCTGTTGATGCATTGAATCTATATGCGCCTGTTTCTGGAACTGAAATTTCCTGCTCTCCTTTGATTTGGAGCCCTTATCAGATATTTGAAAATTTAAGCAGTGCTTTATCAGCTAATATACAAGCAATAAACAAAAAGCCGGGATATTTCAGCATTGATGCTGGAGTAGATAAAAATCTTAAGACAAACTTTATTTATGATAATAATGTAAAAAGATTTGAAGTCTGGCCTACTAAAGGAAAGATGATGATTGCAGAGCCTGTTGGAACCCAGCCAGGATTAGGAGCAATTGGATTCTGCTATACTCCTTATAAATTTGTCTATGATTTATATTTTCCAGTATTAATACAGGTTTATGATGAAAACAGCCTGTTCCAGTTTCCTGTTGCTGTTGTTATAAATAAAAATATACCTAGGGAAGCAATGCCTGGAGATTATATTGAAAATAAAGAAAGCATATGCAACAAGGCAAATACTGAAATTATAGTCAATGCTTACAATAATAATTTAGAGTCTATAGAAGCTGATATCAAGCTTAAGTGCCTGAATGATGAGTGCAGTCTTGGAAGCACTAAATCTGATAATCTCACTTCTGGATTGAAAGCAATGGCTCCACAGTGCGCTAATGCAGTCTTGGTTGCAAGTGCAGAAGGATACAAGGAAACAGAATATACAATTTCAACTAATGAAGAAAGTTCTGCTGACATAATAATGAACAGAGAATATGATTTGAATTTAGAAGTTTATGTTGACAATCAATTAACAAATGACATGAGTGTATTGAGTGTTTCAGAAAATGGGAATTTCTTAAAGAGTGTTTCTTATCCTTCAACAAAAGAGATAAAATTGGGTGAGGGAAATTATGAGTTTGAGCTAAAAGTTTACAGGCAAAGTTCCATAAATATTCCTGCTGTCAATAAGAAACAGTGTGTTCAAGTGCCAAAGAGCGGGATTGTAGGATTATTTGGAGGAAGTAATGAGAAATGCTTTGATTATACAATACCTGCACAAACTGTAACTAATGTAATTTCTGCTGGCGGTTATGCCAATCAATATGTTACTGAAAACGAATTTGGAAAAGCAAAGAAAATCAAAATTTATGCTTCGAGCATCAAAATTCCAAGCAATGTTGAGCAGATTCCAGAGGTTTATGATGCTGTTGACAAAAATAAATTAAGCTTAATATTGGAATGATTGTAAAACAAATAACTTTGATATTGCTGATTTTACTAGCAGCAGCTCTGCCTTTAGTTTGCGGAGAATCAACCAGTGTTTCAAATGTCCAGTATTTCTCGCCTTCGATAACTAATCAGTATAATGCTGCATATAGCTCATTGCAAACTCCTAATTTAATTCAAAATAATAAGGAATTTTTTGATTTGAGTATAATGATTCCTCCTGGAGGATGCCAGCCTTATGTTGTGAGAAGCGACTTATTAGAAGAGCAGAGTGTGCCTGTTTTCTGCCAGCTTTCTTTAGTACAAGTAAATCCAAGCTTGGATATAACCAAGCTTGATAGGATTGATGCTAAATTAAGAGATGCTAATAATTATATTTCTGGAATAGGTTTCCATCCTGCCAGAGCTGCTATAAGAAGCGTGAATAAATTAGTCAGCACGCCTATTGACAGCAACATCGGCTATATTGTTGTTGTGTTAAAGCAGATTCCTACTGAAAATCAAATGCCTGATAAAATTACAGCTAATTTATCTGCTGTAATAAGATATAATGCTGAAAATAATTTTGGAATTGGAAAAAGCGAATTTTATCTTCCTGTAATAAGTGATGAGCAGTTTTTGCAGGATTATAAGCTATATGGATTTTTGAATGGTTTGGGGTATTTGAGGGCTGAATCAATTGATGCGACTTCTGCTTCATTGTCAATTTATACTTCTAAATCAGGAAGATTCTATAATACAAAGCTTGACACGGGAAGGACAAGCAACAGCATTTATCTTCCTACTATGATGGGTGGGCAGGGAATACAAATTGCTTTGGATGATTTGAAAACTCCAGAAACAAAAGCAAAAATAATTTTAGATGATGATGAGTATGAAGTTTATGCAGGAGAAAAGTTTGGGGAGAACTGCCAGCTTAGAAGTGTTATATCAACAGGGGGAGGAACAGGAAGTGCAAGCATAACCTGCGATGGCAGTACTTTCACATTAAACAGGAATTTTGGAAAAATAAGGATACAAATTGGAACTAATGCACCTAGTTCTGTTAATATAGGAAATAAGCTAGATTTAAGCTTTGAAGAAGGGAATGAAGACAAGATTGTTAATTTAGTTCATTATGGCAAGATAGACAATGAAAAAAGTTATATTGTTGTTGTGAAAAGCAGTGCAAGCAAGCCATTAAGCAATGAGGCTATGATTATCTTAAGAAACCAAATAAACAAAGCAATAAGAACAAATTATGCTATTGATGCTCCAGGAATTGAAAGAGCAGTTGCGAGCGTGAGCAGTGATGCTTTTGTTATTTGGGCAGGAGATGAGAGAGACTTTGGAGGGAAGGGAGTAAAATTTGCAGGAAATGAATATACAAATGTCAAGCTTTATGAGCAGAATCAGGATTATTATGAAAGCTCAAAAGAAAAATATTTAGATGTTATCGATAGCTTTTCTGAAGAGAAAAAAGGCAATGATACCTATAAATTCCTTGCAATGTGCGATGAATATTTATTAGCCAGTGATTTAAGCCAGAATAAAGATGCAAGAGACTTATTATTAAGCTTGTATGACAGTTATTCTGAAAAAGTCTGCGGGGGAAAGAAAACAGTAAAAGAGCTTTTAGATGAACAGGATTTATTAATTGAAGAGGGCTCTAAATATTCTGATAGGGCAAAAGTATTGAATGTCCAGTTAGTTTCTGTAACCTCGCCTAATGAAGAAGATGCAAGTGTTGTATTTAATTATAAGAATATAGATTCTACTAGAAAAGATTTTGTATTAGTAAAAGGAGAGAGCATGTCATTGACTGATAGCTTGAATACTAAAATAACTCTTAGTGATTTCAATGAAGAAAAAGCTGTTATAAGTTATTCGTGCGACAGGAAAAATGGAGGAAGATTGCAGTCTTCTAATAAAGATGTTCCTGACAAGAACACTTTGGATTTAGAAGGGTGTTCTGGAAGCTTGGATGTTGTGAAGCTTAATCTGAATAAGGTTGCTAAAGTTCGAGTAATTCCAAAGCTAGATGGGAGAAGCAATGAAATAAATATCAGTTTTTCAATTGTGATTGAGAAAAGAGCAATAAAGCTTTCTCCTGAAAAAGCTGATGAAAGAATAGCTGAATTGAACAAGACAATTAACAAATGGAATGAGATTAATGCAAATCTTGGAAAGGTTGTTGAGGGAATGAAAGGAGCTTGCTTGGCTACTTCAATAGGATTGACTTTGAAAAATTTATTTACAGGATTTAGCGGGAAGGCTTCGGCAAGAAGCTATGTAATGACTAGAGATGGTGGATGGAATGACTGGTGTGAAGGGCAAGTTGGTGGGCCTAAAGGATATACAAGTGTTGATGCTTGTCTTTCTGCTAATTCTGCGCAAATTGAGAAAGATGTTCAGGCTACTGCAAATGCAATGAAAGCTTATAATGATGAAGAAAGTGCGAGAACAGCAAATCCAAGCAATACTAATAAGGGTGTTTTAGATAGTGATAAAGTAAGGCAACAGGAGCTTGATTCACTTAAAAATACAGGAACAGTTGAATTAATCAATGAGCAAGGAGAAAAAAAATATGTTAATGTTGGAAGTTCTTTGGCAAATGCTGATGTCAAGCAGGGTGATGTTTCTACTAGTGACTTAAGAGAGCTTGATGTTAATTTAAAAATAGCCAAGGATGCAAGTGCTTCTCCAGGAGCAAGAGAAGCTGCACAGAGAAAAGCTTATTTGTATTTGAATAATATTGAAATAACTACTGCTGACAGGGCATTGACTAATGCTGCTGCCAAGAGATTTGGAGTAAGTGCTTCTGATATTCATGTTATTGGTGATAAAGAAACTGTGCGTGAGCCTTATGCTGACAAAAAAGCCAGTTCTCTTGAGAATATAAATTATAAGAGCAAGGGTATTAATGATGCTGATAGTGTTGCTGTTGTCAGAAGCCCAACTTCTAGTGATACTTATCTTGCTGTATTGAATAAGGGAACAGGAAATCAGTACACTCAAAGAGCAATTTACAAGATTGGAAATGATAGAAATCTGATTGATGCCAGCAATGATATTAATGCTCCTAAAAATTTTGTATTTGAGGGGTATGATGCAAAGAGCTATCATAATCCGTGCACTAACTGCAATGAAGCTAAGTTTTATGCTAATGAGCCATATAAAGGACTGCCTAGTTTAGTGCCCTTTGACAAAGATAATGGTTGGTATGCTGCTACAAAACCTGTAATGCCTGGATTTGGAAATGTTAAAACCTATCAGGATTCTGGGCAGGTTAATTCTTTTTACTTATGCAATGTCGGGGCTAATGGAAGAATTGATAATTTAGGGAGTGATGATATTTGCAGAAGATTTGATACTTACACTGGGGATACATTGGATTCATTTCCAGGATTAAGCAAAGAGCAGGCTAAGGCTAAAGTTTCTGAAGCAATAAGGGCTTTGAATGATGCTGCAAGCAAGGTTGCTTCTAATCCAAACAAGATAAATATTAATGGCATGAATCTTGCTGTAAAAGGAATACAGGCAACTACCGGTGGGAGATGCTCTAATTTCATGTCAGCTAAAGACTGCCAGATAATGTTTAATGTCTGCGATCCTGTTGTCTGCCCTAATTCAAGATGCAATTTCAAAGGGCAGTTCCCTGTTGATGATGTTATTCAGTCTGGAATTATTGGCAGCATTGTTTTATGCCTTCCTAATTTTGTGGGATTTGGAGGAGATGTTTATATTCCAGTCTGCTTGACTGGAATTCATGCTGGAATTGAAGGATGGATGTCTATACTGCAAGCTCATCAAAGCTGTTTGCAGGAAAGCATTGAAACTAATAAGACAACTGGAATTTGCGACGAGATATATTCTGTTTATCAGTGTGATTTCTTCTGGAAGCAGATTGCGCCTTTTGCAACTACCATAACTCAAAATTTAATTTCAGGAGCTTTGTTCGGAAAAGGCGAGAATGGGGGTGGAGAATATGCCTTTATTAATGATGCATTTTCAAATGCAAAGAATTCATGGCAGTATTTTACAACAAGTTATGCTGCAAATTCAAAACTAGCATTTGGTGCAAGAAGCTTGACTGATATTGGAAGTGAGTTTTGCAAGATGAAGCTTTCTGCCACTTATCCTGATAGTTTTGGAAATATACTTGCGCCTGAAAGTCCGATGCAGCTGACTGCTTATTTTGATGAGATGACTTATACTGATGCGACTGTTCCTGCAACTTCTCAATATAAGGTTTATTATCATATTTTTGCTGGAAATGATTCTGGAGGATATTATTCTGTTTATCTCAAAAGCTCGCCTACTGCATTAGGATATACTGGCTCTCCTTACCTGCAAGTAGATTCTGGATATGTTAATCAGGGGGGAACAATAGACAAGACTAAAGATTTTACAGGTGTTGCTGGTTTTAAGGAGCTGTGTGTGAGGTATAATACCAAGGATTATTGCGGATTCAAGCAAGTTTCAACTTCATTTGCATTAAATTATGCAAAAGATGCTGCTGTTAATCAGCAAGCAACTGATTTAGTAGATTCAGAAGATGAATGTGTTTCAGGAAGCACCGGATTATTTTTCTCACCTAATTTACAGGCAAGTGCTGAAGAAGCCCTTAATCCTGAAATTTACAATAGGGGAATAATAAGAGTATGTTCTACTGGAAATCCTGGAAAAGGTGTTGAAGATGCTAGATGGAAAAATGTTGGAAAATGCAGTGAGACTTTAGGATGCTGGGTTGATACAAGCAGTCTGGCAGATGCTATAACTTACAGAGGAATTTTAAATGATACACTAACTGAATTGAATAAAGCTGATTATGAAAAATTATTAGCTGCTGATTATTATGGGGTTGAAATCGGGCTGCAGGAAATAGAGAAACTAAAAGCTAATTATAATAAGAAATTAGTTGAATTTAACAAGCTTGCCGTAGGGGATTTTGAGGATAAAAATAAACTGGCTAATGAGTTTGAAACTTATTTTGGAAGTTTTAGTGAGGATATTGAAGCAATTATGAATAAACTTATATTAAGTGAGCAGAAAGCTGAACTTTCATTGTATAAGGCTTATTTGTATGATAATATAACAAGAAAGATTTTCAAGGAATTAAGGTTTTATGTCGAGCCTGTAAAGGTTTCAAAAGCAACAGGCTCTGGTGCAAATCAAGGAATTTCAAATGTTAATGATTTATTTTCCTTGTCTTCAGAAGACAAGATTGTTGTTAGGTATAATGATGCTGATGTTGGGATTTATATGAATAAAGTTAAAGTGCCTCTTGAACAAGATAGTAATGTTTATTGTGATAAAGATTCTGGCAATAAGATTATTGGCTTTTATATGTTTTCTTCTGCGGGAAGCAGTGTTGGCGAAATAAAAGTTGGAGCAAATAGAAATAGCTGTGGCGTTGATATTGATGATTATGATGTTGAGTTAAAGCAGGATTATTTAGGTTATTATCTGAATATTGGCAGCAGCGGGAGTGCTGTTAATATTGAGGAGGAGAAAAAAGTTTTTAGCAGCTTTGATGCTGATGAAAAAGTTAAGTTGATGTATGATAATGCTGACACCGGGCTTTATGTTATAAATAATCTTGATAATAAGATTTTGGATGAGGCTCTTGGCTTATATTATTTGAATGTTTATTATGATTTTTCTACAATAGGAATAAGCAGTAATGCTGTAGATTCTAGTGATGATTCAATTATAGTTGGAAAATATTATATTGATAGCAGTATTGTTATATTTGATAAGAATATAGTTGACTTTAATTCTAAGTTTAAAGCTGGACTTCTTTACCCTTTTGATGTTAATAGTGCTTATTTAAATCATAATCCTTATGTGCCATTGCCTGCTGATATAGGCGAGATTATAGTTAAAGCTAAAGAAGGACCTAAAGCTTCTGAAAATGTAAATGAGGGATTTGATAATGAAGATTTTGTCAGATATCTTTCTATGTTTTGTCTTCTTGGAGATCCTGCAAAGAGCTATAAAGATGCTGTTAATGTGCCTGCAACTGCAACTACTTTAGTTGGACAAGGAATTAAGACTGCAGCAGATTATACAAAAGCTCAAGAATTAATTAAAAGTGGGCAAGAAATATTTTATCAATCTGAGGCGGGTTATACTCTTGCAGATGGTGCTTATATGAAAATAGCAAATATTCCAAAATCTGATGGAAAATTTATTTATGATGCTATAGAAATATATAGAAAAGATAAAGTCTTTTTAGGTTATGCGGGAAGAATTGATGCAACAGGCAAAATAATTAAATTTGTGCCTGGAGAATTAAAAGCTATTCAAGCTGTTGGAAAAAAGGTAGTGAGTTATGATTTTGGATTACTCGCAAAAGGAATAAATGTTTATGTCAAGGGCAAGGGCCTCTTGATCAGCACCTTGGATAAGGTTAGTGAAGTTGGTGGGCAGATTATGCCTGAGCAGTTTAAAGCAGGAGTTAGGAAGCTTATTGCTAGTGATGATGCTGTTACTTTTGCTATGGTTAAGAATTTTTTAAAAGTGGGGGGCAAAATTGTAGGGATTTATGGATGGGCTTGTTTAGCTTCTGAAGCTACAATGGAGTCCTTAAGGCTAGCTGGCGATGTTATGGATGCAAATGCTGCTGTTGAAAATGCTGACATTGCTTATGAAAATTTTATAAATATGCAAAATGAAAGAGCCAATAAATTAAAAGTTGTTATTGATAATCTTGAATATGAATTTGAGAAAGAGCCTATAGATTATTGCTATGATAAATTAAGCTTAGAATTGGCTAATATAAATACTGATTATGATAATGTGAAAAAAGAAGCTGACATACTCAAGAAAATGTATGATGAATATATGAATAATCGGTATGATGAGCCAAGTGGATCTATGTTTGTTGATAGCTCTAAACTTACTTCATCAGAGTTGGGAAAATTATTTGAACAGATGCAGAAATTTAGGACAGCGTCCAGGATACTTGGCTATAAAATTAGGAATTTTGCAGGGCATTTATCACAGGTTGCTAATGGGCTAATTGATTGTGAAAAGTTTATTGATATTGCTCCGATTTATGATGAAGAACAAATTCCAATAGCAAGCATTGCTTCTCAAATTAGGCAAGAGCTTGTGAGAATGAGAGACCAAGGCAGCTATAGAATAAAAAAGATGTATCTTGCCTTTGATGGTGTTGCTAGATATGAGGCCAATAAGTTTTATATTGATCCTTCTATTAATAGTGGAGCAACTTTTGATGTCTATGCAGTTCATAATATAAAAAAGACTAATTATTGGTGGTTTGATACTATTGTAGGCAGTGTTTCTTTTAATAATGATAATCCATTAATCTTCAAATTTGATTCTACAAATAATCTTTTTAATAGAGATCAAAATTCTTATGCATTGCCTACTAATTGGTGCATTAATGAAAAGATTAGCAAGCCTCTTGAAGAAATTGATACTTCTAATGGTGCAGTTTATGTTCTTCATTTGTATCAAAAATGCACATCTGCATCTGCTTCTGATACAACAGCCAGCACTAATCCTGTTACTTTGCCTGATTCTGAAATTACACCTGCAAATCAAGAAAGCAGTTCTTCATCAGCTTCAACTCCCGCGTCTAATTCAGCAGATAGAAGTCTGCTTAATTCAGAGCCAGATTATGCAAAAAATCCTGAAAATTATTACTTTGAATTGAGGGGATATTCTGCAGAATCAAAATCTTCTAAAAATGGGCAATATTATCAGGTTAGCAAGCGTATTTTAGGCTATTATACTCCAGGAGTAGATAACAAAGGACTTATTTTATGGTTCTATCTTGCTAAACTTAAATCCGGCAGGATTGAATTTTTAGATTTTGTTAGAGGTGATTATTCTTGGACTGAAGAAAAATCTGGCTTTGGATATAAATTGATTTCAGGTGTTTTGCCTGGAACTTCTTTGTATGTTTTAAGCAAGCAGGGAGGGGATTGGAAAAATGTGAAAGATTACAGTTCAGCTTATAATAATCTGGATTTGATAAATCTGAACAGCGCATTAGAGGGCAAGAAAATCATCTGGCTTCAGTTTTTAGGAAAACCTAAAAAGGAATATTATATTGACACTTCAAAACTTTATTCTTCTATGACAGAAAGTTATTTTGTAATCAAGGAATCTTCATGGTGGTTTGATGGCAGTGTCGGCAAGTTTTATGTGAATAATCTTCAGCCTGTTTTTGATTCTGGAGATGAAACTTATTTCGGGCTGGCATCTGTGTCCCTTTCTGGCAATGATTATGTTGGCTTGATTAAAGTAGTTAGATAACCATAGATTTCTTTTTGAAGCAGGAAAAAGGTTTTTATAGAGCCTTTTTCTAACTTTTTTGTATTTGCGAGCTCATTCGGTAAGAATTAGTTTGCTCATGAACATCGCAAAGCGGGGATGCCAGAGCGGTCAAATGGAGTACGTTTAGGCCGTACTGCTTAGTGCTACGCAGGTTCGAATCCTGTTCCCCGCATAAATAGTATTTGCTCTAGGCAAATACTATAATTATTCTGTGCAGGATGAGAACCTTGGTTCGATGAGCACTTTCATTTTACTAATAAAACTAAAAATAAGAAGTGAAAGTGCGAACATCCTGTTCCCCGCATGATTTTTATAATAATATAGAAAAAATAAACTGCTGCCTTTAGGCAGCAGATAGTTGCTTTGCAACTATCAGATTTTTTGATATTAATTGTTAATTGAAGATATATCTAAATATGGGACGACAGGCATTTTAGAATCTTATTTCTTTTTAAAAATATAATAGTAGATGAATGAAATTACAATGTAAAGCCAGATTAAATAAATGAAAAATGATATTATTGCAACTAATGGTGTGTTTAAAAAAAGCAGGAAATTCCCAAATTCTTCCTGGGTGTGGGTTCTCATATAATAAGAATCGAGCAAAAATGAAAGAATTATTGGGATAATTAATCCAACTAGAAGTATTAAGAATGCATATATTTTTTGTTTTGTTGGCTTTATGAAGTTCATTCTTTTTCTTTAGGCTTGGTTTCAGCTTCCTTAATCTTTAGTTTATCTTCCAAATCCAGTCTATCCAGGAGTTCTTTATATCTGTTTCTGATTGTAACCTCTGTAATTCCTGCAACATCTGCAACTTCTCTCTGGGTTTTTTTCTCATCATTTAACAATGCTGCTACGTACAAAGCAGCTGCAGCAATTCCTGCGGGGCCTCTCCCGCTTGTTAGTTCAGATATTTCAGCTTTCTTCAAGATTTTAAGAGCATCATTTTGTGTTTTAGGAGACAGATGAAGGATACTTGAAAATCTTGAAATATAATCTTTAGGGCTTGATGGAGTTACTTTGATAGCTAATTTTCTTATTATGAATCTATATGTTCTTCCTATTTCTTTTCTTTCAACATCTGAAGCATTTGCAATTTCATCCAGTGTTCTTGGGATATTATAGCTTCTGCAGGCTGCGTAGATGCAAGCTGCTATTACGGATTCCATGCTTCTTCCTCTGACTAATCCTCGCTGCAATACAAAATTATAAACTCTTGAAGCTTCATCTCTTACAACTGCTGGAAGATTCAAAAATGAAGCAACCCTCCTTAATTCACTCATAGCTAATCTTAAATTTCTTTCAATGCTAGTAGAAACTCGCTCCTGCCATTTTTTCAATCTTAAGAATTTTCTTGTAGCTCCAGAATCCAGCTTATAAATATCAGAAATTTCTCCAACATTTGTTGTCAAGCCTTTGTCGAATTTCTGCATTGACATAGGAGCTCCACCTCTGCCTTTTTTCTCTCCTTTATCAAACTGGCCATGGGGATCCTGGCCTGTATCCACCATTTTTTCTTCTACTAACAAGCCGCAGTCATTGCAGATTACTTCTCCTCGTTGTTCATCATAAGTTAAATTAATGCTATTGCATTCTGGGCAGCGTTTTATGTTTGGCATGTTAATAAGAAGATTTTATTGATATAAAATTTTGAGTTTATTTGTCCTTTCGGATTATTTAATAGTAACCTTTATAAAGTTTATGCAAAATCATTTATAAAGCTTTCGGAAGATTTAAGAAGGAAAAAAGGAGAATTAAGAAAGTTCTAAAAATAAATAAAAAACTAATCTAAAAGTACTGCTTCGACAGTCCCTTCTTGTAAAATTAGAGAAGTACTGCTTCGACAGTCCCTTCTTGTAAAATTAGAGA
>Ga0233425_10010305_pt1 | contig 11441 bp, 9 predicted proteins | sample Watercolumn_Towu_2_FD_181712 | JGI IMG/M metagenome (GOLD analysis project Ga0233425, IMG submission 181712) | Freshwater microbial communities from Lake Towuti, South Sulawesi, Indonesia - Watercolumn_Towuti2014_140_MG | ecosystem: Environmental > Aquatic > Freshwater > Lake | place: Indonesia...
AAGCGTCTTGATTCCCTCCGATGATAGTATTTTCCACCTTACGAAAGCAGGGGTGACCCTCTTTCGGGGTTTCCATTAAAATGCCTTGACACCCCTGGATCAGGACCTTCCGGACACTTTCAGGAACCTGATCGATCAGGGCAAATTTCTCCAGAATATGCCAGGCCTGTTCATAGGTGCTTTTGTCCGGAGTCGTTGGTCCTGAAGCGATCACATCCAGTCTGTCTTCAAGAACATCCGATAAGATCAGAGATTTGATCCTTGCCGGGGAAGCGATCTCGGCCAGTCGTCCTCCCTTGACCTTAGAAATATGCTTCCTGACAGTATTGAGCTCCTTTATATCGGCCCCGGCCTTCAGCAGGAGTTCGGTAGTTTTTTGTTTCTCAGCCAAGGTAACGCCTTCACAAGGAGCGACCAGAAGGGCCGAACCGCCGCCGGAAATAAGACAAACGATCAAGGTCTTTTCATCGGTCTGCCGGAGTAATCTAATGGCCTCTATGGTAGCCTGAAGTCCCTTTTTATCGGGTACGGGGTGACCGGCCTCGAAGCATTGCACAGGTCCCAGATCGCTTATCTGGTTCAGATGACCATATTTCGTTATAATCACTCCCAGTGAAATACGCTCCCCAAATATCTCCGTTATAGCCTGATGCATAGGGTAGGCAGCTTTGCCGAAACCCAGGACAAAAAGTCGTTTATAATACTCTTGATGATAAAGAGTTAGCAGTTCTTCTCTATGGCGGACCGTGGATTGATAAGGATCGACCGCTTGTAAAGCGGAATGAAAAATATCGATTAAAAGAGTTTTCGGTTTCTTTATGGTCATACTATGGAGTTGAAGAATGCATTAGTCTCATTCTTTAAATGTATCACATAAGGCCTGTGTGGCCGAGCGAAAAATCCCGAGATCGCTGCCAATGGCCAGGAGGGTCGCCCCCATTTCCAGGTAGCGGCGGGCATCGGATTCCACCGGAGCCAAGGTTCCGCAGTGTTTTCCCTGGGCCATAGCCCTGGCAAATATATGTTGAATGGTTTCCTGGACCTCCGGATGGTTGGGTTGGCCGAAATGTCCCAAAGCGGCGGAGAGGTCGGAAGGGCCGACAAAGACGGCGTCAATACCGTCAATCGCCGCGATCTGATCAATCTCTTGAACAGCTTTAACGGTTTCAATCTGGACGACGACCGTGATATTATTGTTGATGACGGAAAAATAGTCTTTGATGGTGCCGAAGAGGTTGCTGCGGTGTGAAACCGAAACACCACGAATGCCCATGGGAGGATAACGGGTGGCCGCCACCGCCTGTCCGGCTTCTTCGGCCGAATTGACCAGGGGGATGAGGAAGTTGTAGAAACCGATATCCAAGAGACGCTTGATAATAACCGGGTCATTGACCGGTGGGCGGACCACCGGTGCACTTCGGCTGCCTTTGAGGGCCATCAATTGAGGGATGAACGTGGACACGTCATTCGGCCCATGTTCCCCATCGAGCAGCAGCCAGTCGAACCCGGCCAGACCCAGGACTTCGGTTGTCAGGGGGCTGGCCAGCGAAGACCAGCACCCGATGAGACGCTTACCGCCCAGCAGATCATGACGAAATGAATTAATAAATCCAGCTTGGACGTTGCCTGCGTTCATGAAAATGCTCCTCTCTTTGTTTACTGCGGTGGCAGGTCAGGCCGACTGAGACTATCTGCCTCTATCAATGTTGATACCCTTTGAAAAACCTCACCCCCAAGACCCTCAGACTCCGGGAACAAAGGTAGAGATAACGTCGATGTTAAAATGGTAAAATCTAATCGATGGATATGTTCAGTTGTTTGATCAATTTAGCATAGTCATCGGTAGCCTGTCTAATGAACTTTCCAAATTCCTCGCTTCCCTGATAAAGGACAGGCTGGTTCAGATTAGCCATGGTCTTCAAGAACTCCGGGTCACTGCATATTTTTTTAATAATACCGTCGATGGTCCGGATGATTTCTTTAGGTGTGCCAGCCGGGGCGGCCAGGCCTTTGATGGAACCCCAGATAGCCACATCGATACCCTGTTCTTTTAGGGTCGGAACATTGGGGAGCGTCGGATCACGCTGGGGCAGGACCAACGCCAACGGTTTAAACCGTCCCGCTTTTATGTGGGGGATAATTTCTGAGGGGTGCCCTCCTCCGATCATCAAATGCCCACCGGCCAGGGCCGACGTAGACTCCGCACCACCAGAGAAAGGAACGGTCACGATTTTGATTCCTGTGGCTTTCCCGAAGGCCGTTAGGGCGATATCAACCGCACCGGCCTTCACTGAAACGGCCGTCGTCACCGGTTTCCCTTCTTTCCTGGACCAGGCAATGACATCTTTTATGGAATGAAAGGGTGCGTTCGCCCCGGTCACAATGACCACCGAGTGTATGGAGATTCGGGAGATGGGAATCAAATCTTTTAAAGGGTCATAGGGCATTTTCTGCAAGGACGGCATAACCACATCATGGCCCGAGCCGTAGCCGAGATAGAGGGTATAACCGTCCGGTTTGGAGCGGACTACTCCTTCGGTCCCAACCACGCCGCCCCCACCAGGCTTGTTGACAACCACCATCGGCTGCTTGGCGTATTTTATCCAGAATTTCTCCACCGTCCTGGCCAGCAGGTCTGAAGAGCCTCCAGCGGCCATGGGTACGATGACGGTCACCGGTTTCATCGGATAGGGATCGGCTGCCGACAAAAGAGCCGGAAAAAGGATAAGGGCCGCAAATACGATTACCATCAAGACAACAACGCTTCTCTTCATTTTTTCTCCTTTCATACCTTTTTAAAGAACCTTTTTCGTATGGTCACCATAGACTGCCCGAAGGCCAGAAGCAGGAAAAGGCCGATGAGGCTTAAGAAAATAGGTCGTGTCAGGAAGATTGAAAAGCTCCCGCTGGACATTAACAGGGACTGGCGCATGGCCCCTTCAACCAGCGGGCCCAGAACAAAAGCCAGGACCAGTGGGCCCGGCTCAAAATGGAGTTTACGGAGCAGATAGCCGAAGAGTCCGAACCCGATGAGGCTGTATATATCGAAGACCTGCCCTTGGATGCTGTATGACCCGATGGCCGTAAAAAGGAGGATTACCGGCGCCATGATCCCAAAGGGTACTCGGAGCAGTTGGACCCATAAGCCCACCAGGGGCAGGTTCAAGATCAGGAGCATAATGTTTCCAAGATACATGGAGGCGATCACACCCCAGAACACTTCCGGATGTTCCTGGATGAGAAAAGGGCCGGGCGTTACCCCTTTGATCAACAAAGCGGCGAAAATCATGGCGATGGAGGCGTTGCCGGGGATGCCCAGGGTGAGCAGGGGAATAAAAGAGGAACTGGAGGCCGCATTGTTGGCCGATTCCGGACCGGCCACCCCTTCAATGGCCCCCTGGCCGAACGCTTCCGGGTGTTTGGAAACCTTCTTTTCAACGGCATAAGAAACCAAGGAGGAGATGACCGCACCGCCTCCAGGAATAACGCCGATAAAAAAACCAAGGAGGGTCCCCCGGAGGATGGCCATCCGTGAGGCCGCCCAGTCTTTCAAGGTTGGCCAGACCTGTCCGACTTTCGTCGTTACGATTTCACTCTTCACGGTCGATTCGAGGCCGGAAAAAATCTCGCCAAGACCGAAGATCCCCATGGCCAGGGTGACGAAATCAAATCCGCTCTGCAATTCAATGACCCCGAAGGAGAATCTTGTTTTACCGGAAATGGGATCGAGACCTATGGAGGCCAGTAGAAGGCCCAGGGCCATCATTATAAGACCTTTAACGACATTGGCCCCGGAAAGGGTTACGGCCATGAGCAATCCGACCACAGCCAGAGAAAATTTCTCCGGCGGACCGAAACTCAGGGCGAACTTGGCAATAATCGGGGCGAAGAGGGTCATGCCCACAATACCCGCTGTACCGGCAATGAATGAACCGATGGCGGCGATACCGAGGGCTGCGCCGGCCCTTCCTTTCTGAGCCATTTTGTATCCGTCGATGCAGGTGACCACTGAGGCGGCTTCACCGGGGAGATTGAGAAGGATCGAGGTAGTGGAACCGCCATACATGGAGCCGTAGAATATCCCGGCCATGAGGATGATGGCCGTCACCGGAGAACTGATGGCATACGTTGCCGGCAGGAGCAAGGCGATGGTAGCGGCCGGTCCGAGACCTGGAAGAACACCGACCGCCGTGCCCAGTAAAGCCCCAAAGAAGGCGAATATGAGATTGATGGGGGTCAGGGCGACTGAAAAACCGTTCAGCAATCCGGCGAATAGTTCCATATCCTCGCTCCTAGGAAAGCCATGATCCGCTAGGTAAATAGACCTTCAGCAAATAAGAGAAAAGGGTAACCAATCCCCCGGCACAGAGTAAAGAGATCACCGCCGTTTTCTGCCAGCTTTCTCTTTCAACTACTTTCTGCCAGCCCACCATGAACAATAAAGTGGAAATAAAATAACCGATTCTTTCGAATAAAAAAGCATAAATGATGATCAATAGAATGCCGGGAAGAAGACGGGAGAGAATCAAATTCGATGCGGATGCTTCTATCTCCTCGGGCTGGGCCGACCCATCCTCCTTTTCTTTCGACCGCTCCGTTTCCTTGACTAAGAGGGTCAAAAAAAACCAAATGATCCCGAGTATCATCATAGCCAGCCCGACAAAAAAAGGAAGAAAACCCGCCCCGGGGGAGATCATGATACCCAGTTTGAGGGTGTGATAGGAATAATAAGCCACAAAGAGGCCGAAGATAATCAGTATGACTGAGGCCATCCTCTCTGCACGTCCCATTTTAAAATACTCCTTCGAACAGGCTCATCTCAAACCGAATCTTCTCCATCCTCATCAAAGCAAAGGCATGGGCGTTTATTATCGAATGTCCATCCGGGAATCAGGCACTGCATGGTCCTGGCATCATCTCGTTCGCATAGCCCCATTTTCTTATATAACCCATGGGCCTTTTCGATCCTTTCCAGGTCCGGTTCCACCCCCAGGCCGGGACGGTCGGGAACCGAGATGCGGCCCTCGATGATTTGAAGCGGTTCTTTGGTCAGCCGTTGGCCGTCTTGCCAGATCCAATGGGTATCGATGGCGGTGATCTTTCCCGGGGCGGCGGCGGCGACCTGAGTGAACATAGCCAGAGAGATGTCGAAATGACTGTTGGAGTGCGACCCCCAGGTCAATCCCCATTCTTGACAGATCTGGGCCACCCGTACCGATCCCTGGAGGGTCCAGAAGTGCGGGTCGGCTAGGGGTATGTCCACAGCATTGAGACGGAAGGCGTGCCCCAATTGGCGCCAATCTGTGGCGATCATGTTCGTGGCCGTCGGCAGGCCGGTGGCCTGTTTGAATTCGGCCATCACTTCTCTGCCCGAATAGCCGTTTTCCGCACCGCAGGGGTCTTCGACGTAGGCCAGGAGGCGACCGAGACCGCGGCAGAGGCTTACGGCTTCATCTAAGGACCAGGCCCCATTGGGGTCGATGGTGATGCGGGCCTCGGGAAATCGTTCGGCCAGAGACCTTATAATTTCGATCTCTTTAGCCCCGGTCAACACACCGCCCTTCAATTTGAAGTCTTTGAAACCGTATCGGGATTGGGCCGCTTCAGCCAAGCGGATAACCGCCTCGGTGGTCAAGGCCTCTTCATTCCTCAAGCGCAGCCACTCATCATTCTCCTCCGGGGCTTTTCGGTAGGGAAGTCCTGATTTGTGTCGGTCGCCAATAAAAAAGAGATAGCCCAGGACTTCCACAGACGCCCGCTGTTGGCCTTCTCCCAGTAGGGCGACAAGGGGGACCTGGAGAAACTGCCCGAGTAGATCGAGCAAGGCGGTTTCAATAGCAGTTACAGCGTGAATGGTGGTTCGCTGATCAAAGGTCTGCAGACCGCGGCCACCCATATCCCTATTGGCAAATACATGGTGGATCGTTTTGAGGATGTCATGATAAGCTCCAATGGATCGTCCGACGACCAGTGGCTTGGACTCCTCCAAAGTCCGGGTGATCCGTTCGCCTCCGGGGACCTCTCCGACCCCCATATCTCCGGAGCTGTCTTTCAGGATAACCACATTGCGGGTGAAGAAGGGAAAATGGGCGCCGCTGAGGTTGAGCAGCATGCTGTCTTCTCCGGCCACCGGGATAACCTGCATATCGGTGACTACCGGGGCCCCCTTAATCTGCTCTCCTATCTCTTGCGGATTCACGCCGTTATCCTCCTCAAATGATTCCCTATTGTCAATGATAGCGTTATCATATTCTTTTGTCAAGTTTTTATTTGGAGTGTCAAATTATCTACTTTGCAATAATTCTAATTCCTTTTGTATTTATAATTTTATTTAAATTTTAAATAAGTTATATCATTATAATTTACCGGTCGATCTCTATTTGCCCCTTAATAAAAAAATTGACAGGATAAAATGGTTACGCTATCATATACTTAAATTAAGGGCCATACCCGATTCATCTCTAAAAGGAGGCACCCCTATTAATCGCTCTTCCATTCCACCTAAACGTAAAAGAGCCCGGCGGTCTGGTCTTTCCGTTCGATCAACGAATGTTCGCCGTTCACTTCGGTCTACTGGGGTTGTTACCCTGACAGATGTAGCCCGCATGGCTGGGGTCTCTCCGATCACTGTTTCACGGGTCTTGAACCGTCCGGAGATCGTTTCCCCGGAGACCAGGGACCATGTACGTCGGGTGGTCGAGCGCACCGGCTATCTCCCAAACCTCCTGGCAGGAGGGCTGGCCTCACGAAAAACCCGTTTTGTCGCCGCCATCGTCCCAGCCATTTCCAACCAGGTTTTTTCCGAATCCATCCAATCTTTGACCAATCGGCTCTGGGAGAGCGGCTATCAGGTATTGTTGGGGACTTCCGGCTACCCCACCTCCAGGGAGGAGGATCTCCTGGCCGCCTTCCTGAGTAGACGCCCCGACGGCATATTCCTAACCGGTATTTCCCATTCCGTTGCCAGCCGGCGTCGTCTGGCTGCGGCCAAGATCCCGGTTGTGGAGATCTGGGATTTCACCCCGACACCCATCGATCTGCTGGTCGGTTTCTCCCACGAAAAAGTGGGCCAAGCCGTTGCCGAATACCTCTTAGGGTTAAGTCGTAGGCATTTCGGCGTTGTCACGGCCGACGATGCCCGGGCCGAGATCAGACGAAAGGGATTTCTTTCGATTCTCGAAAAGAGCGGTATCACCGACACCTCGACCGTCACGGTGCCTGCTCCTTCCAATTTCCAACTGGGCCGCGAAGGACTGGCCACGTTCTTAAAAAAAGGATCCCTCCCCCGGGCGATTTTTTGCAGTTCCGATACCCTGGCCCATGGTGTCCTAACGGAGGCGCAGGTGCGCGGGATCTCCGTTCCAGAGGATCTGGCCATTGTCGGTTTCGGGGATCTCGATTTCGCTGCCTCCACCCATCCACCCTTGTCGACGGTTCGGATAGACAGGAAGGCCATCGGCCGGCTGGCGGCCGAGGCTTTATTGAGACGATTTGAGGGAAAATCCGGTCAACGGATCATCGATATCGGGTTTGAGATCATGGCCCGGGGGACCACCTGACCGCAAAAAAATGTCTATGGATAAAGAAAATCTTCCGAAAAGGACCAATGAACGGGCCTTGACGATCCGGGTCAATAATCTAGATAATGTGGCTATCGTTGTTAATGCCCAAGGATTGCCTGAGGGCAGCCGCTTGGACGACGGCACAATATTACGAGAGGCCGTTCCACCCGGCCATAAAGTAGCCCTCCTGGATATCGAAGAAGATGCCCCGGTGATCCGTTACGGTGAAGTTATCGGCCGGGCCGTCAGGACGATTTTGCGCGGAAGCTGGGTCAAAGAATCGCTCGTCTGTTTACCTGAGGCCCCGGATTTAAACCATATACCCTTGGTCAGGCACCCGATATCTGAACCTTCTCCCCTTGAAGGATACTCCTTCGAAGGGTATCGGAATCCGGACGGCTCCGTGGGCACGAAGAACATCCTGGCCGTTTTTACCAGCGTCCAATGTGTGGCCGGCGTCGTTGACCATCTGGTTTCGCGCATCAGAACGGAGATTCTCCCTCGCTATCCGAACGTTGATGAGGTGGTGGCCGTTCGCCATTCTTATGGCTGCGGTATGGCCGTCAGCGCCCCGGCTTCCATAATACCGGTCCGCACTTTGCAAAACATCGCCCGTAACCCTAATTTCGGTGATGAGGTGATGATGATCGGTCTTGGTTGCGAAAAGCTCGACCCGGCTCAATTGATCCCAAGGGAGATCAATCGTTCTTCTAAAGAGGATTCATCGGTTCTCTGTCTTCAGGATGAAAGGTTGCATGGTTTCAGGGCCATGACCGCCGTCATGATGGAAATGGCCGAGCAGCGATTGGCCCGCCTCAATCAACGGCATCGGGTGACTTGCCCGGCCTCCGATCTTGTAATCGGCGTACAGTGTGGGGGGAGCGATGCCTTCTCCGGCGTCACCGCCAATCCCTTGGTCGGGTATGCGGCTGATCTTATTGTGCGTGCAGGCGGCACCGTCATATTCTCTGAAGTGACCGAGGTCCGGGATGCCATCCATCTGCTTACACCCCGGGCCGTTGATGATTCCGTCGCCCGTATCCTTTTGCAGGAGATGGCCTGGTATGATTATTATTTGGAGCAAGGGGGCACTGATCGAAGCGCCAACACTTCACCGGGAAACAAGCAAGGGGGATTGGTGAATATTGTCGAAAAAGCGCTCGGCTCCATTGTCAAGTCCGGTAGCGGCCCGATCGTCGACGTGCTCTCCCCCGGGGAACGGGTCCGACGGAAAGGACTGGTCTTCGCCGCCACACCGGCCGGCGATTTTATTTGCGGCACCCTGCAACTGGCCGCCGGGATGAATCTGCATGTCTTCACCACCGGCCGCGGCTCCCCATATGGGCTTTCCATCGTCCCGGTGATCAAGGTGTCCAGCAATAAGGCCCTCAGTGAACGCTGGTTCGATCTCATCGACATCGATGCCGGACGCATTGCTGCCGGAGAGGCGTCCATCGCCGATATCGGCTGGGAACTGTTTCACTTAATCCTCGATGTCGCCAGCGGACGGAAACAAACGGCTATCGACCGGCTCGGCCTCCGGAATGACCTGGTGCTCTTCAATCCCGGGCCGGTGACCTAAAATCAAGAAGGGAATCCCTAACTGATTATGTTGAAATTCAGTGCTAATTTGACGATGTTATTTACGGAAGTGGACTTCCTGAATCGTTTTGAACTGGCGGTCAAAGCGGGTTTTAAGGCCGTGGAATATATGTTTCCCTATGCTTATCCATCGGAACAACTTTCCCAAAAGCTGAAAGAGAATGATCTACACCAAGTGCTTTTCAACCTCCCGGCCGGCCGTTGGGAAGATGGAGAACGAGGGATCGCCGTCTTGCCCGATAGAATCTCTGAATTTCAGGAAGGGGTCGGACAGGCCGTCGAATATGCGCTTCATCTCGGTTGTCCCCAGGTCAACTGCCTGTTGGGTTTGACGCCGGCCCTGTCGGCCGAAACGATTCAAGAGACGGTCATAAAGAATCTTCGTTTCGCTGCCGAAAAGCTGGCCGAAAAAAAAATTCGTCTTCTCATCGAAGCCCTGAATACTAAGGATATCCCGGGATTCTATCTTACCTCTACGGCTCAGGCTCTCACTCTACTCCAGCAAGTGAACCATCCCAATCTGTTTATTCAATATGATGTTTATCATATGCAGATCATGGAGGGTGACCTAACCGAAACCATCGGCCATCACCTCGATCAAATCGCTCACATCCAGATTGCCGACAACCCCGGGCGGCACGAACCCGGAACCGGGGAGATCAATTTTTTCAATCTTTTTTCCTTTATCGATCGGGCCGGATATAACGGCTATGTCGGTTGTGAATACAAACCATTAAAAACTACTCAAGCTGGTCTATCTTGGATCGGACCTTTCTTAAATAAGGAGGAATTGTCATGAAACAAATCGGTTTTATCGGTTTAGGAATTATGGGCCGACCCATGGCCGCCAATTTATTGAAAGCCGGCCATAGGGTCTATCTTTTTAACAGGAGCCCACAATGCCTGGATGAGCTGGCTAAACTCGGGGGCATTCCCTGTAAAAATCCCTCAGACGTGGCCGCCCAATCGGAGATCATCTTTCTGATGCTGCCGGACACAGCGGATGTAGAAGCGATTTTATTCGGTCCGCAGGGAGTGGCCGAAGGGATCAAAGCCGGATCCATTGTGGTCGATATGAGTTCCATTTCGCCCTTAGCTACCCGTCAATTTGCTGAAAAATTACGACAGCAGGGAGTGGAGATGCTCGATGCCCCGGTATCTGGAGGACAAATCGGCGCCGAGCAGGCCACCCTTTCGATAATGGTCGGAGGGAAAAAAGAAATCTTCGAGATCGTCAATCCCTTCTTTGAAATAATGGGCAAGAAGATCATCCTCATCGGTGGGAATGGCGACGGTCAAATGTGTAAAGTAGCCAATCAAATCGTGGTCGCCTTAACGATTGAAGCGGTGGGTGAGGCCCTGCTCTTAGCCGCAAAAGCCGGGGCAGATATCTCTAAAGTTCGGGAAGCCCTACTCGGAGGATTTGCCCAGAGCCGAATCCTGGAAGTTCATGGGGAACGCATGATTAAACGGACCTTTCAACCGGGATTCAAAATCAAATTGCATCAAAAAGACCTTAATATCGCCCTTCAGACCGGAAGAGATTTGGGTGTTCCCTTACCGAACTGCGCCACAGCCCAGGAATTACTTACCGCCGTTTCCGCCCAAGGCGGCGCCGAACTGGATCACTCGGCCTTGATCCGGGCCCTGGAACAACTGGCCGCCTTTAAACTTGGAGATTAAGGGGTTCGATCAGCCATTTCAGATAAATAGACTTTTAATCGTCTTAAAAAAATGTTAGAAACTGGACATGCCTTTATCCTTTTCCACGCTCAATCATGGCGGAGTAGCCTTCGGTTTTTTTAACATTGAAACCGATCTCCTCCTGCTAAATCATTATTTCTTCTTTGCCGATGATTTCTGTAAGGCGATTAACCAACTAGCCGAACGAGAACCCGATAATTTTTCCGAAATGTCCTGGCCCGCCTATCGTCTGGCCGATGCAGACATAGGGGATCTCCACGGGGCGATACGCGGGACTAGGCTGGTCGGATTTATTGGTGATGTCTATCGCCAATTTCCTTTTCCCAAGGACCCAAAGGCCTTTAAACAGAATCCGGAAGGGTACCAAACCAGAGAACAGATCACCGGTTTAATTCAAAAACATGCCAAACTTTCCAGCATCCCAGTGCTTCCGGAGAAGGATAGCCAAACCATCCAAATCGGCGAATTTTTATTCAGTCGGGTTGGCTTCTGTGAGTTACTGGATTATGTCTGGGTTGGAGGATATCCCCGCTGGAAGTTGGAGAAAAGACCTCCATATCTCACCCAAATGAA
>Ga0233425_10010306_pt1 | contig 11441 bp, 8 predicted proteins | sample Watercolumn_Towu_2_FD_181712 | JGI IMG/M metagenome (GOLD analysis project Ga0233425, IMG submission 181712) | Freshwater microbial communities from Lake Towuti, South Sulawesi, Indonesia - Watercolumn_Towuti2014_140_MG | ecosystem: Environmental > Aquatic > Freshwater > Lake | place: Indonesia...
TTGGAAACGTCGAGCTGTTCGCGAAGAACGAACTCATGGCGACAAACAGTGAAGGCGACATAGTAGTCAGCATGCTCGATTCGCCGGGCGGGGTCCCGTCACGCATCGAGGTGAATCTGAAGGGGACGCCCCTGACAGCGTCTCGTGTAGCTTCCGATCAAGCTGAGGTCAACGTGCTGAAAGCAGCCATTGGCCGGTATTACAGTACGATGCTCGACGTCATGTACACCATCAGTCTGGAAGGCGACGCTTTCTTGCTGAAGCAACGCAGGTCGGTTGGAATTCACGATCTGGCATTTGCAGGAAAGAGCACCCTTCTTTGTTCGCTGGGTGAACTGAGGCTCACGCATGATGCCGGGGGGAAGGTAACTGGGTTTACACTCTGGCACGAACATGTAAACTCGATCCCTTTCTTGAAGGTCGACAACTGATTGCCCTTTATTGCTACACTCGCTCCAAGATCATTGTTTCTCCAGATCAAGGCAAACTGAATTGATGCAATACCGTTTACCTCCTCGCTCCTCGGGACCATCATCAAAAAGGTGGCCGAGGTGAGCCCCGCAGCTCTTGCAGAGAACTTCTGTGCGTATCATGCCGTGACTGAGGTCATTCTTCAGTTCGACCTTCTCCAATGCAGTCGGCTCCGTGAAACTCGGCCAGCCGGTTCCGGAATCGAACTTCGCATCTGATGAAAAGAGCTCGGTCCCGCACACCGCACATCGATACATCCCCTGTTCGTGACTGTTCCAGTATTTTCCTGTAAAGGGGCGCTCCGTTCCTTTTTCCCTGGCAACCTCGTAAAGCTGACGTGGAAGCTCTTTGTCGCTCTTCATCATCGGGTCCTTTGTTGAATGAGTTTCTTACATAACACTGCTGACAGTCGGAGAGTTTCGCCGGGTTGCAGCTACCGGCCCCTGCGGCTGCCACTACTTCCGCATTGATATTCCCGGCCCGATTTGCTAAGTTATCGTCCAGCCCACCGTCTGAATCGTAGATCACATCCATTCATGCCAGATCCCAGCATATGAAAAAACTTGCCCTGCTTCTTCTGATTCCGCTATGTCTTCTCGGCCAGGATTTCTCCAAAGAGGAGATTGCGCGCTGGCAACGACAGGCTTCCAGGATTACGATCGTCCGTGATACCTGGGGCGTTCCGCATATCTACGGCAAGTCAGATGCGGATGCGGTCTTTGGACTTCTTTATGCGCAGTGCGAAGACGATTTCAGGCGTGTGGAGATGAACTACATTGAGAAACTCGGAAGGATGGCTGAAGTCAGGGGAAAAGCCGCACTGGCAAACGATCTCTACATCCGCCTCATCATTGACTCTGCCGATGCTGTCGCCGATTTCGAGAAGAGTCCTGCCTGGCTCAAGAAGCTCATGAATGCCTACGCCGACGGCATCAACTATTTTCTGTATACGCACCCCTCCGTGAAACCGTCACTTCTTCACCGGTTCGAGCCATGGTATCCCTTGCTGTGGACAGACGGAAGCATCGGTGCAATCAGTACCGGTGACATTGGTGCCCGGGAAGTAGGGAACCTCTATCTGGACGGTGCCGAGCCGCTGGGAGCAGTAGCCTCGGAACCTGATGAGCGGTGGACTGGCTCAAACGGTTTCGCGATCGGTCCGTCGAAGACTCTCTCGGGTAACGCGATCCTCTACATCAATCCGCACGTGACATTCTATTTCCGTCCCGAGGTACACGCCGTGAGTGAAGAAGGCTTGAACGTCTACGGAGCCGTGACCTGGGGACAGTTCTTCGTGTATCAGGGATTCAACGAACATTGCGGCTGGATGCACACGTCGAGCGCAGTGGATGTATCAGACATGTATACAGAGAAGATCGACATGAAGGGCGACCGGTACTTCTATCAGTATGACAAATCCGAAAAGCCCGTCTCGCAGCGAACGATCACGCTCCGGTACAAGTCCGGTGACGGTTTCGAGACGAAAACCGTGACCGGGTATTTCACCCACCACGGACCGGTCATGGCGAAGCGGAACGGACAGTGGATCAGCGTACGGTCCTACAACCGCTCGCTGAAGAGCCTCATTCAAAGCTGGCAGAGGACGAAAAGCACGGGATTTGATTCGTTCCGAAAGTCGATGGAACTGTGTGCCAACACTTCGAACAATACTGTCTTCGCGGACGACAAGGGGAATATCGCATACTGGCACGGCAACTATGTCCCGAAGCGCGATCCGTCGCTCGACTGGGATAAGGCCGTCGACGGATCAATTCCTTCGACCGAATGGAAGGGTTTGCATCCCCTTGGAGAAATCGTCCACGTTTACAATCCTGCGAGCGGATGGATTCAAAACTGTAACTCGACGCCATTCACTGTTTCGGGAAGCAGCAGCCCGAAAAAGGAACAGTACCCCAGGTACATGGCGCCGGACGGGGAGAATTTCAGGGCCATCAACGCCGTCCGGGTTCTGGGTGCCGAAAGCAAGTTCACAATCGACAAGGCGATCGCTGCAGGGTATGACCGCACACTCTCGGCGTTCGAAATCCTTGTGCCGGCCCTCGTCAACGCCTTTGACAAGAACACCTCTGCCGGAGATTCGATGCGTGCCTTACTGGCTGAGCCGGTCTCGGTGTTGAGGCAATGGGACTTCCGCAGCGGGGAGAACTCAATTGCCACGACGCTTGCTGTCGATTGGGGACGGCAGCTCATGCCCGCCATCCAACGTACTCCTATCGACGCCGGTGATGTCGATCAGGTATCGAAGACAAAGAGATTCGCGGCCGTCGCAACATTCCGGGAACTTGCCGTCCCGCTGCTTACCGCCGTGCGTCAACTCGAAAAGACATTCGGCAAATGGCAGATTCCATGGGGAGACATCAACCGGTTTCAGCGCCTGACGAATGAGGAAGAAGAGCGATACGACGACAGCCAACCGAGTCTGCCGGTTGGATTTGCGTCGGCCCAATGGGGGATGCTGGCCTCCTACAACAGCAGGACATTCGCCGGCACCAGCAAGCGGTACGGCATGAGCGGAAACAGTTTCGTAGCTGCTGTCGAATTCGGAAAGAGAGTGAAGGCAAAATCGGTACTCGCGGGAGGAGTGAGCGGTGATCCCTCTTCGAAGCACTTTACCGATCAGGCACCTCTCTATACGAAGGGAGACTTCAAAGAGGTGTGGTACTACAAAGAAGACGTTCTGAAACACGCTGAGAAAACATACCATCCGGGCGGGACAATCCGATAAGATTGTGCAGCCGGCCCCCCTTGAGGCAGCTGGTGAGCTCAGCTCACCAGCTGATCGCGATGCATGACACCGAAGCTCTCAACCTGCATTAGAATCGAAACCTCATACCTCCGTACGCAGCTCTTCCTGATATCGGCCCCCAGACGAGGGACGCATCGAAATACGGTCCCGACGGATTGCCCGGGTCGATGATCGGATCAGTCTGCCGGAAATCGAACAGGTTCTCAATGCCGAGGTAAAGCTCCAGGCCCGCGAAAATCGACCTTGACGCCTGCATGTTGACCGTCGCAAAGTCAGGTGAAAACGCCCGGGCCCGAAGGCCTTCAGGGTTCGTCGAGGTTTCGGGGATTCTCTTCGAACCAAACCACTGCACTGTCACATCGATTGTCGTTTGGTGATCGCCCGGATTCTCCACCGGCGTTGTATAGGCAACGTTCAGCAGCGACCGATGCCGTGCAGTGAAGGCGGCCTGACGCCATGACCCGTTGACCTTTTGCTGAACGTCGAGGAAGCGGTAGGCCAGCCTCACATCAAGCCCCTTGAGCGCGTGCAGGTTGAGCTCGATCTGAGCGCTGTTCGCATAGGAACCGTCGCGCAGCGAGAGAAACTGCACCTCCCTCGGTTTCGAGTCGAGGTCCGCAATCACCTGGGTGTTGAACTGGGTCCGGTGGACGTCAACGCTGATTGTCCCTTCTCTGTTGTTCGCCCTGAAATAGCGGGTGACGTTCGCCCCGTAGTTCCAGGCCGACTCCTGCTCCAATCCGAATCCGAAATTCCCCGAACGCTGGATGGAAAACGTCCTCGAGCTCGCAAAAATCGCTGCATGCTCCGTCAGGATATTCGCTGTTCTGTACCCCTTTCCGCCGACGAGCCGGAAGACCCAATTGTCGTCCGGCGCGTACCGAACGTGAAGCCGCGGCGTGATCATCGTGCCGTACGCGTTGTGGCGATCGACGCGGATGCCGGCCACCATGGAGAAATCGGTCTCATTCTTGTACGTGTACTCGAAGAACACACCCGGCGTTCGCTCCGTCCTGCCGAAGGCGTTTGAGGCAAACGTCTCGTCGAACTCATCGAACAGGAAACTGACTCCAGCCTTGAACATGTGGAGCATGGACCCGAGTGTGGACTGGACGATCACATTGAGGTATCCGCTCTGCTCGGTTCCGTCATAGCTCCGGGGACCGTATCGAGATGTATTGTGATACCGAGACAGCGACCACTGAACTCCAAAACTCTCTGCCGGATTATCGGGATCAAATCGGCCGGTCTTTCCCTCGATTCTGAGAAATCGGACCCGCGTGCCGTAGTCGAATGATGTCTCCGCAGCCGGATTCATCGATGCCGGTGCCGTCCCGCCCATCAGCGTCCCGCCGTCGCGCTTATCGTTGACCAGCTGAACACCAAGGAACGCATCCCATCCCTCGCCGCTTGAGTAGTGAAATCGTTGCGACAGGTCCGTCGCAGTGAAAACAGGCATGTCGACAAAGCGATCCCCATTGCGGTCGAGATGATGCTGTTGCGAGCTTGCGTGGAGAAACGTCATCGACGCGAGGTTGTCGCTCAACGCGGAGCGGGCGTTGAGATTCCCTTCAAATCGTTGCTCCTGGGATCCAAAGAAATTCAGGAAGAACGGTTTGTCGTCGTTGTCTTCGGGTTTCTGAAGATCGATGTCGATCTGGCCTGTGATCGATTCAAAGCCATTGATCACAGAACCGATTCCTTTGGAAACGTTGATTGACTTAATCCAGGGTCCCGGGATGAACGTCAGCCCAACGCTCGAGGGGAGCCCGCGAATGAACGGCATGTTTTCCAGCGTAACGCTGGTGTAGATGCCCGACAGACCCAACATTTCAATCTGACGCGCACCGGTGATGGCGTCGGTGAACGACACGTCCACAGACGCATTGGTCTCGAAGCTCTCGGACAGGTTACAGCAGGCTGCCTTAAAAAGCTCCTTCTCCGTGATGATCTGCAGCGGCTGGGTTCTCAGGAAGTCGACGACAGTCTCTGGCCGTTTGCCGACAACGCTGACACCCTCGAGTTCACGGACCGCCGGCTTCAACACAACATCGAGGGTCCGCTGTTTGCCGACCTTGATGGTATCAGAGAGGAACGCGGCATGCCAGATGACGACGGTGGTCGCGTTTCCGTAGTACGGAAGACGGAATGCACCCGCCGAATCTGTTGTGGTTCCCTTTGGCGTTCCCAGCCAGCCGATCATTGCTCCCGGCACCGGTGATTCGTCGCCTTTGTCATCCAGTCCCCGGATGTGTCCCGTCAACACGTTCTGCGAAAAAACAGAGATGGTGAGTAGTATGTTCAGAGTGATGAATATCAGAATCCGCATAGTTCTTCTCCTGCAACCAATGTAAACGCCTCTCAATGTGTGGTACCGGTTCTGTAGTGGCAGCACCCGGGAAGTGAACTGTAGACAGAATCGGCAGCAGTGTATTGCTCCGTGTCATGTCCGACTGATGCCAGCCGGTGCTGCAATGAATCGACCGTGATGAGAGAAGGTTGATAGGATACTGTCAGAATCCTGGTGGTTTTGCTCCATTGAGCTTTCCTGACTCCGTCGATCTTCACTGTTTTTTCGATTCGTGTTTTGCACATACCGCAAAGTCCATCGACACGAAATCGGGATTCCCGGATGTCTGAATCCTGACCCAGCGAGGTAAACAGAGCAACGCAGAGCAATGCTCCGAGTATGAGTGCGTTCTTCATGGAAATATCCTCCCTTGATGAGTATGGTGGTGCGTAGAGTGCGACGGCAGCGCGCATGGATGCTGCCAGGGAATCGTTGATTCGGAGTCGCGGCCTACAGGAGGAATGAACAGTCGAGGATTTGGATCAGGGCATTGCGTTGAGGAGAACCGGTGTCCGGGCACTCGAAGCCGGCAACGCTGTACGAAGCAGAGGGGTATTTCAGTTCGGCAAAGGTGGAGAGATGTTTATGCTGTGCAGATACAAGCGGTTCAGCTGAAGTGTGATCATCGCTCAATTGAACCGGGCTCGCTTCTTTCAGGCAGCAACTCTGACTGCAGCCGCCGGCGCAGCATGCCGAGGCCACTTGTTCACGAGACGTCTGGTCTGAACGATCGAAAGGACTCCAGCAGACGCATGTGCCGACAGTGAATCCCACTGTCATTGCGAGATAATACAAGGAAAATACGATTTGAGCGGCTGATTTCATGCAAACAATATCGCGCAATCCCCCGAAAGAAGAAAGCACAAAAAGTGTCAGAGATGATCAGCTGTTGAGATAATAGATCCAGTACGCAACAGGGACAAGAATTCCGGCTCCAATGAACCAGGCCCCCCGTCCAACAAGTCCGTTCTTTCCCTTCAAAACGAAGATTCCCGTGACGGCAATCACGATGAGGCTGAGCGCGAAGAAGTCCGAAATGTAGGTCCAGATTCCCTTGGGATGATTCAAGTGAAGCTGATTGAGCTCGTACAGGACAGGCCTCGGATGAATCGTCTCGACGATGACGGCGCCCGTAGGGAGGTCAATGGCGTAGCTCATCTCATCCATAAAGAGCTGAAGTGTCTCGCGATTTGGCCTGAACGAATTTCGAAGTTCGTCCTGGTTGAGCCGGAGTTTGGGCAGCACGTCGGCAAGGATCTCTTCCTTCGTATCTCCGGCCGGGGGCTCGATGTTCAGTACTTCCCGTTGACGTTCGTAACTCGGATTCCAGTCCGCGACATGATTGACCGCGATTCCTGAGACGCTGTAGACGATCGTCATGCCGACCAGGAAGTAACCAAGGTCACGGTGAATGATGTTGTTCCAGCGTCTCCAATTCATCTCACGATGGCGCCTTCACCCTTGATCTGGATGACGGTCTTCGGCCCTTTGACGGACGCGGGATCGAACTCTTCTCCCGTTTCCTTAGCGCGCTTCTTGCCCTGTTCGATCTGATCCTCGACCGACGTCGTCGTGACGGAGACAACTCCTTCGGCAACTGCTGTCTTTCCCTTGATTTCCATCGGGAACACGATGACACCGTCCTCGACCTTGAACGTCAACGTTTGGAATTCCTTGTCGCTGCCGAGTCTGATCCAGCAGCCGCGCATTTTGCATACGTCTGTGATGGGACCCTCGACGAGGACCTTCTTGCCGTTGAATTTTTCAGGATTGGCGATGATGTCCGAGATCTTGGTCTTCTCCTTGAGCGTGATCTTCTTCCCGAATTTCTTCTCTGCGCCGGCGCTTACGGCAAGCATGCAGAAACACAAGGCGACGATGGAGAGGTATTTCATGTGTGACTCCCTTGAGTGGAGGATGAGTGATGATCTGATCGTTCTGTAATATCAGAAAATATCGATGAGGATTCAAACACTTTGGTGATTGAGAATCCCTGAACGGTGTGAAATATATCTTGCACTTCACAACGCAGAACACGAACTTGGCGAATCGCAACAGGGCTCTGGTGTCAGCGACGTAGCCTGCTCGGTCGCTAGCCTTGGAGACCTGCAACGACGTTGAGAATACATGCCCGAACGCATCATCGATACCGCCTGCCCCCGCAATTGCTACAGCACATGCGCCCTCCGTGTGACGGTCGAGGACGGCCGCCTGCGCCGGATAGAACCGGTCCCAGAAAACAAAGCGACGATTCTCGGTGCCTGCCTCAAAGGTTTGAGTTACATCGAACGCGTTTACTCACCTGACCGTATTCTCTTCCCCCTGCGCCGGGATCCGAAGAGCGGCAGCTTTCATCGAATTCCGTGGGAGGAAGCTCTCGACACGATCGCCGATCGGCTGTTGAGACTCCGCTCCGACCACGGTCCCAAGAGTCTCCTTTACTACACTGGGAGCGGATCAAAAGGACTCCTCAATGGTGTTGGCGGCGTCTTCTGGAAAATGTTCGGTGGATATACTACAACCTATGGCGATTTGTGCTGGCCCGCCGGACTCGAGGCGACCAGGCTGACACTGGGGGCAAATGAGCACAATGCCCCATGGGACCTTGCCAACGCGCGGCTGATCGTTCTCTGGGGAAAAAATGCTGCTGAAACGAATATCCACCAGATGAAGTTCGTCGATGAGGCGCTTCAGCGGGGAGCCCGGCTTGTGGTCATCGACCCGCGTCGTACCGAAACAGCCGAGCGGGCTTCACTGCTGGTACAACCGCGGCCGGGCACCGACGCTGCGATTGCTCTCGCCGTTGGTCGCCAGCTCATTGAAGATCAACAGATCGATGAGTCATTCATCGCATCACATGTCCACGGGTTTGAGGCGTATCGTTCTCACGTTCAGAGGTGCACACCCGCGTGGGCGGCGGCAATTGCAGGCGTGCCTGAATCGCAGATACTCCGGCTCGCTGAAATGATCGGGACCGTGAAGCCCGTCACGATCTGTGCCGGATTCGGCATGCAGAGGTACACGAACAGCGGTCAGACGATGCGGTCGATGCTCGCCCTCCTTGCACTCACCGGAAACATCGGAAAACCAGGGGCAGGCTGGATCTTCGCGAATCTCCGGACGCAGCTGTTCGGTGAGAAAGATCCCGTGGCGTTTTACCCGCCGGCGCATCCCGATCCGCTTGTGCGTGTGTCGATCTCGACGGCGCTGCTCGGCCAACACATCCTTGACGCCAAGGATCCACCGATCAAGATGGCATGGATCGAGCGCGGAAATCCAATTCCGCAAAACCCTGAGACGCCGACGGTGGTCAGAGCATTTCGGTCGCTTGAGTTCCGCGTCGTGGTCGAGGAGACGATGACGGACACAGCGAAAGAAGCCGATATCGTGCTTCCTGCGAAGACATTCCTCGAGCAGACCGATGTGATCGGCGCCTACTGGCATGATTATCTCCAGCTCAGGGAAAAAGCGATCGAACCTCCCGGCGAGGTGAAGCCTGAAACCGAAATCTACTGGCATCTTGCCCGTCGTCTCGGTCTTTCAGATAAGGAGGTTGAGAAGGTCATTCCTGCCCCGTCAGATGCGGCTGTGGAGTCATGGCTCGCTGCCCGTCTTTCGCATTTGCCGGGTGTAACCATCGAGCGGTTGCGCAAAGGACCTGTTCGCATGCCGGATGCAAACGAGGTCGCGTTCGCCGATCTGATATTCCCGACGCCTTCGGGCCGCATCGAACTCGATTCTGCAGAGGCCGCAGCGCGTTGGCATGTGAGCACATTGCCGTCGTATCAGGCTCCTGTCGAGGCAGTCGGGAACGGCGATCCAGGCAATTCCCCCCGCTATCCGCTGTATTTCCTTACCCCGAATACGAAGAACCGGATACACTCTCAATTCGGCAACCTCGCTGCGATGAGAGCACTCGAGCCGCATCCGGTCTTGCAGATACATCCGCTCGATGCGGAAGCACGGGGAATCCGCCCGGGCTCGAGAGTCCGCGTGTTCAACGATCGGGGCGAGCTTACCGTAGCCATCCGTTATGACTATGGAATCCGCCCGGGTTGCGTAGTGCTCCACAATGGCTGGTGGCTGACAGACGGGGGTGCCGCCAATGTCCTGTCGAAAGCCCGTGAGACCGACATGGGATTCGGGGCGGCGTTCCATGAGAATCTTGTTGAGGTGATGCCGGCATGAGTACGCCAGGTACGATACCGGCTCCGTCATTCATCCATGACCTCGACACGTGCGTCGGATGTCACGCATGCGTGATCGCATGTGCGAACGAGAACAGGCTTTCGCCCGGCCGGTTCTGGCGACAGATCGTCAGCTTCAATCCTGCGCATGTTCCCGATCTTCCGGTCTTCCATCTCTCGCTTGCATGTAACCATTGTCTTGATGCCCCCTGCGTGACTGCATGTCCCGCGTTGGCCATTGCCAGGGATGGGCAAACCGGTGCTGTTGTCATCGACAACGCGAAATGCATCGGGTGTCGCTACTGCAGCTGGGTCTGCCCCTTTGACGCCCCTCAATTCAACAGCGATGCCGGCGTGATGGAGAAGTGCACCTTCTGCAATCACCGGCTGCTTCAGGGTCTCCAGCCGGCCTGCACGTCGTTGTGTCCAACAGGGGCGCTCTCGACGGGCAACTACGGTGAGAAATCGGGTGTACCGGTGGATGGATTTCCTGATACGAAGATCCGTCCGGCGATTTCATTTCTCCCGATGCGAGGACGAAGCCCGCAGCCAGCACCGCCCGGGGCCGCGCTGCCGGATGAATCCCAGACGGCGCTGTGGGCGAGCCGGGGGAGTGCGGAGGTTCCTGAATCGAAGATCGCCTTGAAAACAGAAGGACCGCTCGCAGTGTTTTCGTTTGTCGCAATCGCGCTCGTAGCATGGTTCCTGGCATCTCTCCGCGGAGAGCCTGCGGTGGTGTCCGATCTGTTCGGTGCGCTCGGAGTTGTGGGAATAGGACTCAGCACGATGCATCTCGGAAGGAAGGAACGGGCCTGGCGTGCCATACTCAACTGGCGCGGTTCGTGGTTGAGTCGCGAGGTGCTTGCGTATTCCACGTTCATCGGAATCGGATGGATTTCAGGCAAGTTCTTCCCGGGGATCGATCTCATCGCTTGGGTGGCCGCGTTTGCAGGTGTCATGCTGTTGATCGCGGTCGACAATGTGTACGTGGCAATGGCGCGGGAGCGGTCTTCGCATCTGGATGGTCAGGTCTCGTTGCTTTCCGCCGCATTTCTCGTGAGCGTTCTGACGGGAAGCGGAATGCTGGCTTTGGTGACCGGTCTGCTGAGGCTGTACGGGCTCATCGACCGCATGCGAACGCAGTGGAAAAAAAGCCTCGGGAAGCCGAAGGCCAATTGGCTGAGGGTCTTTCGCGCGATCGTCGGACTGGTTCTGCCGGCGCTCCTGTGGATGATGGACGGGGAAGCCTCCGCCAGCGTCCTGGTGTGCGTGCTTCTGGGGGAGTTTGCCGACCGTCTCGACTTTTATGATTCACTGGACATCATCACTCCGCGGAGATCGATGGCAAGGGCGCTGATGAAGAGTGCCGCGCCGGGAGTCCATCCGGTCGGCAAGTGATCTCGAAGGAGCTTTGCTCGGAGTTGCCTGACGCGACAAGCAAGGTTGTTCTGAATTGCAAAACCGCTCTGGAGTAAATCGAATGCAAGCCGATAGTCAATCAAAGTCACAAGAAAAAGTCCCAGCCAAGTACAACCTCACCTACATCTGGCTCATTTCTCTCACCGCGGCACTCGGGGGATTGCTCTTCGGTTATGATTGGGTTGTTATCGGCGGGGCGAAGCCCTTTTTCGAGCGGTACTTCGGATTGGTCGATCCGGTACAGAAG
>Ga0233425_10010307_pt1 | contig 11440 bp, 11 predicted proteins | sample Watercolumn_Towu_2_FD_181712 | JGI IMG/M metagenome (GOLD analysis project Ga0233425, IMG submission 181712) | Freshwater microbial communities from Lake Towuti, South Sulawesi, Indonesia - Watercolumn_Towuti2014_140_MG | ecosystem: Environmental > Aquatic > Freshwater > Lake | place...
CATACAGGCCATCACCGCACGCTTGCGAGGCCGTTGCGAGGCGGTCAGCGGAGCGCCGAAGGATGGTCGCATAGATGGGGATGGTGCGGTCCCTTCGCCCGCTCCAGCCGTTTCCAACCCGTTGGAAACGCGCACAAAACCGTCGCACAGACGGTCCAGCACCAAGATCGTCTCCACCGAGCGTCTACACAATGATGCCGCTCGTGGTGCTTCAAACCCTCGTAAATGCTCGCGAAATCGTCGTCAGGGCTCACGGCGCGGCCCGAGCACCGCAAGGTGGTCGAGGTTGAGCGCCGGGAACCGAACGGCATTCAACGCCTCGGCCAACGCGCGCGGCTGATATCCGCTCCCGTAGTTGTCGGCTACGGCGGTGCCCCTGCCATCGGTCGTCCAGCCTCCGAGCAAAAGCGCGAGATCGCGATCTATCTTCGCCTCGCGCAGTCCGTCGCGGAAGTTGTGGCGGAACGAGTGGAAGCACGTCAGCGGCGCAGCGGCTCCCGCGTTTTCGAGAAAGCGGGTGAACCATCTCGATATCGCTGTGGATCGATAGCCGAGGTGGCCGAACGGAAGTTCGGGGAAGAGGTTCGTCTCGCCACACAAGCGTTGCGACGCCACGAACGCCAGAAAGCCGCAGCGGACCAGTTCATCGTGGACCGGAACGACTCGCTCGCTGGCGTTCGTCTTGACGCGCTTCTCGTCCCCGGCGCGGCTGATTCCCGACGCGACGCTGAAGCAAGGAACTCCGTCGATCTCTCGAACGTCAGACACCTCAAGCTGGCAAATCTCGTTGAGGCGCAGGCCACTGAACAGCGCGATCAACGGCACCCAGAATCGAGCGCGGCGCGGTCGCTGATCGCCGGGGATGGCGTAGCCATTCGCGTCATCGCGACACCCGGTGTAGATCGGCGCATCGAAGATGCGGCGAAGCTGCTCGGGTGAGAACGGGTTGCGCTTGTCACGCTTCTTCACGGGGTCGGGGAGCTTGAGCCCCTTGAGCGGATTGCGGTCGAGATAGCCCTCGTTGATCGCCCAGTTCATGACCCCGCCGAACCGATTGACGTAGGCGTTGAGGTTCGCGGTGCTGATGAGGCGGGCTTCACCCCTCGCCTTGGCGGCAGCGACTACCTCCTTGATCGTCATGTCCGGGAAGCGTTGATGCGCGCTTTTCGGCATCTCGCGAAGCAGCGCCACAAAGTCGCGGCATCCCTCGCGCGTGATATCGGTGAGCGGTGTTTCCTCTCCGAACACCTCGACCACCCATTTTCGGGTCGTCGAGTGGGCGATCTGGGTGCGTTTGCTCCATTGGTGCTTGGGATCGGCGATGAAGCGATCGTAGACATCGCCGATCGTGCGCCTGTTCGACGGCGGGGGCGGCGCTGGCTGCGGAACAGGCGGAGCCCATGGCAACGAAATAGACGGGCCATCCAGCGTGGTGAAGATTAAGGCCGGATCGGCCAGCCTGCCGATCGAGGCCCGCGCCTTCTCGAACTCGCTCTCCACATCAGCCGCAATCCTATGGATGCGCCGAAGCGCCATCGCGTAGCTGTCAGTATCGAGTGAGCGCCATACCTCGCGCCCTTCCCAGACCGTCAGGAGGTCGGTCGGCACCCGTCGTCGGTAGTGGAAGATTCCGCGCTTCGAGCAGAGGCCAATCGGTCGATTGTGCAGACGCCTTGTGTAGACGCCCTGACGACGATTTCGCGAGCATTTACGAGGGTTTGAAGCACCACGAGCGGCATCATTGTGTAGACGCTCGGTGGAGACGATCTTGGTGCTGGACCGTCTGTGCGACGGTTTTGTGCGCGTTTCCAACGGGTTGGAAACGGCTGGAGCGGGCGAAGGGATTCGAACCCTCGACCCCAACCTTGGCAAGGTTGTGCTCTACCCCTGAGCTACGCCCGCTCTGGCGGCCGGAGGAGACATGCCCTCTCGGCGGGTGGCGGGGAACTAGCAGCGCTGGTCGGCATCGGCAAGGGGAGAATTGCACAAAAACGAAATTCTGCCTTGCTGACCGAAAGGCTCTTATTTCTCAGCACGTTACGTCCACCGTCTTCGGCAGCGCCATATCGAAGAAGCCTGTTGCGGGCGAATCGTCCCGACGAGTCCATGCAGGAACGCCACTTTTGACGCGCTGGACATATCTGCTATTTTGATACGCCATCCCACCGATCGGGATCATATTCACGCGCCCGTCGTATCTGCACCGTCGAGCAGGAGGAACAAAGCATGGCGTCCACCCCGGTAAGCCGTCGCGGCATGTTGCGCGGAGGCGCGGCGCTGGCTGCGGCCACGCCCCTGATGGCGCACGCGCAGACGCCTTCGACAGGTCCGCAACGCAATATAGGAGCTGGGATGATCCCCGTCGAACTGACCGTCAATGGCCGCGAGGTGCATCTGCAGCTCGATCCGCGCACGACCCTGCTCGATGCGCTGCGGGAGCATCTGCACCTGACCGGGACCAAGAAGGGGTGTGACCAGGGCCAGTGCGGCGCGTGCACGGTGATCGTCGAGGGTCGGCGCATCAACAGCTGCCTGACGCTGGCGGTGATGCACGATGGCGACAAGGTGACGACGATCGAGGGACTGGGGACGCCCGACCGGCTGCATCCGATGCAGAAGGCCTTCATCGCCCATGACGGCTATCAGTGCGGTTACTGCACGCCGGGGCAGATTTGCTCGGCGGTCGCGGTGCTCGACGAGATCAGGGCCGGCATACCCAGCCATGCGACCGCCGACCTGGACGCGGTGGCGATGAGCGACGCGGAACTGCGCGAGCGGATGAGCGGCAATATCTGCCGCTGCGCCGCCTATCCCAACATCATCGCCGCGATGCGCGACGTCGCCGGGGAGGCCAAGGCATGAAGCCCTTCACCTACGAGCGCGCGACCAGCGTGGAAACAGCGGCCAAGGCAGCCGGGTCGATGCAGGGCGCGCGGTTCATCGCGGGGGGCACCAACCTGCTCGACCTCATGAAATTGCAGATCGAGACGCCGACGCATCTGATCGACGTCAATCATCTCGGCCTCGACCGCATCGAGCAGACGGAGGATGGCGGGCTGCGCATCGGCGCGCTGGTGCGCAACACCGATCTCGCCGCAGACAAGCGGGTGCGGCGCGACTATGCGGTGCTGAGCCGGGCACTGGTGGCAGGGGCTTCGGGCCAGCTGCGCAACAAGGCGACGACGGCCGGCAACCTGCTGCAACGCACGCGCTGCCCCTACTTTTACGACACGCGGATGCCGTGCAACAAGCGCCAGCCGGGCAGCGGCTGCGGTGCGCTCAAGGGTATGAGCCGCAGCCTCGCCATCCTGGGCGTGAGCGACGCCTGCATCGCGCAGCACCCCAGCGATATGGCGGTGGCGATGCGGCTGCTCGACGCGCGGGTCGACACGGTGGATGCGGGCGGCGCGGCGCGATCCATTCCGATCGCCGACTTCCACCTGCTGCCCGGCGACACGCCGCATCGGGAAACGGCGCTCAAGCCCGGGGAAATCATCACCTCCGTGACGCTGCCCAAGCCCCTTGGTGGCACCCATGTCTATCGCAAGGTGCGGGACCGGGCGTCCTATGCCTTCGCACTGGTGTCCGTGGCCGCAGTGTTCGGCAGGGACGGGCGCGCCCACTTCGCTTTTGGCGGGATCGGGACCAAGCCCTGGCGGGTCGAAGCGGCGGACGCGGCGGCAAAGGCCGGCGCAAAGGCTGTCGCGGAAGCGGCACTGGCCGGCGCGCGGACAACAGAACATAATGATTTCAAGAAGCTGCTGGTCGAGCGGACGCTGGCCTCCGTCTTCCGGCAGCAGGAGGCACGGGCATGAAGTTCGACACGCCAGCCACTGCCAACCCGATCGACAAGGGCCGTGTCGTCGGTATCGCGCATGACCGCATCGACGGACCGGCCAAGGTCACGGGGACGGCACCCTATGCCTATGAACGGCACGATGCCGCGCCGAACGCCGCCTATGGCTGGATCGTCGGGTCGGCAATCGCCAAGGGGCGGATCGGGTCAATGGACCTGCGCGAAGCGCAGGCCGCGCCCGGCGTGCTGGGCATCGTCACCCATGCCAATGCCGGCAAGCTGGGCAAGGGCAATATGAATACCGCGCCGCTGCTGGGCGGCCCGCAGATCGACCATTATGAGCAGGCTGTAGCGCTCGTTGTCGCCGACAGTCTCGAAAATGCGCGGGATGCGGCCAGGCTGGTACGGATCGACTATGTCGCGGAGGACGGCAAGTTCGACCTCGCCGCCGAGCGGATGAACGGCGCCATTCCGCCCGCAGGCTTCGGCGGACCGGCCGACACCAAGGCCGGCGATTTCGAGGGTGGCTTTGCCCGGGCGGCGGTGAAGATCGACCAGACCTACACCACGCCCGACCATAGCCATGCGATGATGGAGCCGCACGCGACCACCGCCGCATGGAACGGCGAAAAGCTGACGCTGTGGACATCCAACCAGATGATCGCCTGGGGCGTGGGCGAAGTCGCCAAGACGCTGGGGATTCCGAAGGCGAACGTGCGGCTGGTGTCGCCCTATATCGGCGGCGGTTTCGGCGCGAAGCTGTTCCTGCGCGCCGACGCGGTGCTGGCGGCATTGGGCGCGAAAGCGGTCGGGCGGCCGGTCAAGGTCGCGCTTGCCCGGCACCAGATCCCCAACAACACCACGCATCGGCCAGCGACGATCCAGCGCATCCGTATCGGCGCGGACAAGGACGGGGTGATCGACGCGATCGGGCACGAGGTCTGGTCGGGCGATCTGCCCGGCGGCGGGCCGGAGACGGCGGCGCAGCAGACGCGCCTGCTCTATCGTGGGCCGAACCGGATGACGGCGCACCGGCTGGTGACACTGAACCTGCCCGAAGGCAACGCTATGCGTGCGCCCGGCGAGGCTGTCGGGCTTCTGGCGCTGGAGGTCGCGATGGACGAGTTGGCCGAGGCGTGCGGCGTCGATCCGGTCGAACTGCGCATCCGCAACGATGTGCAATATGATCCCGAGGCAGGGCCGCAGCGCCCCTATTCCAGCCGCAAGCTGGTGGAGTGCCTGCGCGCCGGCGCCGAACGGTTCGGCTGGCACAAGCGCAACCCGCGGCCAGGCGCGGTGCGGGACGGGCGCTGGCGGGTCGGCATGGGCATGGCGGCGGCGTTCCGCAACAATCTGGTCGGCAAGTCGGGCGCGCGGATCGGCGTCGATGCGCAGGGGCGCGTCATCGTCGAGACCGACATGACGGACATCGGCACCGGCAGCTACACGATCATCGGTCAGACGGCCGCCGAGATGCTGGGCGTGCCGCTGGACAGGGTGACGGTGCGGCTGGGCGACAGTCGCTTTCCGGTGTCGGCCGGATCGGGCGGGCAATGGGGCGCGAACAGCTCCACCGCAGGCGTCTATGCCGCGGCCGTTGCGCTGCGGACGAAGCTGGCGGAGAAGGCGGGGTATCCGGCCGATCAGGCGCAGTTCGATGACGGCCTCGTCAAATATGGCAATCAGTCGCAGACGCTCGGCGCGCTGGCGGGTGGCGAGGGCTTGTGGGCCGAGGATAGCATGGAATATGGCGACCTCGATAAACGCTATGCACAGGCGACGTTCGGCGCGCATTTCTGTGAGGTGGGGGTGGATATGGACACCGCCGAAGTGCGCATCCGCCGCATGGGCGGGGCGTTCGCCGCCGGGCGTATCCTCAACCCCAAGTCGGCGCGCAGCCAGGTGATCGGCGCGATGACGATGGGCGCGGGCGCGGCGTTGATGGAGGCGCTGGAAGTCGACACCCGGTTCGGTTTCTTCGTCAATCACGACATGGCCGAATATGTGGTGCCGGTCCACGCCGACATTCCCGAGCAGGACGTATTGTTCATCGACGAACTGGACGACAAAAGCTCGCCGATGAAGGCAAAGGGCGTCGGCGAACTGGGCATCTGCGGCGGGGGCGCGGCGGTGGCCAACGCGATCTACAACGCGACGGGCATCCGGGTGCGGGACTATCCGCTGACGATCGACAAGCTGCTCAAGGCACAAAGCGTCTGACGGGTTGGCGCGCGGCCGGAACTATCCGGCGCGCGCCGCATTCCTTGGCCGGTGCAAAGGAGAGGACCATGGCGAAGGATCGCACCGGCCCGGCATTTCAGGGGCTGGTGATCGGCATACCGATTTCTCTGGCGTTATGGGCAGTTATCGGCCTCGGCATCATGGCCGTAGCCTGATGCCTTGTCAAAATGCGTTGCGGTGGAGGATGACCTTGAACGTCTGAATGACGATCAGAAAATCCCGCCACAGCGACCAGTTGTGGACATATTCCAGATCGGCCTGGAGCCGGTTGGTCAGGTCGGACATCTGTTCGGTCGCCCCGCGAAAACCGCGGACCTGGGCCAGCCCCGTCAGCCCCGGCTTGGCCGCGTGGCGGTGCCAGTAACGGTTATCGACTTCCCAGAACAGCTTGTCTTCGGCCCGTGATCCCAACGCATGGGGGCGCGGTCCCACGATGCTCATATCCCCGCGAAGGACGTTGAGCAGCTGCGGCAGCTCATCCAGGCTTGTCTTGCGGATAAGTCGGCCGATCGCCGTCACCCGGCTGTCTTCCCGTGCGGCGGATCGGTGGCCGGCGCTATCTTCCTGCTCGACCCGCATGCTGCGGAATTTGAGCATGCGGAACATGTGGTTACCCTGACCGATGCGGGTCTGGATGAAAAAGACCGGGCCGGGACTGCTCAGCTTCACGAGCAGGGCGATGAGCAGCATCAGCGGCGACAGCAGGAACAGCGCCGTGCCAGCCAGCGCGATGTCGAAGGCGCGCTTGAGCAGCATGTCGGACCGATCGAGCGGACCGTCGGCAATCACCATCGTCGGCGTGCCGCCGCACAGGTCGAGCGCAAGCGGCGCAAGGTCCGCCAATTCGGGCGCCATCAGTTCGCTACAGACGCTCGCGCCCTTGAGAATGCGGACCCACAATGCGCGCCTTTCGGGCGGATGGTGGAAGCGTCCATCTTGCCTTAGCCAGCCTGTCATCGGCCTTTCGATCCATCGCCACGCCGTCCATCCGATGCCGAAACATAACAGGCACGCGCCCACGACAAGCACCAGCCAGGCGGCCGGTGTGTCGGGATGCAGCTTGACCGTCACAGCGGCATAGGCTCCCAGCACGAAGCTGTGGGTCAGGTAGATGGCGAAGGATGCGTTGCCGAACGCCGTGCAGAAGCGGGCGAAGCGGGGTGCTCGTTGCATGGGCGCATCGACCAGCGTCACGATGGCCACCGCGAGGCCGACCCACAGCATCGACCATGCGGCCGGCCACAGGACGGCTTGCGCAACCGCCCCGCAGGCGGCCAGCGCGACAAGATAGGGGTGGAAGCGAGGCCGATCGCGCCGCAGACGCAGGAACACCAGCCCCAGCGCCATGCCGATGGCGAAATAGAGGAGGATCGGGCGGGTCAGGAAATAGATCGTGAGCGCGATCCCGTTCGATCGCGGCTCGGGCAACATGGTGCCCACGGCCACGATCGCGAGCAGTGCGAGACAAACGACCGCGCCTGCCTTGCGTCGCGCGAACAGCAATCCGCCTGCAAAGAGGAGGTAGAAGGCCATTTCATAGTTCAACGTCCAGCCCAGCTTGTAGATGGGCTGTAATGCGCCTTCCGCGTTCCGGTATGGGATGAACAACAGCGATGCCACCCATTCCCAGGAGCGGGGCCACAGGAACGCCTTCGTGCTCAACCCCTCTGTCGCCAGCCTGAAGCCGACGATGAGCAAGGTCGTGAGATAATAAAAAGGCGCAATGCGCGTGAACCGGTCGCGAAGGAAGGTGCCCGCGGAAATCGCACGGCCCGCAGAGAAGGCCGTATAGACCATGATGAAGCCGCTGATCACGAAGAAAACCAGTACGCCCACTTCGCCGATCCGGTCGACCCAGAGCGGCAGATCGGTCTGGAGCGCCCCGCGCCGCTGGTAGCGCTCGATCAGATGATAGGCGACGACCAGGCTCGCCGCGATGCCGCGCAAAAGCTGAACGGCGACGATCCGCTCTCGCAGGTGAAGCCCCTGCGACCCGCTATGCTGGCCGTCTGGTCGGGGAGCGGCGTTCATGCTCTTCCGCCCGGCTAGACGGACAGAGCGACGATAGTGGCCTTCAAGGCGAAGCCCAGGGCGACGCTCTTGATCAACTCGCGCGACGTGACGGGAAGGTTGGCGTTGACGACAGCGGCGACCAGAGACGTCACACCGGCAAAGAGCAGCAAGGCCCACCATTGCGGCCAGCTCGCATCGGCGATGCGTGGCCACTGGGCGATCAGCGGCAGCAGGACCATCAACAAATAGCCGAACGCAGCAGCGATCCAGTGACTGACGAAGCGCGGCAGGCTCTCGCCAAGTTCCACTTGCGGATCGTTGCTCACGGCCGCGCGCCTTCCCCCTCGTCGCGCTGCACATGGTCGAGCAGCGCCTCCACCAGATGTTCATAATAGCTGGGCGAGTCGGGATCGAGCGCCTCCTTGCCGGACCCTGACGCGGAAGCGGCGCCGGTCATGATGCGGTTGCGGGCGGCCCTGATCTGCCACTCCGCCATGGCGCGCCATGTCGCGGCGTCGCGGGCCGCGATCGCCTGTTGCGCCAGGCTCAGAAGCATGACGACCGCCCCCATGCCCGCCGCTGCTATAACCACATAATAACCGTCCGCCCAAAGCGCGCGCAGCATGAGGCCGTAGATTACCGTGCCGATCACCACGAGCAACAGAAGAAAGCACGCACCTTCGATGAGCCGGCCGGTCCGCTTCGACCATCTTGACCGTGCCAATGTCGGGGAGTCCGAAACATCCATGTCGCCAAAGATGTCAAACAATCCTGTTCCCGGCAAGCCGAAGCTGGGGGTTCAGCCGGTCTGGAGCGTCCATCGGGTGTCACGCTCGAAACCCATGGCGGTCAACCGCCCCGAAGCATAGGCGCCGGTGTCCAGGCCGATGCGATTGCCTGTCTCCTCGACATCGTCGGATATGGTGTGGCCATGCACCACGATCTTCTCGAACGGATGCGGGTGGGACAGAAATTCCTCCCGCACCCATCGCAGAGCGGCCGCCGGTTGTTCCGTCAGGGGGAGCCGGGGCTGGATGCCGGCATGAACGAACACATAATCGCCGACCACAATCATGTCCTCGAACGATTCGAGGAAAGCGACATGATCGGCGGGCACATGCGCCTTCATCCAGGCGTGAAGCTGCGGATAATCGGCCTTGCGGTAGGTCTCCTCGTCCATGCCATAGCTCAGGACGGTCGGCTTGCCGCCGATGCGCAGGAAGAAGGGCAAGGCGTGCGAGTCCCCGCTCAGCGCGCGCAGGAAGACTTCCTCATGATTGCCCATCAGGAATCGCACCCGCCGCCCGGACCGGGACAAGCCGAGAAGGCGCTCGACCACCTGCGCCGAAGACGGTCCACGATCGACAAGATCACCCAGGAAGATCAGCGAGGTTTCTGCGTCGGGGCGGGCAGCGTCGTCCGCCTCTATGCGTGACAGCAGATCGTCCAGCAGATCGAGACGCCCGTGGATGTCGCCGACCGCGTAGACGCGCTGGTCGTCCGGTATCGCGCCACATGCGATGTCAGCGGCCGGTGCGGCGGTAAGAGCTGAAAACAGACGTCGCAGCATTGTTGGGCCAGGTCTCGTCAAATATCGTAGGCACGGTCACACCGCCGTACGGCCGGCTGAATCAAGCCTGAGACCTTTGTGCATCGCAACATGTAGAGACGTGGTGAAGCTTTTGCAATTGCGCAGAAAAGCTATAGCCGCGGCGGGGGGGGCACCGGGGCGTGAGCAACGGATGCCGCGCTAGTCGCCGTTGGCATCCACCATGAACACCACCGGTTTGCCTCGGGACGCAGGCTCCCATCCGGCCGACAATGCGGCCCGCACCCCCCGGGAGGCGATCGCATCGTTGATGTGCAAACGTCCTTTGGGCAATCCCTTCATCAGCCGTTTGGGTGCCGGGAATTCCAGCACGGCTTCGCGCGGCATATCTTGCTGACGCAGGGAGACGGTCATCCCCTTCCAGCCATCGGAAGAGCATAATTGCGGCTCCGTCAGAAGCTGCCAATCATATTTGAGACCGTCGATCTCGACAGTGCCGCTGCGGCCGGGTGCTTGAAACATCGGATCCCTTTAGCATGTTGGCGGCACGACTCCATCCATGCCATAGAAAGGCCGCGCGGAAAGAAGGGGGACATGCCCGGCCCGCCACCGGCGGCCGGGATGCGCACCTTTTTCAATCGCCCAGCCATCCGAAGTTGATCTCGCCTCTGTGCCCTTCGGGTGCCAGCGCCGTACGTAACGCCTCCAGAAGAGGCGGCAGCGTCTGCACGAACGCATAGGGCGGATTGACGAAGAAAAGGCCTGCGCCGTTATAGATGCCCGGTTGCTCGCAGTCGTAGAGCCAATGCTCCACGCACAGCAATTTCGCGATTCCCAGCTTGTGCAACTGCCGCTTCCACCGGCTTTGCGTGGCACTGCCTTTCAGCGGGAACCAGATCGCCGTCACGCCATGCGCCCATTTGCGGTGCGCGGCGGCTAGGGTAGCGGTGATCCGCTCGCGCTCGTCCGGCTGCTCATAGGGCGGATCGACTATCACGACCCCGCGCGCGGTTCGCGGCGGCACCGTGGCAAGCCACAGTTCGTAGGCGTCACGCTCATGCACGGCCGCACGGGTGCCCCGCATCACGCGGCGCAGAGTGCGCGCGTCCTGCGGATGCTTTTCGTTGAGGATCAGGACATCCTGCGGCCGCAAAAGCTGCGCGAGGAACTGCGGAGAGCCGGGGTATAGGCGGAGCGCGTCCCCTTCGTTCACCGCCTGCACGGCTGCACGGTATGCGTCCAGCAACGGGTTCGCGTCTGTAAAGGCCCTCAGCACGCCTTGGGTCGCTTCCCCCGTGCGTTGCGCATCGTCAGCGGCGAGGTCGTATAGCCCGCAGCCGGCATGAGTATCGATCAGGGTGAGCGCCCCCTCCTTATGCTGCAAAGCGTGCACCAACGCGATCAGGAGGCTGTGCTTGACGACGTCGGCGCTGTTGCCGGCATGGAAGGAATGGCGGTAATTCATTTGTCATCCTGATCCTGACCGCGCGCCTTTACACGAGCCACAGGACATTCGGCAAAGCGAAGCTATGGCCGCCCATCAGAAGCGGCAATGGATAGGAAATCCAGACCGAGGAATTCCCAGCATCTGCGCGACTGGTTAGTAGGGGCGGCGAAGGGGCGGAGCCCGTCCCGGGATGCTGCTGCGACGTTCAACGGAACCCCGATCCGGCTGGCTCTGCCGCCACCCCAAAAAGCGCGTGCCGCTCGCGCTCGGCCCAATAGCGTTTGGCGGTGGGTTGTTGCGTGATCGATATATGGTTGCGGGGACAGGATTTGAACCTGTGACCTTCAGGTTATGAGCCTGACGAGCTACCGGACTGCTCCACCCCGCGGCACCG
>Ga0233425_10010308_pt1 | contig 11440 bp, 9 predicted proteins | sample Watercolumn_Towu_2_FD_181712 | JGI IMG/M metagenome (GOLD analysis project Ga0233425, IMG submission 181712) | Freshwater microbial communities from Lake Towuti, South Sulawesi, Indonesia - Watercolumn_Towuti2014_140_MG | ecosystem: Environmental > Aquatic > Freshwater > Lake | place: Indonesia...
AGTACCTGGGCGTGTCGGTCGAGATCCGCAAGGAACGCGGCGAGTCGTTCAATCCGCTCAAGGGATTCTTGCGACAGTACGAGTTGATGTACGTCGTGGCCGACGAGCAGGAGTTGATCTTGCGGCGCGTGCTGTTCGACCTCTGCGACGTGTACGTCTACCGCACGCGCGCGAAGCCGGCCGAGGCCCGCGCGTTGTTCTGCGACGTGATGCGCCGCGTCAACAAGCTGGCCGATCGGCCGGAGTTCTACGACACGCTGACGAACAATTGCACGACGAACATCCGCAACCACATCAATCGCCTGGCGCCCGACCGCGTGCCCTACGACTACCGCGTGCTCTTGCCCGGCAACAGCGACAAGCTGGCCTACGACCTCGGGCTGCTGGCGACCGACGCTCCTTTCGCGGAGACGCGCCGCGCCGCCCGAGTGAACTACCTCGCCTATTTCTACCGCGACGATCCGGAGTTTTCGCAACGGATTCGGCAGCAAGCCGCATATTGACCTTCGCGGCAGGCAATCGCAACCATGACGGTCCGAGCCGGGCCGTGTCGGCCCGCAAGCAAGGGAGCGAATCGTGAGCCGGCCGTTGCGCCGATTCCCGATCGGGAATATCTCGCCTTGACTGCGGACCCATCGAGGGCTATAGTTGTTTGGCATTCCCGATCGGGCATGCGTACCCCAGGCGATCCGCGATGGACGTTCATTTGCTGAGCCCTCAGACGATTGGCCGTTTCGTCCGCCAGCGGCGGCTGGCCAACCATTTCACGCAACGCGAACTGGGCGAACTGGCGGGCGTCGGAACGCGATTGATTTCCGAGTTGGAACGCGGCAAGGCGACGCTCCGCATGGATGCCGTCAACCGCGTGTTGGCCGTGTTCGGCCGCATGCTCGGCGCGGTCGAGACGCCGCGCGAGGAGGAGACCGCATGAAACGACGTGCGGGCAGAGTCAGCCTGTCGGGCCAGACCGTCGGCATCATCGCAGAAGTCGAAGGCGGGACGCGGTTCACGTACGCCGCCGAGTGGTTGCAGCGCGACGACGCCGTGCCCGTCTCTTTGACCCTGCCGCTCCGCGCCGAGCCGTACGATGCCCAAGGGCTGCACCCGTTCTTCGAGAACTTGTTGCCCGAGGGGTGGTTGCTGGAGGTTTCGGCAAAGCGTCTGAAGATTGCCAAGGACGACGCCTTCGGCATGTTGTTGGCCACCTGCGGCGACTGTGTCGGCGCCGTCGAAATCGAACCGATCGAAACGGAGCCGGACAACGAGGGCTAGCCATGCCAACGTGCGCTATCTGTCTGGCCGAAACGGACGGCGACGCGCAGTACCATGCAAGTTGCCTGGAATCGCTGTTCGGCACAGCGCGGTTGCCCGCGCTAGACATCGACTTGGGCGCCCTCTACCGTCTGGCGGCGAAGATGGTCGGCAAGATGTCGATCTCCGGCGTGCAGGAGAAGATCCCGCTGGCGCTCTCCGTGGACCGCAACCGCTTGGAGGTCGTGGCCACCGGCGGGCGCTACATCCTCAAGCCCGAGCCCGCGCGGTTCGCCGGCATTCCGCAGAATGAACACCTGACGATGCGGTTGGCGTCGCTCGTCGGCCTGGAGACGCCGCCGTTTGGCCTCCTGTGGCTGAAGGACGGGGCAGTGGCCTGCCTCATCAGGCGGTTCGACCGCTTGGACGACGGCGGCAAGCTCCGCGTCGAGGACTTCTGCCAGTTGGCCGGCCAGCACGTGGCCGACAAGTACCGTGGCTCGGCCGAACTGTGCGTCCGCATCCTGCGGCAATACGCCTCCGAGCCGCTGGTCGAAATCCGCAAGCTCTACAAGCTCCTGCTTTTCGGCTGGTGGACCGCCAACGGCGATCAGCACCTTAAGAACTTCTCGCTGTTGATCGGACGCGACGGCTTGCAGCGCCTCGCGCCAGTCTACGATCAGGTCTGCACGCGCGTGGTCAACGACGACCGTTCGCTGGCGCTGCCGGTCGGCGGCAAATCGCAGCACCTGACGCGAAAGACCTGGCTCGACTTCGCCGCCTACTGCGGTCTGCCCCCGCGGGCCGCAGAACGGCTTCTGGCCGAACAGGCCGACGCCTTGGAACCGGCGCGGGCGATGGTCCGTCGTTCGTTCCTGCCGGAAGAGATCAAGGAGCAATACGAGCAAGTAGTCCAAGACAATACCGCGGTGCTGACCGGCTGACGGGCAGCTTGCGAAAAAGCGCGCCATCTGCTGGCCGGCTTCCTTCCGGGGGCATACAATGGTCCTCGTGCTCCCTGTTCGATCCCGGTGCAAGGAGATGCAAATGGCGCCGCAATCGATGTTGTCGTGCGGACTCCTTAGGCGCGCGGTGTTCCTGCTCGAATCGGTGGCCGCAATTGGGGCAGCGACGTTGTCGTGTTTCGCCGCGGAGAACACACGGAAACTCGACGTCGCGGAAATTCAGAAGTTGGCCGATGCACTGGCGTCGCCCAATCCCAAGCCGATTCTCCCAAAGGAGAAATTCGGCCTCGGTCCCCGCTACCAACTGCCGGCCGGGTACGATCGAAAGGCCCAAGACCGAGTTCACGCTGCGCGCGAGGAACTGCTCGCGGCCGGCCTTGCCGCTTTTCCGTACCTGATCGAGCGTTTCGACGACCATGCTTACTGCCTCACCTCGGCGTCAGAAGCTACCGACATTTGGCACCATGTGTCTGTCGGCGGAGTCTGCCAGGAGATCGTCGAGCACCAAATTGAGGCATGGGGCCCCTGGCGGAACGGCCGAGGAATTCCCCCCGAGCGAGGGCTTCGCCCCAGTTACTGCGAGAAACACTTGCCGGACAAAACGAACGCTCAGAAATGGTGGCAAACACACAAGGACAAGTCGCTGCGGGAAATCCAGATCAAGGCGCTGGAGTGGGTTATCGTGGAAGAGACGAAACGCGCGAAGGAGGGCGACCTGGAAGATGCAGCGGCACTGGAGCACCAACTCCAGGAGCTTCGTAAGTCAAAAAAGCCCCTTTCGCCCTTACCTTTCAGCGCCGGCGGCATGAAGGTACTGCGTCCGAAAGACCGGGATGACGACAGGCAAAAAACCCCGCCGCCCTTCGACCCCAAGATCGTCACCAAGAAGGGCGACGACGCGGTGGCGGTCAAGCGGGAGGGCGAGAAGGTGATCCTGGCGGTTACTAGCCGCAGTGGTATAGGCAAGGCGACGATTACGCCGGCAGCCAAGTGGCCGAAGATGGCGGTCTTGCGGCTGCACCTCCGCGGGCTCGAATCGCTGCGGATTTCCGATGGCCAAACGACGCTCGAGGCCTCGGTCTCCAGCCACGGCGACGGCGCCGTGCGGCTCAACCTTCGCGACGGCAATAACGAAAAGCCCGTCGATGCCAAGAGCCCGTATTGGACCGAAGTTCGCATCCTCGACGCGCAAGGCAAGCCGGTCAAGAAGCTGCCGCTACAGGACGGCTGCTTCGAACTGCAAATCCCGTCGGCGCTGTTGCCTGGCGAAGGAAAGACGTTGGAGTTGTTTTGGATCGACTTCTATCGCGGGTAGTTGGCAGTGGTCAGTGGGCAGGCGGCAGCCGTTCTTACTGCCAACTGCCTACTGCCAACTGCCTACTTCCCGCTTACAGCGCCCGCCGGTAGCGTTTCGTGCGCGAGCCGAAGACCGGCTTGGGCGGCTCGGGCCCGTCGTCGTCATCCTCGTCGAGTAGGTTCTCGTTGGCCTGCGGTTTGTCGAAGGCTTGGAAGCCGGGCATTTCGTCGCGCTTCAGCAGGTGGTTGATCCGCATTTCGATCCGCGTCAACTCGTTGCCTTCCTCGGGCGAGACGAAGGTGAAGGCCACGCCCTCGCGGCCCATGCGGCCCGTGCGGCCCACGCGATGCACGTAGTCGTCGCAGAACTGCGGGATGTCGTAGTTGATGATGTGCGAGATGCTGGTCACGTCGATGCCGCGGCCCACCACGTCGGTGGCCACGAGATACTGCACCTTTCCCTCGCGGAAGCGGCGCATCACGCGGTCGCGCGCGGTTTGGGCCAGGTCGCCGTGAATCGTGTCCACGCCCTCCATGATGCCGCTTAAGCGCCGCTGCACCTTGTCGGTGCCGCGCCGCGTGCGGCAGAAGATGATCGCCTGCCGCGGTTGCTCGCGCTTCACCAACTGCACCAAGAGGTCGAACTTCCGCTCGGGATCGACCGTGAAATAGAACTGCTCGATCGTCTCGACGTCCAGATCCTTGGCCGAGAAGTCGAGCATCTCGGGCTCGCGCATGTAGCGCTCGGCCAGGCGCTTGACCGGCGGCGGGATGGTGGCGCTCAACAGCAGCGTTTGCCGCCCGCCCGGACAATGGCGGAGAATCTTCTCGATGTCGGGGCGGAAGCCGATATCCAACATGCGGTCGGCCTCGTCGAGCACGACCCACCGCAGCGCGCCCAGCGTCAGGCTGCCGCGGTTCATCAGGTCCATCACGCGGCCGGGCGTGCCGACGATCAGTCCTGCGCCGCGTTGCAGATGGTCGATCTGCTGGCGGATCGGCTTGCCGCCGTAGAGCGCGACGACGTGGACCGGGTTGCCGGCCGCCAGCTTGAAGCACTCGTCGCGGACCTGCACGGCCAGTTCCCGCGTGGGTACGAGCACCAGGGCCTGCGGCGCGCGTTGGTGCGGCTCGAGGCGTTCGAGGATCGGGATGGCGAAGGCGGCGGTCTTGCCCGTGCCCGTGCGGGCTTGACCCATTACGTCCACTCCCGCCAGCGCACGGGGAATCAGCCCGGCTTGCACCGGCGTAGGCTCGAGATACTCGGCCTCGGCCAGCGACGCGAGCATCGTCTCCGAGAGTCCCATATTGGCGAAACCGCTGGCGGCGGGCAGCTTGGCCCGCGGCTTGGCATGCGCGGGAGCGGCCTTCGGCTCGTGGGGAACCGGCTCGCGCAGCACGGGCTCGTGCGGCGGCGGCTCTTTGTGGACGGGCTCTTTGTGGACGGGCTCTTTGTGGCCGCGCTCCTTGCGGACGGCCTCGCGCTTCGGCGGCGCCTCCTCAACGCGGTCGGCTTGTACGTGCTCCTTATGCTGGCGATCCTTGGGAGCAGCTTCCTTGGCAACGGGCTCGGGTCTGCGCGGCGGCGCTCCGGCGGGCCGCTGTTTCGCCGCTTGCGGCTTGGCAGTCGAGGGTCTTGGCGGCTCCGCCTTCGCGGCCGGCTGCCTGGGCGGCTCCTTCTTTGGCGGCTCTCTCCTAGACGGTGCGGGCTTCGGCGGCGGTTTGTGCGTGGGCAGTTCCTCGAACAGATCGTCGTCGTCGAAGTCGTCGTCGAGCAATAGCGAATACGGCCCGACGGGGGCCTTGCCCAACGCTTCCCGCACCTTCGCCGGCTTCTCCGGTTTCTCGGCCGGCCTTCCCGACGCTGCGGCCGGCGCTTCTCCGCGCCGCCGTCCGCGCCGCTTCCGGCGTTTGGCCGGAGCAGCGGTCGGCCCACCGCTCGGCCCGGCCGACGGATGCGCCGAAGTTTGCGGCTGTCTCGCCGGCGGCTGCTGCGATCGCGCCCGCGCTTCCTTGGGCTCTCCGCCGTGCGTCGCCGACGGCTGCACGGTCTGTGCCCCTGCCCCGCCGCGGCGTCGGCGTTTGCGCCGCCGCTTGCGTTGCGTCTCACCCTGATTCGGCCCGCCTGCGGCAGGCTGCGGCGTTGGTTCGTGTGCGTTTGTCATACCAGTCCCTTGATTCCTTCCTGCTTCATCCTTCATCCTTCTGCCTTCCCTCCGCCCACTCCTCCAACGCCTGAAACTGCCGGTCGAACCGGCTCTCGCTCACGCCGTAGGGGCTTTTGAAGAAACTGGCCAGAAACGGCATAGCGCCGACGTGACCGCGGCGGCGCGCGGCCTCGGTCAGCCGCACCAGGTCGATCACCAGCGGCGCGGCCAGCACCGAGTCGCACCCTTGCCAGATGAATTGCAGTACCATCGGCACGCCCAGGAAACCGGCGAAGTGAACGTGGTCCCAAGCCGTCTTCCAATCGCCTAGGCTCTCGATAAACTCGATCGAGACGTGCGTCTGCGGCCGGTAGCCGAGGATCTCGCCGAGCAAGTGGTCTTTGCTCTGGATCTTCGCTTGCCGGTTGTCGGGATCGTTCAGCACGCGGCCGTCCATGTTGCCGAAGATGTTGTGCCCGACCCAACTGAGCACCTGGAGGTTCCGGCGGGCGAACATCGGGGCCAGCACGCTCTTCAAGAGCGTTTCGCCCGTCTTGCCGTCGCAGCCGTAGTGCCGCGTGCCGCGGAGCTGGGCCAGCTCGTCGATGGCCGCCGGCGCCGAGCCGAGCGAGGGCGTGAAGTTGATGTACGAGCAGCCGGAGTCGAGCGCGGCAATCGCGTACAGCGAACTGGCGGGCAGCGGACACGCCCGCGGCTTGTCGAGCAGCCGCTGCAACTCGGCCCACGCCGGCGGCAACTGGCCCGCGAAGGCCGGCTCGGTCGACGCCACGTTGACCACGATCGTGTGGTCGAGCTTTTCGGCCGCCGCGAAATCGGCCAAGTCCTGCTGTAGCCGGCGGACGGCCTCGCGTGGCGATTCCTTGCGCGGCACTTCCGCGTCGCAGAGACCGGTGATCGTCGGCCCCACGTTGACGATCGTGCCGGGGCGCAGGCGCGCGTCGATCTGCGTTAAGTCGTTCTTGCAGCGGGCAAGAAGCTCGGGCGAAACGGTGCGGCTCTCGGTCACGAGGCGTTGTGCCTCGTCGGCAAGACTCGTGCGGCGGATTTCGTGTCCGCCGACGACCAACTCGCCCCAGGCCGGCACATCGAGGCCCGCAAAGGGCGGTAATTCGGTGATGAGCCCGGCGTGGCCGGCCAATCCCTTCTTCAGGGCGATCAGCCCCACGATGGTCGTGGAAGCCACGCCCCCCTTGGCGCCCACGAACCAGACACCGACACGTTTCTTTGCCATAATCCTCGAACGTTCTTTCACCACACGCTTCTCACTACCCACCACCCACTACCCACTGCCTACTCGCTCACCGGCTGCTTCTTCGGTTTCTTCTCGGGCGGCTTATTCCCGCTGCCGTCACCGTCGCGGTTCTTGTTGCGGCCGGTGGAAAGCACCTGTCGCAGCAGCGCGGAGAGATCCTCGTAGGGGAATTCGGACGGCGGCCCGGGCGAGTACTGATAAATGGCCTGCGTGATCTTCCGCGGCAGCGACAGCAGCGTCGACGACACGGTGCCGAAGTCGTCCCCCGGGATCACGATGCCGCGGCGGCCGGCGGTGTCCGGCTTGCGCGAGAAGGCCCGGCTGGCCACCGCCAGGAACGTGACCGACGAATCGAGCTTGTGCAGCGTCAACATGCGGCGGACAACCTCGTGCCGTTCGTCGCGGCGGTCGTCCACGTCGCCGTTTGAGAGGACGTGCAGCCCCGGCTCGAGTTCCACGACTTCCACGCGGTTGCCGCCGTGGACCACGGCCGCGAACTTGGCGTCGGCGCAGAGGTAGTTCGCGCCCGCATAGCGGCCGGTGGCCAGTTCCCGGGCGGCATAATCGGCCGCCTCGCGCGCGGTCCGCAGATCGAGCAGTTCGCGGCAGAGCAGACCACGAGAGCGGGGTTCGGTCGGCACGACGGCCTTGCGGCGATTGGCCACCGTGGCCACCAACCCGTATTGATTGATTCCCAGCCACGTCCCGCCCGCCTGCCGGTCGATGCCACAGATCACCCGCGGCATACCCGACTGGATCTTCGGATGCTGCGTGGGCCGGCTGACCTGCTCTTCGCGGTTGGCGGCCAACAGGATGGGCGTGTTACGCGCAACCTTATAGAGTATCGCCAGAATACACATAGTCGTTCGGAAACTGGAGGATATGCGACCGAACCATGCCGATCAAACACTCTAGTGTAGCGGCAAACGGTCCGCTCAGACAGCCCCTCTGAAGGGTTGTTTTTCCGAGTGCGGCCATCCGAGTTCCGTAGGGTGCGTGAAACGCACCGGAACAGGATTCATTTGCCCTGCACGTTGGCGCGTTCCGCCGTGCCCTGGTGCGTCTTACGCACCCTACAGGAGCCGCGTTCGCGCCAGAGGGGGGTTGAGAATCGAGGCGTTAAGGCGTATCGTTAGACGTTTTTGCCGCTTGTGGGTGGTAGCCGAAGAAGATGCATCATGCCCTTTGAGTCGATCCCCTGCGTGGAAGCGAAACAGCCCGCCAGTTTCCAGGCCGACAGCGACGACCTGGCAAGGCCGTCCTACGGGGATGCCGCGCGGCAGTCTCGCCACTCCCGCCTCGGCCGGTTGATGGGCGTGCAGGTCGTCGGCTTGGGCAGCACGGCGGGCGAGAAACTGGTCCGCAATGAGGATCTCGCCGCCTTGGGCTGCGATGCCGAGTGGATCGTGCAGCGTACGGGCATTCTGGAGCGGCGGCACGCCGCGCCGGACGTGGCCACCAGCGATCTGGCCATCGAGGCCGCGCGCCGCTGCATCGAGCACGCCGGCGTCGACCGCCGTGAGATCGACCTGATCCTCCTGGGCACCTACACGCCCGACCTGCTTATGCCGGCCACGGCCAGCCTGATCCAAGACCGCCTCGGGCTGTGCGCCCCGGCCATGGACATCCAAGCCGCCTGCGCGAGTTTCGTCTTCGCCATGCTCACCGGCATGCAGTACGTGGCGACCGGGTGCAGCCGGCTCGTGCTGGTCGTGGGCGCCGACTGCAACACGCGCGTGGTCGATCCAACCGATGTGCGGACCTTTCCACTCTTCGGCGACGCGGCCGGCGCCGTGCTGCTGGCCCGCGGCGGCGAGGGGCAAGGGCTGCTGGCCTATGCCGCGGGCTCCGACGGCTCCGGTACTCCACTCTTGCAGCGGTCGATGGGCGGATCGCGGTTGCCGTTCTCCGCCGCGCCGGAGAACGCTGGCCGGCAATTTCTGCACATGGACGGCCGCTCGGTCTTCAAGTGGGTCATCCGCATGTTGCGCGAGACGATCTACGACACCCTCCAGGCGGCCGAAATGACCCTCTCTGAGGTCGATCTGGTGATCTTCCACCAGGCCAACATGCGGATCATCAACGCCGCCATCGCCGACCTGGGCATCGACCCGCACAAAGTCTTCAGCAACCTGCAGCGCTACGGCAATACCTCGGCGGCCAGCATTCCGCTGGCCCTCGACGAGGCCCATCGCGCCGGCCGCATCCACCGCGGCGACCACATCCTCTTCAGCGGCTTCGGCGGCGGCCTGGCCTGGGGAACGGTGCTGATGCGATGGTGAGGAGGAAGGGATTGGGGATTGGGGATTAGGGCCTGGGGGCTCGAGGTTGCTCTCGTGCCGTCGCCTTGCGTGGAAACGCACTCGCCGGACGCTCCGCGTCCCTTACGCGGCGAGCTACCTCGGATATACTGGTGGCTCCGATCCCCAATCCCTAATCCCTAATCCCTAATCCCTCATGCCCCAGCTTCCCCCTCGCTCCAAAGTCAACCCCGCCGATACCTGGGACTTGTCGAGCCTCTTTCCCGACGATGCCGCCTGGGAGAAGGCGTTCGCAAAGTGGGAGAAGCGGAGCGCCGGCTACGCGGAGTTTCAAGGCACGCTTGGCCAGAGCGCCGAGCGGTTGGCCGAGTGCCTGAAGTTCAACGCCGATTTCGACCGCGCGGGCGAGCGGCTGGGCACCTATGCGTTCCTCAAAACGGCCGAAGACATGGGCGAGAGCGCGTACCAGCGGATGCACCTGCGGTACGTCAACGCCGCCAGCCGCGCGGGCCAGGCCGCCAGCTTCATCCGCCCGGAGATCCTGGCCATCCCGGCCGCGAAGATCAAGCAGTTCATGGCGGCCGGCGCATTGGCCCCCTATCGCCTCGTGCTCGAGCGGCTGGTCCGCTACAAGCCGCACACGTTGGGCAAGAAGGAAGAGAAGCTGTTGGCCATGCAGACCGAAATGGCCCAGGCCGCCGGGCAGATCTTCCGCCAGTTGAACGACGCGGACCTGAAGTTCGGCACGCTGAAGAACGAAAAGGGCGAGCAAGTGGAACTCAGCCACGCCAGCTTCAGCACGCTGCTGCACTCGCCCAAGCGGGCGGTCCGCAAGGCGGCCTTCCATCAATACTATCGCGTCTACGCCGACCACCAGCACGCGCTGGCCGCGTCGCTGGGCGGCTCGGTGCAACGCGACATCTACTACGCCCGGGCGCGGAACTTCCCGAGCGCGATCGAGGCCGCGCTCTTTCCCGACCGCATGCCCGCGACGGTTTACGACAACCTCATCGCGGCGGTCCACCGGCACTTGCCGGCGTTGCATCATTATTACGACGTGCGGCGCCGCAAAATGGGACTCCGCGACATCCACCACTACGACACCTACGTGCCGATCCTGGCCGATCTGCAGACGCGGCGGACGTGGGACGAAGCAGTCGAACTGGTGCTGGCCGCGCTCCGGCCGCTGGGCAGCGACTATTGCGGCGCGCTCGACAAGGGGCTCCGCGGACGCTGGTGCGACCGCTACGAGAACCGCGGCAAGCAGAGCGGGGCCTTTAGCGCCGGCTCGTTCGACGGCGACCCGTACATCCTCATGAACTACCAGCCGGAGGTGCTCGACCACGTCTTCACGTTGGCCCACGAGGCGGGCCACTCGATGCACAGCTACTACTCGGCCCGCCAGCAGCCGTTCCAATACTACGACTACGCGATCTTCGTGGCCGAGGTGGCCAGCACCTTCAACGAGCAACTGCTGAGCAACCACCTGCTCAATCGCGCGGACGACGGCCGGCAGCGGGCGTTCCTCCTCAACCGGCAGATCGACGCCCTGCGCGGCACCATCCTGCGGCAGACGATGTTCGCCGAGTTCGAGAAGATCGCCCACGCCACGGCCGAGGCGGGCGAGCCGTTGACCGTGGCCAAGTTCCGCGAAATCTACCGCGAGTTGCTCAAGCAATACTTCGGCCCCGACTTCACGCTCGACGACGAACTGGACTTCGAGTGCCTCCGCATCCCGCACTTCTATCGGGCGTTCTACGTCTACAAGTACGCCACCGGCATGTCGGCCGCGATGGCCCTGGCCCACCGCGTCACCACCGGCGGCCGCCGCGAGCTGACCGACTACCTCAACTTCCTCTCCGCCGGCTGCTCGCAAGACCCCCTCGATCTCCTCCGCGCCGCCGGCGTCGACATGCAGCAGCCGGCCGCCGTCGATACGGCGCTTACGCAGTTCGGCAAGTGGGTGGAGGAGTTGGATGGGTTGATATAGCTTCCCGAGCGCGCGGTGCCATACCCGACGCTTGCCGTCGGCGTGTGAAGCGGGGACGGACGCTGCCCGCGCTTCGCGGATGGAACGTCGTGCGGCAAGATGTCGCACAATGCGGAGCGCCGCGTCGCGGCTGGCTTCCCGCCTCAACATGCCCACGCAAGCGTGGGCGATGGCACCTGGCCTGTGGCACCCCGATAGGCAGGCTATCGCGGCCACTTACGAGCCGCAGATACCCCTGCCAGCTTGTCTGGCAGGTG
>Ga0233425_10010309_pt1 | contig 11440 bp, 4 predicted proteins | sample Watercolumn_Towu_2_FD_181712 | JGI IMG/M metagenome (GOLD analysis project Ga0233425, IMG submission 181712) | Freshwater microbial communities from Lake Towuti, South Sulawesi, Indonesia - Watercolumn_Towuti2014_140_MG | ecosystem: Environmental > Aquatic > Freshwater > Lake | place: Indonesia...
TCCTGCCCGACTCTATCTCTCCCCTCTTGACGCTTCCTAAAACATCCTCAGGATAATCAACACAATAGACTTCGCCTTGCACAACCGTAACATAGGTCTTGGGTTCTACGTTTTTTGAGTAGGAAAATGGAGAATAAAACACAATTAGTACCGACAAAAACATTGCCAAGAGACGCTTAGGTATGGAATTAACGCTTAACATTATACACCTGTAAAGAAACTATTGCGTTCTTAATTTTCACGAACCAACGGAGAAGCATTATACAATATAACGTCCAATATATGAACAATTTTAATCTTTTGTTTGGAGAGGGATTTAACTCCGAGCATTTGATGCGGCTCATTTTTTCCTAGAGGTATACGCATTCACTAGAATTAATACTTACCATTCACTCTCACAAACCATCCGCCGGCGTCATAGTTATCGGAATTAGAGAGGTCATCGTCGTAGTCTGTGAAGTTGTAGCCGACTCCCATTTGGATATAATCACCGAGGTCTCTGTCTACTTCTAGGAGCCATCCGGCTTTGGAGTCTTCGATTTGTCTATTGGCAAGGTCTCTATATTCGGCCGCTATGTCCCATTTCTGTGTGATGTGAAAGTTTACTCTTCCTATGTATAGATAGGTCTGGCTGTCTGTCCAGTCGGTCCTTGGATACACTTTTTCACTCATATCACGCATCGCGAATTTTCCGACTAACTGAAGATATTTGCATATGTCAAAGGCGCCTTCTATGGCGTAGATGTTTCTTATGTCTTGTTGCGGCAAAGCAAAATCGCTTTGATTGTCCGGGAGCTCGTTTGTTATGTAGCTGTATTTGGCCAATAGATTTAGCCTGTCAAAGTTTACGGGCCTGTAGGCAATGCCTGTTCCCATTTCATGGAATTGGGCCTCGTCATAGTGAAAGGTCCTATTGTTTGTTACACTCCAGTTGCCTCTTCCTATTAATGATATGTCTTCTGTCATTTGGTATAGAACACTATTCTGTGTGAGCCATTGACGTTTTATTATCCCGGCTTGCCTGTCTTCTCTAAGTTCAAGTTTACTGAATAGTTTTAAGAGTTCGACGTTTAGATAGCTAAGGGAGATACTCCCTGCGTCTCTTGATAGTGCCGTGGCCTCTTTTTCTATGAACGCCCTTTCGTAATTTGCGCCTATGCCTAGGTCATCGGTTAATTTTGTGTCGTATCCGACGAGTTCTCCCTGTAAAATATTACTCTGCCAGCTTGAATAATCTCTTTCCCAATTTAGCGAGCTTTTTGAATCTATTTTTGTTTTCTGGCCGTAGGTGGTTTTTGTAAATCTATTGTCGGCGCCTAGTTGGGCGTTGTTCCCGACTTCTATGTTTGTGTATGCTTCGGTTTCGGGTGTTAGTTGGCTTGTTAATCCTACTAATGTCGAGTTACCTAGATTTCCGGCGGTTTCTTTTATGTTTAGATTAGTTTTATCCCATACTCGTATTTCCGCTCCGGCGTATGCTTGGTTGTTTACATATCCGTGTAATGTGCCTTGCCCTCCTATGTATGGATGAAATTTGTCTGTAAGTTTGTACCCTACTCTAGCGCCTAGAAAGTCGTCGTTCATTAATTGCCTGTATCCAGAGTAGTCAAAGTCTATGAATGGATTTGTTACTGATTGGTGCTGGTACTCTAATCTATAGTCCCATCTGCCGGGGAGGTAATCCAACATTGCGGTTGTGGTGTGGACTTTGTTGTTTCCTATTATGTCTTGGGCAAGTACCGCGTCTTTTACTTCTTGTGTGACGTGTTTTAGGCCTACTAATAGATTGTCTTTTAGCCTTGTTATTACACTGCCCGTATATATGTCGGAGCCTTGGGTGCTTATGGTATTTGTGGCGGAGAAGTTTTTGTCTTGTCTTGTGTAGCCTAGGTTTATGTCTGTGTTGCTAAATAGTTGCGTTACTCCGCTTACGCTTACAGCACTGCCTGTTTTTCCGTCGCTTGATGTGTTGGATAAAGCGTCATACGTTAATCCGCCGTCTATTGAGTAGTCTCCGCTTAGTTGCGTCTCTTCACTTCTGTCATATTCGGCGTCTATTCGGGTTTTCTCGTTTATTCTTATGGTGCCGTCTCCTCCCATTAATCTGTAGTATTTGCTTTCTTTTTCTTCTTCGACGTATGTGCCGCCTACTCTTACGTGGTCTCCTATTTGCTGACTGCCCTTTACGCCGTATGCTTCTTTTCTTATGGTGCTATTTGATTCATATTCATAGTCTATGACTAGGTATGCCCTTGCTCCTGAGAGTATGTCGTTTGATATTATGCTGGCGGAGTAGCTGTAGTTTACTCCGGATAATGGCTTTTTTAGTATTACTTTTCCTGTGTCGTAGTCTATTTCGTAGTCTATCTCTTCTATTAATGGCGCGGTCCCTATTACTTGTTTGCTTACTTGGTCTCTCAATTCTACTTTTACTTTTTCGCTTCCTTCTATCATGGGGGTGTGTCTTAAATAGTAAAGGCTTCCGCCGGTTCCCATGAATTCGTCGTGGGCGGCTAGTTGATACGCTCGAGCATAGAATGTGTTTATTTGTGTGTATGGATCGCCAAATTCTGTCTTTTTTACGCTCTGGTATAGGACTTTTGCGCCTTGCATGGTCCTGTTGTATAGCGGGATGTCTGTGTTAAAGGCTCCGTATTTTGCGAATGACTCGTCCCATTCTACTAATAGGTATAGTTCGTCTTGTGTGTCTGAGGCGGAGTAGTCTATTTTACTGGCATCGCCATATACGGGGTAATATTTGTCTGGGTCCAGGTTTGTGAAGAGTTTTCTCATGTCGTAGGCTTTGCCTTGTTTTTTGGGGCTTCTTTCTGTGTCTAGGCTTGCTGTGACTAGGTATTTTCCTTTTACTTTTCCTTTTAGATAAAGAGCGAGTTTCCCATCCAGGTTTACTCCTTCGTCAAAGTTGTCGTCTTGTTTTATCATTTCAACATTGCCGCTTGTGTTTATTCCTCTTACTACTCCTTCACCTAATGCGACGATGAAAAAGTTTTTTAGTTCATTTAAAATCCGTGAATCGTGAACCGCGACCCGTGGCTCGTTCTCTGTGGTTATACTCTGTGCCTCCGTAGTTTTGCCTTTCTCTGCGCTCTCTGTGTCTATCTTTACCCCAAAATTCACTTTCGCTAATAAGCCATCTGTTATTTTTACAAAATATGGGTTTTCTGTTGTGAACTTGATTTCACGTCCCACGTCCAACGTCCCACCTCCTACGTCCGACGGGAGACTCGTCGCGTCCACTTTCACTAGATGATTCCCCGGCGGTACCGCTGGTATGTGATATTTTCCGTCTCTGTCTGTTTCTATTACTACTCCATATTCTGTGGCAAGTATTACTCCGGGGATTCCTTTTTCTCCTCTGTCTTGTATGCCGTTTCCGTTTTCATCGTAGAAGACTTTTCCTATTATTGTGCCTAAGGTAAATAAGGCGTCGTATACTACTAATACTTTACACGCGCTCTCATTACTCATCTGCCAGTCTCTTACCCTGTCCCATGCTTTGACTACTGTTTTGTATTCGCCGGGAGAGATACCGCTACTTACTCTTACTTGATATGATAAATGCGTCACGGAATATCCGGCCACGTTTGTTAATTTGAATGTGGCGGTTCTGTTTTTTATCTCGTATTTGTCGCTTGTCAGTTTTGTTGTTACGTAATATGCACTGTCGTTTACGTACTTAAACCCGTTTGTTATTTGGTCTATTATGTTTATGTTATTGAATGCCCACATGGAGTTGTTTCTTATCTTTATGTCGTATGTTATTATGTCGCCGTTTACTACTTTGTATTTGTTGGCGGTTTTTGTGATTTCTATGGGGTATCCTTGGTCTATCGGAAGATCTATATTCATCTTTGTCCCGCTTGCGTAAAATACCTCCCCGTGATCTCCGGGGGTTACTCCGTTCGCCTTATTTGTGGGAAAGGTGTACCCCTCTTTCTCAACTCGAATATAATAGTATCCTGAATCAACATTGAAGCTATATGGATTCGTAGTACTCGTCTTTAAAGGCGTTGTGCTGTCTTTCTGGTAGATACTCACTACTACATTGCCTACACTCTCTCCGGTAGCTTGATCATATACCCGGCCGCTTATTAAGGGGTCTATGTATGTCTCCTGCGCGCGCCAGATCTGGGCGCCGGGGGACGAATTTATGGCACTCGTGCCGATATATAGATAACCACCGTCTTCTAACATCGCGGGCACGGCATATTGATCCGCACCACTGGGTTTAAGATCAAAAACCTTTATCCAGTTTTGGCCGTCTATAGTTCGCCATACCTGCCCAAACAAATCATTGGAGCCTGAAGTCCCCACATATAAACCGGTACCAGTATGCTCCATCGATACGGCGCCTCTTGAATTTGGGTTGCCAAAACCACTTGGCGAACATATCTGCCAATTTACACCGTCGGCACTCCTATACACACGACATCCATGTGTGACGTTCTCCGTTCCAAAATAAATAAAGTTGGAATAAATATTAGCGCTCATAATACTGAAATTACTGATGTCTCCAAATCCTTGAGCAACAACCGGCGTCCAAGTCAGCCCATCTTGGCTTTTCCAAACCTGACATCCCATAACTGAATTCTGAGTACCGGCATATAAACATCCAGTTTGCGGGTGATGTAAAAGAGCGTTAATACCCTCATTGGTAGCATCATCAAAACCTGAATTTTTTAATGCCGGAGGAAAGGGTCCTACTACACATTCCCAATTCATTCCGTCAGATGAGCGCCATATTTGCCCTGAATTCAACCCTGACATTGATGCATATATCCTGTTGTTAAAAACGGCAAATGCAACAACACTTTGGTTTGTAGGATCCTGACCGGGAGCTGTGGCATCCAGAACTTTCATCCACGCAACCCCATCCGCAGTACGCCATATCTGCGCTCCATTAGTATTTTTTACGCCAACATAAAAAAGGCCGTTAAAGTTCGCCATGCCATGGACTTCCTGATTATTTGCATCGCCAAAACCGCCGCCTATCAGCGCCGGAGGAACCGGCCCTACAACACATTCCCATGCGGCACCGTCCAAACTTCGCCATACCTGACATCCTCCCGCATCATTACCAGTCCCAGCGTAAATATAGCCGTCAGAATGCTTCTTCCTTAAATTAAAAATACGCCTGCAGTTTGTATTAAATCCATTTTGACTCACCCTAACCCAATCCACTGCCGTGTATCCGCTGACTTTTATTGAAAAAGGTTTTTTTGCCTTGTTTCCTACTGAATCAGTAACCGTAATTTCAAAGGAATATGGTGTTACATTTGCGGTACCACTAACAGGAATCCCGCTTATTAGACTATCAGTTAAATTTAAACCTTTAACGGGAAAATGAGTTCCTGGAGATGTCCTCTCCCATGTATACGGGCTCACTCCGCCCGACGCGGATAATGTCTGGCTATAATTCATTCCTTCAGAGGCTCCCGGAAGTGTTGAATCCGTCGTAATTGTAAGCGTATTAGGGGTAGGGGTCGGCGTTGGGGTTGGTGTCGGTTCAGGAGGCGCGGGCGCAGGTTTTACATCAGGAAACGAAGGCTCTGATCTATCTTCTTCAGGAGGGGGATTTATTATACTTCCGGACCCGCCTGATACACCGGTGGATGTCGGCGCAATGGCTGGAGATATTTCAGAGGATTTCGCACTTGTAGTTGTAGTTTCGCTAGTCTCTTGCGCAGTTTCTCCGGAAGCACTAATTACCGTGGCCTCTTTCACGCTTTCACAGGTCTTTACCGCATTCACTACATCATCTAAACTGGCTACACCTACTTGGCCGTCTGAATACGTGTATCCGGGCTTTACCGCCTTCGCAACAGCCGCTATATCCCAACTCGTCCCATGTATTCTACGAATGTTTTGAACTAACAGCACTTCTGCTCCGGCGACTAACTCCTGTCCAAATCTCTTTCTTATATCATCCGGCACATAAGCCTTTACAACCTCTGTAAAAATTGAAACCACCGCCACCTGAGCAGTATCCATCCTAATAATCCTGCCCGACTCTATCTCTCCCCTCTTGACGCTTCCTAAAACATCCTCAGGATAATCAACACAATAGACTTCGCCTTGCACAACCGTAACATAGGTCTTGGGTTCTACGTTTTTTGAGTAGGAAATAGACGGGGGCAACAGAAACACTAATGATATAAAAATGGATGTGAGTCTTTTCAAGATATTACTAGTTCTCGACATCATTGCACCTGGTAATAGCACAAACGATTTAAGCCTACCGATGATTGAAGAATCAAACTGATATTATACAACACAAGCAGTCATTCGCCAATTATTTTAACGAGCACTCTTTTTTTTCTCTGACCGTCAAACTCTCCATAAAATATCTGCTCCCACGGACCAAAATCAAGCTTACCCTTTGTAACTGCCACAACAACCTCACGTCCCATTATTGTACGCTTTAAATGCGCATCCGCGTTATCTTCTCCGGTCAAATTATGCAGATATTTTTCTTTATTGTAAGGAGCCAACTCCTCAAGCCAGTTAAAAAAATCCTTGTGCAGTCCGCTTTCATTGTCGTTAATAAAAATACTACTAGTAATATGCATGGCATTGACAAGACACAATCCTTCCTTAACTCCACTTTTATCAATTGCGTCCTGCACCTTATTTGTGATATTAACAATCTCCTGCCTTTTTTCAGTATTGAACCATAAATATTCAGTCAATGTTTTCATAATACTCTCCTAGAGATCTGAAGAGATGAAGATCCGAAGTAAAAGCAAATTAATAAATTTTTACCTTCAGCGCTTCAGCCTTCGGGGCTTCAGTACTGTCATCAGCTTTCCCTTATCCTCTCATTCGCCGCTTCATTCTCTACATATTTTTTAAAATCTTTCATTAATACTCTCGATATCTTCCCCGGCCTGCCATCCGCTATCTGTGTTCCATCGCAATATGTAACAGGCATTACCTCCATTGAAGTGCTTGTCAAAAAACATTCATCTGCTTTAAATATTTCTTCCGGAGATATATGTCTTTCAACTACTTCCATATTTCTCTCTTCCGCCAATTCAATAACTGTCTGTCTTGTTATGCCGTTAAGTATACCGCTTGACAATGCGGGAGTTAAGATTTTTTTATCCTTCACAATAAAAATATTACTCACAGTCCCTTCAGCCACATAACCTTCTATATTCAACATAATCCCTTCTTGGGCATTCTTTCCTTGGGCCTCTTTTCTTGCCAGACAATTTATGAGAGTGTTACAGGACTTTACACTGCTTTGAAGACAGGTATCCGGCAATTTTCTCTGAGACACAATAACGACCGAGACACCGTGCAAATACCAATTGGGCGGATATGTGTGCGGCGGCTCTGCTATAATAAGTAGCGTTGGATTTGGGCAAAGCGATATATCGTACCCTATCGGCCCTTCTCCTCTGGAAATTGTAATCCTAATATAGGCGTCGGAAAGCTGGTTATACTGCAGGAGTATCTTCATTGCCTTAAAAATCGCGTTCGGAGCCGCAGGCAAATCTATGTAAATCTGCTGTAGTGAACTATACAGGCGTTTCATGTGTTCTTCAAATTTGAATATATGCCTGTCATACGCCCTTAATGTCTCAAACGCGCCGTCGCCGTACAAATACCCGTGATCATACACAGATATCTTAGCCTCATGAGCTTTAACAAAATTACCGTTCAAATAAACAATTAGATCCATGATTAACCCCTCTTTAGCTCTGAAGAGCTGAAGGCTGAAGGCTTAAGGCTGAAGTTAAAAGCTTTTACTTCAGTGCTTCAGATCTTCAGCGCTTCAGCACTTTGATCAGCACTTCAGATCTGTTTGTTGCTGCCCCATCACTGCCTCAACCATTGCCCTCGCCTTGTACAACGTTTCATTATATTCCCTTTCAGGAATAGAATCAGCTACTATACCGGCTCCGGTTTGAATATAAATTTTGCCGCCAATTTTTACGATCGTCCTTATTATAATATTTAAATCCATGTTTCCATTGTACCCAATCCAACCCATACACCCGGTGTATAAATTCCTCCGCACCGGCTCTAATTCTTCAATAATCTGTATGCATCTTATTTTCGGACATCCGGTTATCGTACCGCCCGGGAACACCGCTTTCAAAATATCGATTTGATCAATCCCTTTTTCAACTATTCCGGTAACATTTGAAACAATATGATGCACGTGTGAATAACTCTCCACCGTCATCATTTCATCCACTTTCACGGATCCATATCTAGAGACACGGCCTAAATCATTTCTCTCCAGATCAACCAGCATAATATGTTCGGCCCTTTCTTTAGGGTGAAGAACCAATTGCTCCGACAATTCCCTATCCTCTTCTTCATTTTTTCCTCTAGGAAAAGTTCCGGCAATAGGCCTAGTCTCAATTATATTCCCGGTGACTTTCACCAATCTCTCCGGGCTGCAGCCTATTATTTGAATCCCATCCAAATCCATAAATCCCGCAAATGGGGACGGATTAATTTGTCGAAGTCTTTTATACATTTGCCAGCCGTCGCATTCAATATCCATTGAAATACGCTGGCTTAAATTTACCTGATAAATATCTCCCGCGGCTATATATTCTTTTGCCTTTAAAACCATTTCGCAAAACACTTCTTTACTCATCGACGGGTGCATTTTCCCTGCGACATATTCTTCCTCTGAAAACCTATATCCACTTTTTTTATTCGCCCCAAACTTGTAAATTTTATTTCCAAAATGATCAAAAACTATAACATTGTCATAAAAAAGCAAATATATGTCCGGAATATTTATGTCTTTTTCTGCTCTATCGCCTATTGTTTCCCACAGCCTTACGGAGTCATAACCGATATATCCAACCGCGCCTCCCGTAAAAGGCGGAAACGAAGGATCATATTTTATTTTTCTGCTCTCAAATATTTTCTTAAGTTCATCCAGAGGATTACCGCTAAAAGCAGGCCGATTATTTATTTGAATTGTTTTTCCCCAGCTTCTAAAAATAAATTCCGGATGCGCGGCAATAATTGAATATCTACCGGTCTTCTCGTGACGAGAAACACTTTCCAGCAAACAGCTCGTATTTGGCGAATAATATTTTTCAAAAAGGGGGAGAAGGCTCATAAATAAAGCATTTTAGTTCTAAATTTCACCCTTTAAAATCCTTTTTATTTCTTTCACCGCACTCACCGCATCCTTTGCGTATCCGGCGGCACCGATTTTTTTTGCGTAATTATCCGTCACTACCGCCCCGCCGATTATTGTCGGGACGTCTATCCCTTTCTTTTTAAGTTCATTTATAACTACTTCCATCTGTCCCATCGTCGTAGTCATTAGGGCCGATAGCCCAACTATCGCTGCGTCTTCTTTTTTTACGGCTTCAATTATTTTTTCAACCGGCACGTCTCTCCCTAAATCAATTACGTTAAATCCGTAATTTTTTAAAACCGCCGCGACAATATTTTTTCCAATATCGTGCAGATCACCCTTCACTGTAGCCATCACAACACTCGCGCCTTCTTTTTTTGAACCGTTAGGAAACGCCTTCTCCAATCTTTCCATCGCTTTCTGCATAGCCTCCGCGGAAAGAAGTAATTGCGGCAGAAAGTACTCTCTTTTTTCAAACCTAACACCCACTTCCTCTAGGGCCGGAATTAAGATTTTTTGATTTATTTCAAGCGGATCCTTCCCTTCGTTCAAATACTTTTCGACGCAACCCACGACGTTATCCTTATCTCCGGTTAAAATACACTTATAAAGAGGATCTTTTGATTCCTCTGCCTTTTGTCCTAACACTTTTGTCTTCAGCCCAAAAAGAGTCCTATAGGCAGAAATAGTCTCCCTCATTTTCTCATCTTTCGGATTTATAATAGCGGCCGTGAGCCCCTCTCTTAACGCCATTGTAATAAATGTACTGTTAACAAGAGGCCTGTTCGGCAGTCCAAAAGAAATATTACTGACGCCCAAGACAGTCTGCCATCCTCTCTTTTTCGCCTCTTTTATACAACTAAGCGTAACTTCAGTACTTTCCGGCTGCGCCCCTGCCGTCAAAGTTAAAAAATCCACCAAAATATTTTCTTTCGAAATTCCAAGTTTTTCGGCCCTTTTAAATATCTTTTCCGCTATCGCTATTCTTTTAGCGACGGTCATTGGAATGCCCTTATCATCGAGAGTCAGAGCCACCACTGCAGCTCCATATTTTTTCACTAACGGTAAAACTTCTTTTAGTTTCTTTTCCTCCCCGCTTACGGAATTTACAATAGCCTTTCCAACATACGCCTTTAATCCCGACTCAAGGGCTTTTATATTCGAAGAGTCAATTACTAGCGGGGTTTTTACCGTCTGTTGAACGGCATCTATCACCCAATCCATTGTGACCGGCTCATCTATAGAAGGCACACTAACATTTACATCCAAAAGGTCCGCTCCCGCCTTGACCTGTTCTTCGGCTTCCCCCCTTACGGCTCCGCTCTTTTTCGCGCCTAATTCATCTATAAGATCTTTCCTTCTGGACGGGTTTATTCTTTCACCGATAATATATGGGACATTTTCTTGGCAGAATTCCAACATCGTGGTTCTACTGGCTATTTTTAAACACCTTTCTTCATTCTTTCTTTTTACAATTTTCTTCCCTCTTACTGCCTTGGCTATAGCTCCAATATGAAGGGGATTCGTCCCACAACACCCACCTATCATATTGACTCCTAATTTTTGAAATTTTTCGGCATATTCCGCCATCTCTTTTGGAGACGCGGGATAAACTGTCTTCCCATCTTTAATTTGCGGCAAGCCGGCATTAGGAAGAACTGAAATGAGCGTCTTTGAATTTGCTGTTCTCGCGATTTTTTCTATAATCGGATACAATTCTCTCGGGCCTAAGCTACAATTTGCCCCAATTATATCTACTCCGAGAGACTCAAGAATTACAACCGCCGCCTCAGGTGTAGTCCCCATCGCAGTACCGTCTTCTGAAAAAGTTAATTGCGCCTGAATAAGCGCGCTTGATATCTCTTTCGCGGCTATAACTGCAATCCTTAATTCGTTTATATCAGAAAATGTTTCAAAAAGAATAATATCCGGTTTTGCCTCATTTAATGCCTGTAACTGATCGTTAAAAACATCTTCCGCCTCTTCGTATTTTATTTTCCCGAGAGGCGCGACCATTTCCGGCAAAGGCCCTACCGATGCGGCGACAAAAGCGCCGCTCTTTCTGGCTGTCTTAACCGCCTGACAATTTAAATCAAAACATTTATTTTCGAGGCCGTATTTTTTTAGCGACAGCTTGTTACCGCCAAAAGTGTTTGTCTCGACAATATCCGCGCCCACTGAAACATAAGATTTATGAACAGCCAAAACTTTTTCAGGACACAAAAGATTCCACTCTTCAGGGCACTCACCGGGTTTAAGCCCAAGCTTTTGAAGCTCCGTACCCATGGCACCGTCGTAAAC
>Ga0233425_10010310_pt1 | contig 11439 bp, 6 predicted proteins | sample Watercolumn_Towu_2_FD_181712 | JGI IMG/M metagenome (GOLD analysis project Ga0233425, IMG submission 181712) | Freshwater microbial communities from Lake Towuti, South Sulawesi, Indonesia - Watercolumn_Towuti2014_140_MG | ecosystem: Environmental > Aquatic > Freshwater > Lake | place: Indonesia...
CCTCAAATGCTTCTCGACGTGGTCTGTGTTCGGCCTGATGAAGCAGTACATGGACGGCACAACGAGCAGCGGCGTGTACGAGGCTCGGCTCGGCCGCGAGAAGTTCGGCAAGGAGGTCCATGCCTACAGCGTCGGCTTCTCGCGGGACGACGTAAGGGAAGTCAGGCGCTACGCCGACAAAATTATTTTCAACTCCGTCGCGCAACTTGAGGCGTTCGGCGGCGAGGCGCGCGGCATGCCGCTGGGCCTGCGCGTCAACCCGGGGTTCAGTCACTCCCACTACGACCTCGCCGACCCAGCCCGCCGTTTTTCGCGTCTGGGCGTCCGCGACGCCAAGGCCCTGCGCCGGGTCGCGAAGCGCCTGACCGGCATCATGTTCCACTTCAACTGCGAAAACGACGACTTCGCGGGGCTTTCCCGCAACTTGGACCGCCTCGGCGCCACGTACGGCGGCGTCCTGCGCGGAATGCAGTGGGTCAGCATCGGGGGCGGGATCGCGTTCACCAAGAAGGGATACCCGCTGGACTCATTCTGCGCCAGACTCCGCGACTTCGCCGCGGAGTTCGGCGTGCAGGTCTATCTCGAACCCGGCGAGGCGGCAATCACTGGGACGTCCGAACTGGTCACCACCGTGCTGGACGTGGTCCACAACGAAGTGGACGTCGCCATAGTGGACGCGTCCATGGAAGCGCACACGCTCGATCACCTGATCTACAGGACCTCTCCGCGCATCGCCAAGCCGGGCCCGGGAAGGTTCGAGCAGATGATCGCCGGCCGCTCGTGCCTCGCAGGCGACGTGTTCGGGCGATACCGCCTGGCCAGGCGCCTGAAGCGCGGCGAAGAGGTGCGGATAGCGGACACCGCCGGCTACACCATGGTTAAGAAGAACTGGTTCAACGGGTTGCCGATGCCGGCCATAGTTGTCAGGAGACTGGACGGAACGCTTGAAACGGTCAGGCGTTTCGGCTACAAGGACTACGTTTCAAGCCTTTCGTAGCAAGGGGGATTGCGTATTATGAAGAAGAACGTTCTGATCCTCGGGGCCGGCGGCGTGGCGCATGTGGCGGCGCACAAGGCGGCCATGAACAACGACATTCTCGGCGACATCTGCATCGCGTCGCGCACGCAGTCGAAGTGCGACGAGATCATCGCCAGCGTGCAGAAGAAGAACCACGTAAAGGACAAGGCCAGGAAGCTCTACTCGCGCCAGATAGACGCCCTCGACATCCCGGCCACCGCCAGACTGATCCGCGAGACAAACTCCGAGATCGTCGTCAACCTCGGCCAGGCGTTCATCAACATGTCAGTCCTCGAGGCATGTCTCGAGACCGGCGCCGTCTACATGGACACCGCGATCCACGAGGAGCCCGACAAGGTTTGCGAGGAGCCCCCCTGGTACGCCAACTACGAGTGGAAGCGCAAGGACCGCTGCAAGGAGAAGGGCCTCTCCGCCATCCTGGGCGTCGGGTTCGACCCGGGCGTGGTGAACGCCTACTGCGCACTGGCGGCGAAACACTACTTCGACAAGATCGACACGATCGACATCATGGACGTCAACGCCGGCTGGCACGGCAAGTACTTCGCCACCAACTTCGACCCCGAGATCAACTTCCGCGAGTTCATCAAGGTCTGGACGTGGATCGACCGGCAGTGGAAACTGTACCCGACCCACTCGGTGAAGCGCGTCTACAACTTTCCCGTGGCCGGCCCATGCCCCATCTACCTCAACGGCCATGACGAACTGCACTCGCTCTCGAAGAACATCGATGCCAACAGCATCCGCTTCTGGATGGGATTCGGCAACCACTACATCAACGTGTTCACCGTGCTGCGCACACTCGGGTTCCTGAACCACCTGCCGGTCAAACTGGCGACAGGACAGGAAGTGGTTCCGCTGAAGGTTGTGCGGGCGCTCCTGCCGGATCCCAAGACGCTCGCTCCCGGCTACAACGGCAAGACCTGCATCGGCAACTTCTGCAAGGGCTGGAAGGACGGCAAGAAGCGCGAGGTGCTGATCTACCAGGTCTCCGACCACCACGCCTGCTACGAGGAGGTGGAGTCGCAGGGCATCAGCTACACCGCCGGCGTTCCGCCGGTGGCCGCGGCAATGCTCGTGGCGCAGGGCATCTGGGACCCGAAGACCATGGTAAACGTCGAGGAACTCGACCCCGACCCGTTCATCGGCGTGCTCAACAAGATCGGCCTGCCCACCGACGTCAAGGAAATCAAACCCGGCAGCAAGGACTCGTTCAACGGCACGGTCCGCGACCTGGATGCCGAACTCGCGGAATCAACCGCGACAGTCGTCGTATCCGCGGCCAACCCCATGATCGCGTTCGACAAGGCTGCCCAGGCGCGCGGGATCCGCAATGCCGCCAAGGCGTTCGCCGCCGCACCGAAGGCGAAACCGGCGGCAAAGAAACCCGCGAAGAAGGCTCAGAAAGCCAAGACCGGAAAGACGAAGAAGTCCGGCAAGCGCGGCAAGTAGCAGACTCGCGGCAGGTGCGGCTCCGGTCCTATCGCATGTGCAGCGCCGCCAAGGACCGCGACTGGAGAAGCCGGTAATGACTGTCCAGGCACAGGCAGATAGTCGGACTGTGGCGCCGGAAGACCGACCTTCCTCCGACGTTCTGGAGCGCGCGGCCGGCCGCCTCGGGGATCTGGTTCTCCGCCGCACCGGTCCGGACCTTGAAATCATCGCCGGCGGCACGTTCCTGATTTCGAGCGCAAACGTGGTGTCGAGCGTCGCGCCCATCACTGCCGGCCTGTCGTTTCTTGGCAGCGCAGCAGAGCCTCGCCCCGCGGTCGACGTGCTCATCGGCGGACTCGGACTCGGCTACACGCTCGACGCGGCGCTCGCCGAGCCACGCGTCGGGCGCGTCACAGTCTCCGAATACGAGCCCGTCATCGCTGATTGGTTCCGGTCCTACGGCGGACCCAGGGCCGAGCGCTTCGCCGCGGACGAAGCCGCGGGTCGGGCTCGCATCGTGCTCGCCGATGTCGCCGAGGTGATGCGATCCGGACCGGAGACGTTTGACCTCATCGCGCTCGACACTGACAACGGCCCCGACTGGCTGGTGCGCAGGGACAACGCTGGACTCTACGACGAGGCCGGCCTGGCGCTCGCCCGCTCCGCGCTGCGTCCGGACGGTGTCGCTGTCTTCTGGTCGCCCGAACGCTACGACTGGTTCGGCGAACGCCTCTCAGCCGCCTTCCCCCGCGTCGACACGGTTACCGCGCATGACCGCCTGGGCGGCAGGCAACTTGAGTACACAATGTACGTTGCCCGGAAGCCCTGAAACCGGACATGCGGAAGGGATGAAGGGTCGGTCCTGAAGGGATGAAGGGTCAAGGGATGAAGGGTCGGTCCTGCGAATAGCGAATAAGGTTATGCTCTCCATGCTTTCTCCAGTCTGGCAATGCGATTGCACAGGTCCTTGTCCTTCCTCAAGGCCTGTTCCGCCTGGGTAATCTGGTAAGTGACTCCGCCTCTGACAGCATGGTCGGAAGCGGAGGAGTAGGCGAGGTTGCCTTGGGAATCGGACGCGGAGGTTATCTGACCGCGTTTGTTCCAGGAGACAAAGTGTGCGCCTATGCCGTCGGTCGCGGTCAAGGGTTGACCAAGTGCGTCGCGGACGATTGAGATGGCGGGGTCGGCCAGCAGTTCCTCGACGGCACACGCCTTTGGGACGCCGTACTCCTTTGCCTTGACCCTGGCGCGCTCCACGTCTAGGTCGGCGCACGCCGCCATCTCGACGATCGGGTTCCGCTTCGGCGTGGTCAGGTAGATCCCGCTGATCGCGCCGCATCCGATCACTCCCACTCTGCATGTCTCACGGTCCATGGTTTCTGTCTCCGCCAGCCGATAGCCCCGACCGAGGACCCATCACGGGCGACTGGCCCAGACGCGGTAAAGCGCACAGGTTGTCGAACCGGTCACAACACAGTTCGCACGAATCCCCGGACAACATGGTGGGCAACGTACGCGTACACCACTTGTGCTGTCAAGACGCGGGAGGAACGTAGGCATTCGATCCCCGATCGGCTCTTTGGTTTGGGGTAGTTGCTCAGATAGCCTCGCCGAAGACGCACGAGTTGCAGGCACAAGTAGGTCAGGCATTCCTGCCTGACCCAGATGCCTTCGGTGGTCAGCCAGGAATGGCTGACCTACTGAGGCTACCTGAGCAGTTACGGTTTGGGAAACTATCTGAAGACAAGGACCGTTCCGTCGGGAATGCGACGGCAGGCAAACTCGATGTTGTCCACGGCCACCGTGTCGCGGCTGCCGGAACCCGTGGACGCGTCGAGAGCGACAACACGAACGTAGACGGGTTGGCGGCAGTTGCGAGTACCCGGCAAACAAGACGAGATTCGCGTGCCGCCCCATTCGCCGGGATCGTCCCAGACGTGAAGCGATGTAAAGGCGCCCGAGTCGCCGATGCGGTAGTCGAGAGTCCAGACGGTCGAACGCGACGATACGGCCAGCATGAGCAGGTCCATGCTCACGGTCAGATCCTCGAAGCCGACCGCGTTCCGGACCCCTACCACAATGGCCGCGCCGGGATCGCCAAAGGCGCCGGATTGCCGTAAGCCAAGGGCGCGGTCGGCGGAACCGCCCTGCTCCACCGAACTGGAGTCCGATGCGAGACCTGACGTCGAGGCCACGTTCTTGAAGGCGCCCGCCGAATCGTTCCATGCCTTCTTCGCGGGGTCGAACGTAACCATTGTGCCCACGGAATCCGGCCCCGCGTTCGTGTAGACGAGTACGCCGTCCGGCAGGCCGGACGCAGTCAACGTGTCGAAACCGATCCGATGTACCCCGCCGGTCAGCGTCAGCCTGGCGACCACGGCGTTGATGTCGGGGCTGACCCCATCCGCCAGTCCCGCGCACGTTGCCCGCAGCGCGAAGACGCCGCCCGCTTCGTATCGCAAGGATGTCCACCGGTTACTGCCGCCCGTCAGGGACAGGTTCGACGCCCCGGAGAGCGTTCCGCCGCCCGCCGCCAGGCCGAGCGAGACCGACACCGTCACGCCGGTGTCCGCGTTACCGGCCGCGTCGCAGGCGCACACCGTTACGCCGAACGCGCGATCGGTTTCACTGTGCGACGGGACGGAAACGAACCGCAGTTCGGTGGCCGTGACGGCGATCGTCTGGGGATGCCCCACCACGGCCGAACCGAAATCGCAGGCGAACGCGGAACTCCCGTCGCCGATCGCGACACACCCATGTGACGATGCCGCAATCCGGAACGCAACCACAGCGTCATCCTCCACACCGGACGATCGCCAGAAGGCGTAGAGACACAACTCCTTGCTTCCCCCATCCGGCACCTCCAACGCGCCGGCCGGAATGGGCAGCGCAGCGAATGCGTCGGTGATCCACGCGGCACCCACGGGCACCAGAACGGCGTCCGTCGCGTTGGAAAGGACGAATCCTGCGAGCGTGCCGGTCCACCTGGCCGTGTTGGCGGCGGTTGGCTCGAAGCAGAGTTGGAGCACCTTGAGCGGCAGGCCGTCGCCGGCGCCCGAATCGGTCAACGTAAACCGGAAGACCGGCACGGCGACCGCCGCGTTCGTGGCCAGAGCGGAGACGATCCCCGCCGCGACCGGAACTCCGGGATTCTGCGCACGCCCTTCCCGGGCATACGGGACAGAGACAGAAAACCGTGCCTCCCCCCAATTTGTCGAGGCCACGGCGGTCCAGTTCGCCGGATCGGCCACCCACGCGGTGATCTCGGTGACCGTGCCGGTTCGGCCGCCGGTATAGCGATGCGAGTCATACGAGCTGAGCGAGACGGTCTGCGAGTCGGACAGCCCCCCGCCGGTAACGGCCGGGTCTGCCGAGGTATTGGCGTCGGACGCATCCTCGTTCCACCCGGACGCATTGCCCCAGTCAACGCCCCACAACAAACTCGGAGCGGCAAGCGTGCCGGTGAAGAGGAAGACCTGGTCGCCATCGCCTGACAGAGACGAGGCAGGCACGTCGAATACCGAGCCGCAAGGCACATCCTGCGCAAGGACGTCCTGCGTCCCGCTGCCCTCACCCGCCCGGAACGCGTTGGCCTGGGTCCAGCCGTCGTCCGTCCAGTAGAGCGCCTCCGTGCGCGCCAGATCGCGCAACGCCAGAACCGAGAAGCCGTCCACGGAGCTGTTTACACGCACGATGGCGACATCGTGGGCGCCGAGAGTCGCCCACGCGGACGGCGCGTGCGCGGCGAGGGCGACGCCAACGCATGCGAGCCATCGCGAAAGCGGCCGACGCAAGACCCCGGGAAGGCGGCATGCCGTCTGTTCCGACCCCGCGTGGCAGTCCATCGTTGCTCCGACGCCTGAGCGCGAGGCCCGATGCGGCCCGCGACCCGCCAACCCCCCATGGCTGGCGGAAAGACGCGCAGTTTTACGGATCAAGCGTCTATAATCAATATCTATTTCGATCAGAACGGGACGCAAGGTCGGGTCCTACATATTGGAAGGGGTGCGGCCACGGACGGCGGCGCATCGCCGAAGACATCCGATTCACCACAGTGCCGGCAACGGTCGGCCGGAACATGCCGCCGGTTTCACAGGATTCATTTGTCGCAACGTAAAGACCCGACCCCTATCCGTCACTGGTAAGGTGCACAAGGCCGCAGGCCCCGCAACGTCCAGCACTTCCGAACCACCGGAATCAATCCGTAGCGGTGTTCATCCGCCACCCACAGGTGTACCGGCCTTCCACCAACCACGTTCAAGTTCTTCAACTTCTCGGCGAGCGTGCGTTGAAACTCGTCGGCTTGAACCGCGTCTTTCTTGGCGCGGGGTCTTGCGCGGCACCTTCAAGACCCCGCCCAATTTTCCCAGCCAGTAGCGCACGCCGGTCTCCCCCATCCGCACCCCATGTTCTTGCGTCAGCCACCGTTGGATCTCTTTGGCTCGCTTCCACCGCCCCTGGCGCAGTCCCTCCCGAAACTGCTCCAGAACTTGGCCTTTGACCTGGGGCGGAGCACCGCCGCCATGCGCGCGTCTGAGCAGTCCGACCACCCCTCCGGTCTTCAGCGCGCGAAGCCAATTGAAGAACTGCCTTCGACTGATCTCCAAGTGCTCCGCGATCTGCGCCGCCGTGAACTCCCCGCTTGCCGCCATGCGCATGGCCAACAACCGTTGGTGGTCGCGAACGTCTTGGCATTTGTCCAGTGCCGCCACCACGGCCTGGGCCAATTCCGGTTGATTGAGATGTATCCGTTTGGGCATGGCGTGCTTTTATCATGCCCTTCTATATGGTGCAATCGCAACCTGCGGATGGTATCACTCGTTTGGTGAGGACGTGCTATTCCGCAACACACCGAACACCCGATCGTTGTCCGGATCCTCGCTGGTCTATTGTTCCACTAAGTGGTCGCGGTCGCAAATGCTGTGACGTTTGCCGGAGATGGTTTGGCGCTGGCCGACGCCTGTTTCCACGACGGAGGCATGGTGCTAACCGCGGCCGCGCCCCGGCCCTGACGTTGCGCATTCCGCGCTCGCCTACTCCCACTCGATCGTGGCGGGCGGTTTTGAACTTATGTCGAACACCACGCGGTTGACGCCGCGCACTTCGTTGATGATGCGGTTGGATATCCGTCCGAGAGTCTCGTACGGCACGCGGAACCAGTCGGCCGTCATTCCATCCAGGCTTTCGACGACGCGAAGCGCGATCACGTTCTCGTAGGTCCGGCTGTCGCCCATCACGCCTACCGTCTGGATCGGCAGCAGCACGGCAAAGGACTGCCAGATCGCGCGGTGGTTGGGCAGTTTCGAGATCTCCTCCTGCACCCGCAGGTCGGCCTGGCGCAGCACGTCCAGCCGCTCCTTCGTGACCTCGCCAAGCACCCGCACAGCCAGGCCCGGGCCGGGGAAAGGCTGCCGGTGCACGATGACGTCAGGCACCATGAGTTCTCGACCCAGGGCGCGGACCTCGTCCTTGAACAACTCACGCAAGGGCTCGATCAGTTCGAACTTCAGGTCGGGCGGCAGGCCGCCGACGTTGTGGTGGCTCTTGATCGTCGCCGAGGGGCCGCCGATCGGGGAAGCGCTCTCGATCACGTCCGGATAGAGCGTGCCCTGCGCCAGGAACCTGCAGTCGGCCAGTTTCCGGGCCTCCTCGGAGAACACGTCGATGAACGTCTTCCCTATGATCTTGCGCTTCTGCTCGGGATCGGTGACGCCCTTGAGGTTGTTCAGGAACAGGTCGGCCGCGCGCGCCACGTGGAGGTCGATACCGAACGCCTCGCCGAATGTCCGCTCAACGTCCTCGGTCTCGCCGTGCCGGACCAGGCCGTTGTCCACGAAGATGCAGTGCAACTGCTTGCCTATCGCCTTGTGCAGCAGCGCCGCGACTACGGAGGAATCGACTCCGCCGCTCAGTCCGCACACGACGTGGTCGCTGCCCACCTGCTTGCGGACTCTCGCCACGCTCTCCCTGACGAATTGCGCCATTTCCCAGTCGCCGCGGCACTTGCAGATATCGAAGAGGAAATGACGGATTATGTCGGTTCCCCGCGGCGTGTGCACGACCTCCGGGTGGAACTGCAGGCCGTAGAGGTGCCGCCGCTCGTCAGCCATCGCCGCATTGGGGCAGGTCTCCGTCTGGGCCGCGGAAACAAACCCCGGCGGCAACTTCTCGACCTGGTCGCCGTGGCTCATCCAGACGTCCAGAACCGACGGCACGCCCTTGAACACGCTCTCGCGATCGAGAACCTTGACCTGGGCCAGCCCGAACTCGCGCTCCTTGCCCGGCTTCACCGTGCCGCCGAGGGTCCTGCCCATCAGTTGCATGCCGTAACAGATGCCCAACACCGGCACACCCATCTCGAAGATCGCCGGATCGCACTGCGGCGCGCCCTTCCCGAAGACGCTGGCCGGCCCGCCGGAGAGGATAATGCCGGCCGGTTTGCGGGCCGCCAAGGCGAGCGCAGTCGTGTCGAACCGCACCAGTTCGGAGTACACCCTCTGCTCGCGCACCCGGCGCGCTATCAACTGGCTGTACTGGGAACCGAAATCAAGGATGGCAATCCAGTCGTGTCCTTGCATCGCGCAGTCTCCAAGTGGTTGGGAGCGGGCACAATAGCAGCCCGCCGTGGACACGGACAAGCCGGATTTCGGGCTCGCCGGGGGTCCCTTGGTATCATAAATTGCAGGTGCGTTGCGTTATATCGCTATGAAGCGTCTGCGGACCGACACGCCGAAGGAGTCGCCGCCATGAGAAACGCCCTCGCCGCCATGCTAGTCCTGGCCGTCGTTCCGGTGCTGATTGCCGCCGGGGCGGGAAGCGATACCAACCTGACGGCACGCCGTTTCAGGCAACTGGAACGCGACATACCGTCAATGTACCTGCTGAACGGGCTCAACCTCTCCACCCAGCAGGTGATACAGGTGGCTCGGATCGCGCAGACGGCCGCCAACGTGAACGCCAGGCAGGCAAGGGCCGCGGAACGCCTCGTGGACTCAAGGCACAGGGATATCGAGCGCGAGACCTCGGAGATCCTGTCCGCGAGCGCGCGCCGGAAGGACCCGTCCGGCCCGCTGGCGCCCAACCCCACGCTGGCCCGCCGCATGGCCGAGTCACGCCGCGCTTACTACGAATCAAGGCGCGAGGCCCAGGAGGCGCTCGAGAAATGCGCCGACGACGTACTGCAGGTGCTCTCCGCCAGCCAGAAGCGCATCATCGAGAACTTCACCCCCTGCTTCATCCCGCCATCGGATTTCCGGAACCCGGAGCGCGTCGGCCAGGCGGCCGCGGATACCTCCTTCGTCGAGCAGGTTCTCGCCGGCCTGCGCAAGGATGGCAAGGCGCCGTCCGACGAGGCGATGGAGAACGCCCTGGAACGTCTTGTGCCCCACGTCATGGAGAAGCGCCATATCCCGTACAGCGAAACGGCAGAGATGTCGGCGCGGACCGAGATGGAGTCGAAACTGCGCAGGGCCTGCGCCCGCATGGGCGGCCTCGACGACGCCGACTTCGCGCTGGAGAAGAAGAAGATCGCGGGCGAGGTGTTTCTCCCGAAGAGCGGCGTGGGCGACGCGCAGGCGACCAGGTCCAAGGTTCAGCATTACCTCTTGAACCCCGGCATAGCGGACATCCTCTGCTCAAAGGCCGGCCTGCCGGTCCCGCAGGTTGCGCAGGCGGCGCCCGAACTGCCGGACGGCCGCGCCGCCATCAGGGCCGCCGGCCTCCTTGCGGGCCTGGACCTGAGCACCGAACAGGCCAACCGCCTCCTCGATGTCGTCGACCGGGCCCTGGCGGCAAGAGCGCAAATCGAGGGCGAGGCGAGTACCGTCATGGCAGGCGCATGCCCCACGTACGAACGCCTGCGCAAGGAACTCGCCGACGGGCAGCCAACCCGCGAAGGGGAAGCGGCGTCAGGCAGGTTCCACTCCCGCGTCAAGATGATGAAGGACGACAACCTCGTTCAGGAGTTGCTGAAGTTCGAGGCGGAAGCGGACAAGTGCCTGACCGCGGCCCAGGTTGACTACCTGAACACGAACCGGGACCCTGGGCCGCCCCCCGCGCCGGCGCGCGCCACCGCGGACCGGTTCCTGGACCGCGCCAAGCGGACCATCACGGAGGCGCGGAACATGTCCGCCATCGAGTTCGCGAAGGGCAAGGAGAAGCTCGGCAGGGACTTCGTTGCCGCCTACGTCGAGGCGCACGGACTCGATGCCGGTGACGTTGACGCGGACGCCGAGGCGAAACGCGCCTGCGAGGTGCTGGCACGGGCCAGGCAACTCGACCAGGCGGCATACACCGGGTCGCGCGACGCGCTCGCCGCCGAACTGTGTCCAAGGCGCTGCACGCCGCGCGACCCGACGTACGGGGCGAAGTACCACCGCGGCGAACCGGTCAAGGTGCTGTCGCAATCCACCCAGTTGCTCTTCAGCCAGACCGGGCGCGACGTCCTGGCCGCGCTCCTGAAGCGGCTCTAAAGGCCATGTCCGGCGCCGGTCCACATCCAGTATCGAGGCGTACGTTCCTCGGACAGTTCGCATGCTGCGCCGCTGCCGCGTGTCCGGCCGTGCGGGCCCTTGCCGCGCCTGCGCCATCTGGCGGCCCGGCGCGAACGGCGCTCCCGCAGGCCGCTCCGGTCGAGGCCATGTTCTGGGACAGGACCGGCGCCGGCCAGGTGCGCTGCACGACCTGCCCGAACCATTGCGAGCGCGGCGAGGGAGGAGTCACCGCGTGCAGAACCCGCGTCGCGAAGGGCGGCAGACTGTACACCATGACCTACGGGAAGCCGTGCCTGGTCTGTTCCGACCCGCTCACGAAGAACCCGCTCTACCACGTCGATCCGGGCGCCGCGGCGATCGGCGCCGCCACTGCCGGGTGCAACCTGACCTGCAAGTACTGCCAGAACTTCGACATCTCGCAGAACGGGCCGGAAAGGACGAAGAACATGGACCTGCCGCCCGAACAACTGGTGGCCA
>Ga0233425_10010311_pt1 | contig 11436 bp, 9 predicted proteins | sample Watercolumn_Towu_2_FD_181712 | JGI IMG/M metagenome (GOLD analysis project Ga0233425, IMG submission 181712) | Freshwater microbial communities from Lake Towuti, South Sulawesi, Indonesia - Watercolumn_Towuti2014_140_MG | ecosystem: Environmental > Aquatic > Freshwater > Lake | place: Indonesia...
ATAGTTGTAGCTGCCATCGGGCTGCTTTACGAAGCCGAAGCCGGACGAGGTCTTCACCCAGTCGGCGCCCGCGCGCTCGCAGAGCTGGCAAAGTTGGCGCTTGAACGCGTCAGCGTCCAGGCCCGCACCGCCCCGGGCCAGGAAATCGGTCTCGAGGATCACCTTCACCTTCGCGCCTCCTTGGTGCGCCTGTTCGCAGACGGCCCGGATGTCGCGCTCGACGTAGCCCCAGTCGCCCGAGAGCGCCTTGCCGAGGTTGATGACCATGTCGATCTCGACCGCGCCGGCGCGGCAGGCGAGCTCGGTCTCGTAGCGCTTGGCCTCGGTGGCCGAGTTCCCGTGCGGAAAGCCGATGACGCAGCCGACCTTGACGCCGGTGCCGCGGAGCAGTTCGACGGCCTGCTGCACGGCGTAGGGTTTGATGCAGACCGAGGCGACCCCGTACTTGGCGGCGAGGCGGCAGCCGTCCTCGAGCTCCTGGTCGGTGAGCGTGGGATGGAGCAGCGAGTGGTCGATCATGCGGGCCAATTCTTCGTAGGAGTATTTCATTTCATGTGGACTGTCGGGACTTGAGACCGGTGAGGCGTTCCAGCCAGCCGCGGCGGGCCAGGAGATTGAGGAGACAGGGGAGGAAAGTGAGCCCCGCGATCATACACGTGGCCGTGCCCACGGCCATGACCAGGCCGAGGCTGGCGATGCCCTGGTGAAGCGCCGGCACGAGGCTGCCGAAGCCGGCGATGGTGGTCAGCGCCGAGAGGAGCACGGCCTTGCCCGTGCTGCGGGCCAGGATGCTGGGGTTTTGCTCTTCAGCAAAGCGGTTGAGGATGTGGATGCCGTTGGTGACACCGACCCCGATGACCAACGGCAGGGTCATGATGTTGGCCGGGTTGAACGGGATGCCGTACCAGCCCATCCAGCCGACCATCCAGATCGATCCCAGGGCCACCGGCAGCAGGGCCAGCACCACGCAGACGAAGTTGCGGAAATGGATCGCCACCAGCAGAACAATGGCGCCCAGGGCGTAGAGAGCGGCCTGTTCGTAACTTTCCTTCAGCAGCTTGGTGTATTCGTAGAGTTGGACCGGCGTGCCGGTGACGGCCGGGTCCACGGTGCGCAGCTCGCGCAGGAAGATTTCCTGGTTCTCGCGCTGCCAGACATCGAGTTTCGGGTTGACTTGCAGGAGGTAGTTCGTGCCCGCGGCGCCGACAAACCGGTTGCGAAGGGCGGGCGGAAGGTCCTCGGCGCGCAGGGGCGCGCGATCGTCCTGGTCGCGGATGGCCGCGAAGGTGTCCTGGAGATCGTCGAGCAGGGCGTGCTGGAAGGCGGTGAGCTTGGCTGAGCATTGGTCGGCGTCGGGGCCGGCGAGCCGCTGGCGCAGCCGGCCAATGGCCCGGCGAACCAGCAACAACTCCTGCGATAACGTTCCCTCGCCCTCTCGCTGCGACACCTTCGCGCCCAAGCCAAGGTAGGCCTGGAGCAGCCGCAACGAATCGCGCAGCTCCGATACGTTGACCGGTTCGGGGTCGAGTTCGGCGAACTTGATGCCGGCCAACTGCGTTTTGATGTCATGGATCAAGGTCAGCTTGCGGGTCTGATCTTCGACGAGGTAGCTGGCGATCGAATCGACGCTGGCCACCGAGGGCAGGCATTCGATCCGGTTTTCGAGCGCCACGGCCTTCTGGAGGGAATCGGTGATCACCGCGCCGTAGAGCACGGACTTGGATGCGCCATCGATGAGCTTGCGCTCGAAGAGCACCGCCGGCAGGCCGCGGGTCTGGAGGTGCAGCAGGTTGTAATCGAAACTAACCTTGCGCGCGTGGAAGGCACAGGCGGCGCAGAGCGCGGCGGTCACCCCCAGCACCAAGCCGGGACGCTCGAGCCACAAGCGTTCCAAGCGGGCGCGGCGGTCCACCTCCGGTTGGGGTTGGTGGTCCAGGACGTTCTGGCGCCCGCGCAGCAGCAAAACCGGCAGCAAAGTCATCATCGGCACCAGGCAGATCAACAGCCCGCCGCCGCTGATGATTCCCATCTCGGCGATGCCGCGGAAATCGGTCAGTCCCATCGCCAGGAAGGCGCCGGCGGTGGTGAAACAACCGGTGTAGATGCCTTGACCGGTGAAAACCATGGCCTTGTCGATCGCCTCCCACTCGGTCCGGCCATGGCGCAGTTCTTCTTCGTAGCGGGCGACGAGGTGGATGCCGAAGTCGATGGCCAACCCGACCAGGATTGGGAAGAAGGTGATCGTGAGGATGTTCAGGTGCCCGATCACCAGCGTGGTGAAGCCGAGCGTGTAAGCCAGGCCGACCACGAGGCAGATCGTGGCCTTGATGGGCCGCCCGGTTTCCTTGTAGCCGAAGACGAACAGGAGTGCGCAGATCACGAGCGACACGATGCTGGCAACCAAGGTGTCCTTCTGCGATTGCGCCATCTCGTCCACCTCGAGGACGGGTTCGCCGGTAATACCGGCATTGACACCAGGCACTTCGGCCTGGGTGGCGTGGACCAGCTCCCGGAGACGGTCGACCGCCGTGCCGTTGAGGTCTTCGCGCAGTGCGCGGGCGGTTACCAAGTACATCCTGTTGGTGGCGAAGGTGATGTAGAGGCCCTGCTCGGCCTCTTCGCTGCTGTCGAACAGGGCCGTCACGCCGGGGGATGGGGGAGAGCCCGAGCGATCGAGGCAGTCGGCGGCCTGGTTGGCGATGCGCGCCAAGGCCGGGAGCGACTTGATCATCGCATCGGTTTGGGCATTGCGTTCGCGGCCGGCGGTGCGGAACTGGCGGTTGATCTCGCGGAAGAGCGAGTTGAGGTTGGTAACTTGCGAGAAGCTCTGGAGGACGGGCCGGGCATCCTGGAGCCGTTGCAGCATCTCGACGAGGAGCGTCTCGTTGGTGACGAACAGGAGCGCCTTGCGGCCCATGAGCTTGAGGTCGCCTTTGTAGAAGACATCCGTGAACAGGTTCGTCTCGAGCTCGAGGCGGCGGCCCAATCGTTCGATGAACTGCCTGTTCTTCTCCATGTCCTCGCTCTCGACCACGGCCACGAGGTCGTCCTGGCCTTGGAACTGCTTTTTGTATTGGAGGAAGTTGCGGTGGTAGGGCTTGTCGGCGCCCACCAGGTCATTGCGGCTGGTGCTGAACTCGAGCTTGTCCACCGTGTAGAAGATCGAAAGCACAAAGAGCACGACCTGCGGATAGAAGAACAGGCGCGGGTAATGGTACACGGCCCAGGCGAGGCGCCGGAGGGTCCGCACGGCGAGCGAGGGAGGCGCAGGAGTCATGCGGAGTGGCGGCAGGCGGCGGCGGCTCGGCGCGGCGAGGGGGTGCTCTCGGCGGGGGCGAACCGTTGGCACGCGCGCGGGGACCGGGGGGGGGGGAAACTCACGCCGCGCCCTCCTCCTGGAAATCCCCATTGGCGTGGATTTCCTTCACGTCGTCGTGTTCCTCGAGGGCTTCGAGGAGGCGGCTGACGGCGGCGGCCTCGGCGCCGGCGAGCGGCACGGTGACCACCGGCAGGTAGGTGATCTCGGCGCTGGCGCATTTGATGCCGCCTGCCTCGACTTGTTTGTGGACGGCCTCGAACCGGGCCGGCTCGGTGATGATCTCGTAGCCCTGCGGCTCGGCCCTAAAGTCCTCCGCCCCGGCCTCGAGGGCGAGTTCCATGACGCGGTCTTCCTCGGCGGATTCGCGGGAGATGACAAGCTGGCCCTTGCGCTGGAACAGCCGGCTTACGGCGCCCGCGGTGGCCATGGTCCCGCCGGTGCGGGTGAGAATGCTGCGGATTTCGGCCGCAGTGCGATTGCGATTGTCGGTGCTCAATTCGACGAGCATCGCGACGCCGTGCGGGCCAAAGACCTCGTAGGTGAGGTCTTCGAAGGCGGCCGCATCACCGCCGCCGACGCCCTTCTTGATGGCGCGGTCGATGTTATCCGAGGGCATGTTGGCGCTGCGGCCTTTGAGCAACACCATGCGCAGGCGCGGGTTCATGTCCGGATCGCCCCCGCCGAGCTTGGCGGCGATGGCGATTTCGCGCGAGAGCTTGGCGAAGATGCGCGCGCGCTTGGCGTCAATGGCGCCCTTGAAATGCTTGACCTTGGCCCATTTGCTGTGTCCGGCCATAAGCTGATGTGCGTCGTCGGTGGTCCAGGAGACGAGGCGGCCGCCCGGCCGCACGCCGTCCATGTCCGGTCATCCTAACCGGGCCGGGTCGAGAGTTGAATCAGAATCAGAAATCAACCAAACACAAGCCGGCAAATGAACACCGAGGCCAGGATGCCGGCCAGGTCCGCCAACAGGCCCGCTGCGATGGCATGGCGCGCGCGCTTGACGGCCACCGCCCCAAAATAGACCGCCACCACGTAGAGCGTGGTCTCCGTGCTGCCCAGCAAGGTGCCTCCCATCCGGCTCAGGAGATGGTCCGGGCCATGAGTTCTCACGAGATCGGCGAACAAGCCGATGGTGGCGCTGCCGCTCAAGGGCCTGGTGAGCGCCATGGGCAGGAGCTCCGGCGGGAAGCGCAGGACGTCCAGCAGCGGCTCGAGCCAGCGGGTCATCAACTCGACGCCGCCTCCCGCGCGGAACATGCCCACCGCAACCAGCATCGCCACCAGGAACGGGATGATGCGCACCGCGACATGGAAGCCCTCCTTCGCCCCCTCGACGAACTCCTCGTAAACGCGCACTCCGCGCAAGGCCGCGTAGAGCGGGAAGAACGCGAGCATGAAGGGGACGGCGAGGAGCGAGACGGCGTTGACCCCGCGCAGCAACAGCGAGGGATCGGCCGCTGCGCCCGGCGCGGCGCGGAACGACCGAACGAACAGGAACCCGAAGAACACGAGCAAGATCGCCAGGGCCGCGCAGCGCCAGCAGCGCGCGGGGCCGGTGCTCGCGGCGGGCAAGGTGGCTGGTGGGGTTGGGGGAGCCGCGGCCGAGCGCTCGCCTGGCGGCGCCGCGCCAGGAGCGGGTGCCTCGGGCAGGCGGAAGACGGGCAGGCCCTGAAGGAGTTTGACGGCTGTGATGCCCACGGCTGTCGAGCAGAACGTGGCCAGGAGCGTGGTGCCGACGATCGCGGTCGGGTGCGTGGATTTGGCCGCGGCCAGGATGGCGATCGCGGTCGTGGGCAGGAGTTGCAGCGAGCTGGTGTTGATGGCCAGGAACGTGCACATGGCATTGGTGGCGGTTCCGGGGCGGGGGTTGAGCCGCTCGAGATCGGTCATGGCGCGCAGGCCCAGGGGCGTGGCGGCGTTGGTCAGACCGAGCATGTTGGCCGCAAAATTCATGAGCATCGAACCCATCGCCGGATGATCGTCGGGCACGTCCGGGAACAGGCGTCGCATCAGCGGGCGCAGCCAGTGGGCGAGGGCCTGGATCATGCCGGCCCGCTCGGCCAGGCGCATCACGCCCAGCCAAAGGGCCGTGAGCCCGATCAACGGCAGGGCGATGGTCATGACCGCGCCGCTGGCCGACTCGAACGCGGCCTCGCTGACCTCCTTCATGCGCCCGTTCCAGCCGCCCAGCAGGACCGCCAGCAAGACCAGCGCCAGCCAGATGTAGTTAAGCATGGTTAGAACTCGCGCATGTAACCGGCCGTCCAGCCGCCATCGACGGTCAGGATGTGGCCGTTGACGTAGGAGCTGGCGGGATCGGCCAGGAAAAGAACGGCATGCGCAATCTCAGCCGGGGTCCCGGGGCGTCCCAGCGGTATGTGCGCCAGGAGGCTGCTGACGCGATCGCTGAACCTGCCGTCCGGGCCGTAGAACAACTGCCGGGTGCCGTCGGTGATGATCGAGCCGGGCGCGACGCCGTTGACAAGAATGCCCTGCGGCCCGAGCTCGAGGGCCATGGACCGCGTGAGGTTCACGACCCCCGCTTTGGCGGCGACATAGGCGCTTTGCAGCCGCAACGGCACCAGCCCGACCACCGAGGCGATGTTGATGATGCGCCCGGATTTTTGCTCGAGCATCGGACGGGCGGCCGCCTGGCTCACCAGGTAGAGGCCCGTGAGGTCCACCCGGAGAATCCGCTCCCATTCGTCTGGCGGGAACTGATCGATGTTGACCCGATGAGTGAGGGTGTTGATGCCGGCGTTGTTGACGAGGATGTCCAGCCGGCCGAAGGCGGCGAGGGTTTGCTCGAGGGCGCGGTCGATCTCGGCGCGATCGGTCACGTCCAACCGCAGTGCCAGGGCGCCGTTGACCTGGGCGGCGGCCTGCCGGGCGCCTTCGAGATCGATGTCTGTGAAGGCCACGCGGGCGCCATTTGCGGCGAGCGCCTCGGCGATGGCCTGTCCGATGCCCTTGGCCGCGCCGGTCACAAGGGCGGCCTGGCCCTGGAGGTTGACGGTCATGGGGCGCTACCGTTCGACGCTCGTGTGTTCCATGAGCCAGTCGAAATCGACGCGTGTCGCGTCGGGCACGGGCATGGGCAGGAAGGCGGCATCGGGCTTCGAAGGCGGCCGGGTGTCGGCCATGCGCCAGCGATGGCTTTCACCGTGGCCGTCGGCGAAGGAAAGGTTGGCCGAGTCGTTGTGGTAGGAGGCGGGCAGATGGAGCCATTCCCGGTCGTTCTCGCGATTCAGGAAATAGCCGTCGCTGATGCTGTCGGGATGTTCGTCGATGAAGACGAAGATGCGGCTCGGGTCGGGGAATTCGCCCAGCCGCAGGAACTGGCGGTAGTCAGGGTTGTTGAGGTTGGTGCCGCCCCTGGAGGCGCCGCCGACATGGCCGACCATGGCGTTCATGGAAACGCTGCGCGTGCGGCGCGACCAGCCTGCCTGCCGCTGGAGGTCGCTCAAGACAAAGTCGGAGGGGCAACGGAAGACCTCGACCGAACGCCCCGCGTAGGGACCGAGCTTGGCGTTCTGGATCAAGGCCAGGTTCGTGTTGTCGGGCGTCAACTCCCAATCCATGACATTGTTGACCCAATTATAGCTGATATTAGTAAGGATCGTCTTTTTGGCGGCGTCGCCGCCGAGGTTATAGACCAACCGGTCGCCGTTGTCCCCCGAGTAGAGCGTCCAGGCGAGGTGGAGTTGGCGCTGGTTGCTCTGGCAAACCAGGCCCTGGCCCTTGGCCTTGGCGCGGGAGACGGAGCTCAGCAACAGGCCCGTGAGCACGGCAATGATCGCGATGACGACCAGCAGTTCGACGAGGGTGAAGCCGATAAAAGCCCGCCGCGGCTGAACGGCGCGGAAGGCCGACAGGCGCGAAGCGCACGCGCGAGGCCGGCGGCCCGCGTCGAGCGGCGGGCAGCGCTTGGGTGGCAGGGGGTGTTGGCTCACTTGGGTGGCTGCGGCGGGTTAGAAAAACCTGCGGAGGTAGGCCTCATCGGCCTCGGCCGCGAGGACATAGGCCTTGTTGCCCAGGGTCCAACTGGCGGTCATGAGTTTGCCGACCTGCTCGAGTTGCGGCGTGGAACTGCTCGGCGCGTCGGGGACGGCGTTGCGGTTGATGACGAAGAAGTAAATGTCCTTGCTCCCGTTGTTGAAGCAGATCATCGACACGCGCTCGCCGCGCCAGGTGAGCAGGGCGGCGCCGAACCCCGGCAACCGCTCGAGGCGGCGCGTGAGCACGTAGTCGCTAAGGCCGTTGTTCTGGCGAAGGTACTCGCGGATGGCGCCCAGATCGTTGGTGAGGATGTTCATGCGGTACTCGCGCAGCGCGACGCGGGCCATGCGCTGACGGTAAAGGCCGAAGCGCCGCTCGTGCGGCCAGCCCAGCCAGACACTCCAGACCACACCCACCAGGAGCAACGAGGCCGCGGCGCCCACCCAGAACGAACGTGGCAGGAGCAGAAACCGGTTCGCGGACTTTTCGATGGCCAGCAGCCGTGCCGGCAGGGCCTCGGGCACGGGCAGTTGGCGGAACTGCGCGCGCACGGCGTCCTGGAAGGCGCGGTGTTGGCGGTACCAGGCGGAGAGCTCGGCATCGCGCTGGGTTTGTTCGAGCGCTTCCTGGAACTCGGGGTCGGCCAGCGCCGTGTCCGCGGGCCGATAGAGCAGGAGCGTTTCCTTGGCGCGGGCGCTATCCATGGTTCTCCTGGGTCGAGCCCGGGCGGCTGCCGGGGTCACGGAGGAGGGCGGCTTGCAGCCGCACGATTCCTCTCGAGATGCGGGACTTGACGGTGCCCAACGGAATGTCAAGGATTTCCGCGATTTCCTTGTAGGCGTAGTCCTCGAGGTAAAACAAGGCGATGGGGGCGCGGCAATCGTCCTCCATGCGGGCCAGGGCCTCGAGCACGGCGGTGCTGTCGAGCCGGTCGGCGGCTTCGGGAGTGGCATGGGGCAATTCGGCCTCGACGTCCTGCAGACCGTGATGCGGGAAGCGCACGATCTTGCGCTGCTTGCCCAGGAACTCACGGTGGAGGGTGGTGAAAAGCCAGGCCTTGACCTTGGCGGGATTGCGCAGTTGATGGCCCTTGGTGGCCCACAGCAGGAAGGTCTGCTGCGTAAGATCGCACGCGTCCGCCTCGGCGCCGACGAGGCTCAACGCAAAGCGGTAGAGCGCCGCGTAGTGCGCCGTGACCAGCGACTGGAAAGTAAGTTCGCGCGCAAGCGTCATGGGCGTGTCTATGAGAGTATTAGCCAGCCGGACGGTTCCCGTCAATTTCCGGTCCAGAACGGCCTTGAAGCCGGGGAGGCGCAGCCCTACCGTGGGCGGCACGATGTCCCTCGAAGAGCAAGTGGCGATTGTCACCGGCAGTGGCCGCGGCATTGGGCGTGCCACCGCGGAGTTGTTCGCCGAACACGGCGCCGCGGTCGTCGTGAACGGACGCACGCGCGCGGAGGTCGAGGCGGTCGCCGCTTTGATCCGGTCGCGCGGGGGCCGGGCGCTGGCGGTGGTGGCGGATGTAGGCCACCCCGAGGCCGCGCAGACGCTGGTCGAGGCGGCCTGCCGCGAGTTCGGCCGGCTGGACATCCTCGTGAACAACGCCGCGGTGTCGCGGCTCCACGATTTTGTGCATGACCCGTTCGACCGCTGGCTCGAGGTGCTCGAGGTGAACCTGCTCGGCGCGGTGCGGTGCGCGCGCGCGGCGGCGGCGGTCATGGTCGAGGCCGGGCGCGGCGGGCGGATCATCAATGTGTCCTCGGTGCACGGATTTGTGGCGGAGAACCGGTGCTCGCATTACGACGTGGCCAAGGGCGGCATGGACCAACTCACCCGCACGCTGGCGATCGAGCTGGCGCCGCGGGGCATCCTGGTCAACGGCGTGTCACCGGGTTTCGTGAACACGGCGATGGCGGTGGTGGACGGGGTGAACGAACTCGAGACCGAGGCCTTCCGCGAGATTTATGTGAAACGCCGGAAGATCCCGCTCGCGCGGGCGGCGCAACCCGAGGAGATCGCGCGCGTGATCCTGTTCCTGGCGGGGCCCGGCAGCAGCTACATCGCGGGCCAAAGCCTGGTGGTGGATGGCGGACTGACGATCACGTTCTGAGCACGGCGGCGACCGGGCGCATGTTGTCCACCGTCGATTACCTGATCCTCGCCGGTTACCTGCTGGCGACGCTCGGGATCGGGTTCTGGTCGGCGCGCCGCTCGAGGGCCAGCGCGCGGGATTTCTTCGTGGCCGAGAAAACGCTCCCCTGGTGGGTGGTGGGCTTGACGATGGTGGCGGCCAGCATCAGCGCCGAGCAGATGCTCGGAGAAGTCGGTTACGGGCTGGACGCCGGTTTGGTGGTGTCGAACTGGGACCTGGGCGTCTATCCGTCGGTGGTGCTGATGGTGCTGGTGTTTCTGCCTGTCTATCTGCGCAGCGGCATCACCACGATCCCCGAGTATCTCGAGCAACGCTACAACCCCGCCACGCGGCTGCTGTTCTCGCTTTACACGGTTTTCAACAACGCCTGCGTGACGCTGGTGATGGTGCTGGCGCTGGGCGCGGCGGCCCTCAAGTATTTCGTGGGGTTGCCCCCGCTGGGTGGAATTCTGTTCCTGGCGGCCTTCACGGGGCTTTACACGGTGATCGGGGGCATGAGTTCGGTGGCGTGGACGGACACGTTCCAATGCGTGCTGCTGCTGGCGGGCGGCCTGTTGGTGTTCGGCGTGGGTTTGGCGCAGGTGCCCGGCGGGTGGGCGGGCTTGCTCGAGCGCCTGCCCGAGCCGCACTTGATCCGCGGCCTTGGGGACGGGTGTCTGCCCTGGCCGGGGCTGGTGCTGTTGGCGCTATCGACGAACGTCTGGTACTGCTGCACCAACCAATTCTATGTGCAGGCCTGTCTCGGCGCGCGCGATCGCTGGCACGCGCAAATGGGGGTGCTCCTGACGGGCCTGCTGGGGCCGGTGTTGACCCTCTGTTGCGCGTTCCCCGGTTACATCGCCTCGGACCTGCTCCGGCACGGCTTGCTCGCACCGTTGCCGGGGGCGGGTGGCGCTCCCGACGCCAACGCCACGCTGCCGCACCTGGTGCAGCAGTTCCTCGGGCCAGGTTTGCGCGGCTTTGTGGTGGCGGGGGTCCTGGCCGCCATCATGTCCACCGTGAGTTCGGTGGTCAACGCCACGGCTAGCGTGTTCACGGTCGATGTCTATCGACGCTGGTTCCGACCCGGCGCCACCGAAGAACGCCTGGTCGGCATCGGCCGGTGGGCGGGGATCCTGACGCTCGTGGTGGCGTCGCCGCTGGCGCTGGTGGCGTTGAAGTACCGCTACATTTTTGTCTATTCGCAGAATGCGTGGTGCATTTTGGCCATCCCGATCATGCTGGCCTTTACCCTGGGCGCGCTCTGGAAGCGCGCCACCGCCACAGCCGCCACCGTGACGTTCCTCTTTGTGCTGCCGTTCGTGGCGGTGCCGTTCGTGCTCGGGGACAACTCGTGGCTCACGGTGCCGGGGCTCGGCGTGCGGATGCACCTGTTCACCTTCGCCGCTTGCTTATGGGTCGTCGCCGCCTGCGTGATGGTGGCGGTGAGTTTGCTCTCGCGTCCGGCGGACCCGGAGCGCATCGCGGCATGCCTGTGGCGGCCCGGCCTCGACCGCTTCGAGGGCGGCGCGGGGGCGCCGTACCGTGTGGCGTACCGGCGGGTGGGGGTCTGGTGCGTGGTGATCGGGTTGGTGTACGCGGCGATCTACGCGCGATTCTGGTGAACCGCACGGCCATGCCCGGAAAAATGTCATAATTCTAGGACCGACCCTTTTGCTTTTTCGTGGGTCTGTCGCGCACCCCTCAACTCTGAGGTGCCGGAGCAAGAGGCCCAAAGACCGCAGGGGGAGAACCATTCCCGGGTTGAAGAAGGAGTTTACTCAGCCAGCAACCGGGGCCATATTGGCGCGGCTGTGAAGATGGCAACACTGGCTGAGAAACTGGGCACAACAGCGCACTTTTCGCCGTTGTTGCAGAAGGCGAAACGGCTGGGACTGGATTTGCCGGCGACGTTGGAGGCCCTCGGGGTGGCGAGAGGCTGCTGGCACTATCGGAGCCCAGGTATGATGCCTGCACCCGCGGT
>Ga0233425_10010312_pt1 | contig 11433 bp, 12 predicted proteins | sample Watercolumn_Towu_2_FD_181712 | JGI IMG/M metagenome (GOLD analysis project Ga0233425, IMG submission 181712) | Freshwater microbial communities from Lake Towuti, South Sulawesi, Indonesia - Watercolumn_Towuti2014_140_MG | ecosystem: Environmental > Aquatic > Freshwater > Lake | place...
CCGGGTCTAGCGGTCTCATCTGCCGCTGCCGCCGCCGTTCCCGTTCCCACCGCCGTTCCCGCCGTTGCCGCCGCCGTTGCCGCCGCCGTTTCCGCCGCCGTTCCCGCCAGCGTTCCCGCCGCCGTTGCCGCCGCCGTTTCCGCCGCCGTTCCCGCCGTTGCCGTCGCCGTTGCCGCCGCCGCCGTTGCCGTTGCCGCCGCCGTTGCCGCCGCCGTTGCCCGAATTGCCGCCCGATGAGCCGGTGGCGGCGCTGGCGGACTGGGTGTGGCCTTGCGACTGATCCGGCCCGAAGCCCGCGGACTTGCCGGAGGACTGGCCCTTGGACTGGCCGGGCGCCGCGTTGCTAGGGTTCGATGTCGCCGCGGGCGCGGGCGCCGGCGCCGCGGCCGCCTGGGTCGGACCCAGGCTCATCGCCGCGCCGGGGTTGGACGAGACGCTCGCGGTCATGCCGGGCGACACGTCGACCGAGTTCTGGGTCGCGGTTTCCGTGACGCCGACCAGACCCTCGCTGACCGAAACCTGCGCGCCCTTGGAGTCGACCGACACGGAGAAGCCCGTGCCCTTCACCGCCGCGACCAGGTAGACGGTCTCGACCTGGAAGCCGCCGCTGCGGCGCTTCTCGACCGCGTAATAGGCCTGGCCGACGAGCTGCTTGATGCGTGCCACGAAGCCCTGGCCCTGCTGCTTGGGCAGGACGATCTTGCTGTTGGGCTTGACCGCGATGAAATCGTGGTTGTCGGTCAGGATCACCGCGCCGTCCGCGCCGGTCTCGATCTCGGTCTCGGCGGGCAGCATGGCGTGGGGAGTAAGGCTGACCGGCATCGGCGTCGCCGGCATCAGCACGCGGACATCGCCCTCGATCCGCGAAACCGTCCAGCCCGCGGCCGCCGGCTTGGCGGCCGGCGCGGACTTGACCTGCGCCGAGGCGCCCTGGGGCGCGAGCAGCGCGACGGCCAGCGCGGCGATGGAAGCGAAGCGCACGAGACGAACGAGGTTCCGGTCCAACATCGGTGTTCCCCTTGTGACCTGCGCGGGCCCTGAACCCGCCCGCCTTCCGCCGCCCCGCCCTCATGGCCCTTGGCGATAGGAAGGCTTTTCCAGCTATTCGCCGAAAATGTGAGGCAATAGTTCTAACGAATCGTAAACACGCTTGGTTTAGATCCGGTTGATGTTCCGGGGGTCCGCCGGACGCGGTCCGGTTACCCTTTCTTAACCCTTTCCCCGCCATACTTGCCGGTCGGCGCCATCGCGCCGCGAGACCGGATTTGCCGCGGAGACGCTCGGCGGATGAGGAAGCACGCCATCTGGGTGTCGATGTTCCTGGCGCTCTCGGGCCTCGCCCTTTCGGGCGGGATCGAGTGGTTCGAGCGCGCGCTGATGGAACTGCGCTTCCGCCTGGTCCAACGCGACGCCGGCGACCGCCTGGTCCTGATCGAGATCGACGAGGCGAGCCTCCGGCGCCTCGACGTCTGGCCCTGGCCGCGCACGCTTCACGCCCGGCTGCTCGACCGGCTGATCGCCGACGGCGCCGAAACCGTGGCATTCGACATCGACTTCAGCTCGCGCTCGACGCCGGAAGGCGACGCGGCCTTCGCCGACGCCCTCGCGCGCGCCGGCAAGCGGGCGGTATTGCCGGTGTTCCGCCCGAAGGGCCAGCCGGGGAGCAAAACGCTGGGCGAAACCCAGCCGATCGAGATGTTCGCGCGTCACGCGAGCCTCGCCTCGGTGATCGTCGCGCCGGATTCCGACAGCCGCGTGCGCCGCATCGACTCGACGCTGAAGCTCCCCGGCGGCCTGGTGCCGTCGATGCCCGTGCTGCTGGGCGCGGGCGGCCGTCCGGTGCCGGCGGGCTTCTACGTCGATTTCGGCATCCGCACGCAGACCATCCCCCGCATTTCCTACGCCGACGCGCTCGCCGGCGACTTCCCGTCCGGGTTCTTCGCCGGGCGCGCGGCCCTGGTCGCCGCGACCGCGGTGCAATTGGGCGACAACTTGTCGACGCCGGTGCACGTGATCGCCGCGGGCGGCGAGGTGCTGGCGCTGGCGGCGGAGTCCCTGCGCCAGGACCGCGCCCTGACGCGCACCGGCCCCCTGCCCGCCCTCGCGCTCGCGTTCCTGCTCATGCTGTGGCTTGCCCCGCGCATGGGGAACTGGCGCGCGGCGCGCGGCTTCGTTCTCGCCGCGGGCCTGTCGCTGGCCGTGCTGTGGGCCTCGACCGCGGCGCAGGCCGCGGCCGCGGTAACCGCCGACGCGGCGCCCGCGCTGATCGCGCCGTGGCTCGCGCTCTTGAACGGCCTGTTGCAGAAAATCGAGCGCCAGGCCCTGCACCTGTTCCGCCACCGCCTGCACGTGCAGCAGCACGCGCTGATCATGCGCGAGATCGTCGATAACAGCTTCGACGCGCTGATCGTGTTCGGCTACGACGGCCGCATCACGCTGCACAACCAAGCCGCGGGCGAGCTGTTCGGCGGCGCCGGCGACGATTTGCGCGGGCTCGACACCGAAGCGCTGGTGCGCGTGTCGGCGGACGCGAACGGCCGGCCGCTGGCCGAGCTTCTGGCCGCCGACGAGCCGCCGTCCGGCCTGCTGGAGGGAATCGCGGTCGACCGCCACGGCAGGGAAATCCCGGTCGAACTGTCGATCCGGCGCATGACGATCCACCCCACGGCCAGCCGCTTCGAGCGGCGCAGCAAGGCGCGCACCTATCACTTCATCACGGCGCGCGACGTCTCGGCGCGCCGCGCCGCCGAGGCCGCGCGCCAGCGCGCGCTCAAGGAGGCCAAGGCCGCGAACCGCGCCAAGTCGCAGTTCCTCGCGACGATGAGCCACGAGCTGCGCACGCCGCTCAACGCCATCATCGGCTTCTCCGACATCCTCAAGAACCAGCTGTTCGGCCCCTTGGGCCACGCCAACTACCGGCAGTACGCGCAGGACGTCCACGAGAGCGGCCAGCACCTGCTGGCGCTGATCAACGACATCCTGGACGTGACGCGCGTGGACCTGGGCGAGATGAAGGTGCAGGCCGCGCCCCTCGACCTCGCGGACGCCGCGCGGGCGGCCCTGCGGCTGGTCGCGGGGACGTTGGAGAAGAAGCCGCTCGAAGTCCGGCAGGAATTCCCGGCGGACCTGCCGGCGCTGGTCGCCGACCCGCGCCTGGTCAAGCAGATCCTGGTCAACCTGCTGTCGAACGCGGTCAAGTTCACGCCCGAGGGCGGCCGCGTGACGGTCGGGGCCGGGCGGCGGGCCGACGGCGGCATCACCGTCAAGGTTTCCGACACCGGCATCGGCATCGCCAAGGAGGCGATCGCGAACCTGGGCAAGCCGTTCTACCAGGCCGACCAGTCGCACACCCGGCGGTTCGAGGGTGCGGGCCTGGGCCTGTCGATCGTGGCGGGCCTGATGAAGCTGCACGGCGGCACGTTCGCGGTGGAGAGCGAGCCCGGCCGCGGCACCACGGTTTCCTGCCACTTCCCCAAGGAGCGCACCGATACGGGCCAGCTCGCGGCGTGATGCGCAGATTGGCGCCCAAGCGCCACGCACCTTTGAAATCCTTGTATCGATGAATCCGGCGGGTATTGACAAGCCAGCTATTAGAACATATCATGAACGACTATTGCTCGCAGGCGCAAAGGAGCCAGTTCGTGACCGACGTCTATTCGACCGCCTATCCGGGGACCGGAAACCCGCGGCCCTCGACCTTCGTGATCTTCCCCAGCCGCCCGCTGCACGGCGAGCCGAAGCGCCGCTGGCCGATGCCCGACCGGCCGGATACGTGGGCGCTGATGCGCGCGTCGGGGCTCTCTGCGGAGGGAGTTCCAGAGATCGGCGCTTCCGTCCTTCGACTCCAATCACGTCCCCGGCTCGCGCATCCCGGCCAGGACGCGATGCGCGACTACGAAACCACGCTGCACGGCCTCGCCCAGTACGCGCGGGACTACGACGTCCTGCCGCTGTCGCGCCAGCTCTTGCAGCACTACCTCGACGGCGGCGGCGAGCCGGTCACGATCGACCCGGCACTGCTGCTCGGGTATCAGCAGGTGCAGGATGCCGAGCGGCAGAATTTGCATCGATTCGTGAAATCCCTCACCGGCAACATCAACGACTACCGTTTCAGCCAGCACCGCGTGATCGATAGCATCAACAGGCTAAATGCGTTACGGGACGGAGAAGAGACAAGCTGGCGGGACGAGTGGAGCAACAGCTTTGGCGGCTACGACCCCGTGCGCCTAAGAGCGATGCTCAAGAATGACTCCGAATTTCGCAATAGCAAAGGAAACCAAGGAACTCCGATCGGTGGCGAATCTTGGCAGGACCTGTACTTGTCACTCGGCAAGTCGAACGTGAAATCGGTCGGTGATCTTCGGGCCAAGCGCATTGGTGAATTGCTCCAACTTTCCGGGGTTATCGACCATAGCATCGACGACCGCTATGACTTTGAATTGCCCCAGCCGATAGGCCTCGGCGGATTGGCGATGGAACAATATGGGGGCGCCAAGAGCTTTCCGATCAAGTCGAACTGGCGAACCTTTTTGGACGGAACGGTCGACTTGCAGTTGGGCCGGCGCGTCAATCCACGCATCCGATTCTATCGCGAGGACGAGCTGCCCAGGCGTGAGGAATAGCGGTGCATGGCCCCGGATTGGCCTTTCTTGTTGGCGAATTGAACGGGCCTCGCCCCGATGGCGACGGAACCTAACAGGCCGATCCCGGTCCAGTCTGGGTCTCGCCCCGAGTTGCTGCGAGAGGCGGTCGTTGTCGGCGCGTACGCGGCCGTGATGACGCCGGCAACGTACTGGACCATCGCCCTGGTCGATCTGCTGCTACTCAAGGGGTGGTCGCGAGAGACTATCTCGCTGGAGTCTCTCTGGTGGTACATCAAAAACCACTACAACGACGTCGGCATCTATTTTCACCCACCGCCATCCTGGATTCTGAGCCTTGGCATCGGTGCCATCGCCATGCTGGTTTGGTGCAGTGGGCGGTTCTGGTGCCGCCTTGTCGGCCGCCGCTTGTTCGGCAACGCGGTTCGGTATGACGGCCCCGAGCGGATCGTGCGGCGCTGCCGCTTGCTTGGCGGCCTAGCCGGCATTCCCGCTTTCGTCGCCGTGGCGGCCTACTAGTCGCCGTGGCGGCCTACTATACGCTCACGGCGCCGCCCATATTCGCCATCTACTATTGGACCGGCTTCATCTACGGCATCAGCCGGATCGGTCCGGCGCTGGACCGGATCGCCCACGACCCGGGAGCTGTCCTCGATTACACGGTCAAGGGAATTGCGTTCCTTGCCTTCCTGGCCTTTCCATTCGCCGTGTCGGCGGCCATCGGCGCGGCGTGCGGCTGGCTTTACGGTCGGCACGTCAGGCCGCTGGTCGCCCGGCTCCTGCCCCGGGTCCTGCCCCGGGCGGACGGGCCCGCATGATTCCCCAGCCGATAGGCCTCGGCGGATTGGCGATGGAACAATATGGGGGCGCCAAGAGCTTTCCGATCAAGTCGAACTGGCGAACCTTTTTGGACGGCGCGGTGGATATTTTCGGCGGCCAGCGCGCGTATCCCCGCCTCCGGTTCTACCGCGAAGAAGAAATGCCGCAACGCGAGGAATAGCGACCGCCCAACGTCGCCGCACCATGGCCAAGACGAGGCGAGATATCACAGCTATGCCGCAATCCCGCGCGAAAATCCGCCGCACGGCGCTGTAAGAAAAGTTGTAGAAAGACGCAAGCAGCCTATCCACAGCTCCTTGGCGACCGCATGAGCTTTCCAAGCATAGGCCGTTGGGTCGAGAGCGTGGCGGTCGCCGCATACGCGGTGGTCGCGACGCCGGTCGTTTACATCGCGCTATGCGTTCCGAAGACGTTGGTATTTACGGATTGGTGGGGGCGCAGGAGCGGCGGTTTCGATCTGGTCAGAGCGATCTGGCGCAATTTCGTCTATGAAATCTTCCATGACGAACTTTTCTTCCCGTTCCCTTCGGCCTGGCTCTGGGCTGCCGTCGGCGTCATCTGCGGATTGACCTGGCTGACCGGCGCGTTCTGGTGCCGGCGTTGCGGGCGGCGCCGTCACGGAGACCCCGCATATTACGACCGGTCCGAGAACGCCATCCGCCGTTGCCGCCTGCTCGGCGGTATCGCCGGGATTCCGGCCTGGCTCGCGGTGTTCGCGTACTACACCGTGGTTCCTGTCATACCGTCGATTGCTTGGTTGTATGTTTACTGGGTGGGCCGTGCGCTCCGGGCGATCGGCCCGGCGATCGACCGGATGATCGCGCATCCGATGTACTTGTTCGATTACACAGTGAAGGGATCGGTATTTCTCGCCTTCCTGGCAGCTCCGTTCGCAATATCGGCCGCCATCGGCGCGGCGTGCGGCTGGTTCTACGGGCGGCACGTCAGGCCGCCGATCCGGCGCCTTTGGCCGGCGTTTCCCGGCGCGGCGGGAAGAGCCTAGAACCCCGGCAGGGTCAGGACCGCGCGCAAGCCGCCGAGCGGCGAGTCGTCGAGCTCGACCGAGCCGCCGTAGAGCCCCGCCACGTCGCGCACGATGGAAAGGCCGAGGCCCGTGCCCGGCGTCGCCTCGTCGAGCCGCGTGCCGCGCTGGAACACCTCGTCGCGCTTGTCGGCGGGCAGGCCCGGCCCGTCGTCGTCCACCGTGATGACGATCCAGCCCTCGCGGCTCTCGGCCTTCACGAACACCTGGCGGCGCGCCCACTTGCAGCCGTTGTCCACCAGGTTGCCGAGCAGGTCCTCGAAGTCGTGGCGCTCGCCGCGGAACGACAGGCCCTCCGGGCATTCGTAGTCCACGCCGATGCGCCGCTCCGCGTGGATGCGCTCGAGCGTGCGGCACAGGGCCTCGATCACCGGCCGCACCTCGGTGCGCGCGCCCAGCACGTTGACCGAGGCGGCGGCGCGCGCGCGCGCCATGTGGTGGTCGACCAGCCGGCGCATCAGCGCGGTCTGCCGGCGCACGACCTCGGCGAGCGGGTCGGCGCCCGCGGCGTCGGCCTCGTTCGCCAGCACCGCGACCGGGGTCTTGAGCGCATGCGCCAGGTTGCCGACATGGGTGCGCGCGCGGCGCACCACGTCGGCGTTGTGCTCCAGCAGCTGGTTGAGCTCGTCGGCCAGCGGCGTGACCTCCTGCGGGAAGTCGCCGACCAGCCGCTCGGCGCGCCCGGAGCGGATCTGCGCCAGCGCCTCGCCGATGCGCCGGAGCGGCCTCAGGCCCAGGCGCACCTGCAGCAGCACCGCGACCAGAAGCCCCGAGCCGAGCGCGCCCAGCGCCCAGCCCACCAGGGTCTCGAATTCCTGGATGTCGGCCTGCGCCTCGGCGCGGTCGCCCGCGACCTGGTAGAAGAACGTGCTGGCCGAGCCGGGCAGCTGGATCGCGCGCTCGGCCACGCGCAGGCGCTGGTCCTGCGGCCCTTGCGCGTCGTAGCGCAGCACCGTGGCGCCGTCGCCGCGCCGGGGCATGAGCGTGCGGTCCCACAGCGAGCGCGAGCGCTGCAAGACGCCGTCGCGGTCGGCGATCTGCCAGTACCAGCCGGAATAGGGCACGTCGAAGCGCGGCTCGCCCGCGGCGCGCGACAGCACGAGCTGCCCCAGCTCGATCTCGCTCAAGGCCACGAGGCCGTCCATCAGCACCTCGAGCCGCGCGTCGAAGTTGCGCTCGACATAGTCGCGGAACAGGTTCGTGAGCACCACCGAGCCGGCCACCAGCGCGCCGAAGATCCACAGCGTGGAGAGCAGCACCAGGCGGAAGGCGAGCGAACGTCCCTTCATCCCCAGGCCGGCCCGCCACCAGCCGGAGAGGCGCCGGAGATTCATCCCGCGCTGGGTCCGCCCGCCGTGGGTTCGCTCAAGCGATAGCCGAGGCCGCGCACGGTCTCGATCACGTCCACGCCCAGCTTCTTGCGCAGCCGCCCGATGAACACCTCGATGGTGTTCGAGTCGCGGTCGAAGTCCTGGTCGTAGATGTGCTCGGTCAGCTGCGTGCGCGAGACCACCTTGTCGCGGTGGTGCATCAGGTAGGCCAGCACCTTGAACTCCTGCGCCGTCAGCTTGACGTTGTGGCCGTTGACCTCGACCCGGCTGGTGGCGGTGTCGAGCCTGACCGGCCCGCACTCCATCACCGGCGTGGCGTGGCCGGCGGCGCGGCGGATCAGCGCCCTGAGCCGCGCCAGCAGCTCTTCCATGCGGAACGGCTTGGTGACGTAGTCGTCGGCGCCGGCGTCGAAGCCCGCGACCTTCTCGCTCCACCCGTCGCGGGCGGTCAGGATCAGGACCGGCATCTTGCGCCCGGCCTGGCGCCACTTGCGCAGCACCGTGGCCCCGTCCATCACCGGCAGGCCCAGATCCAGCACCACCGCGTCGTAGGGCTCGGTGTCGCCGAGGTAATGGCCCTCCTCGCCGTCGCCGGCGTGGTCGACCGCGTAGCCCGCGCCGGTCAGCGCCGCCTTCATCTGGCGCGACAGGTCGGGATCGTCCTCGATCACCAGGATGCGCATGCGACCTCTCCGCCCCGCCCCGTCAATCCACGCGCAGCACCTGGCCGGTGCGTCCGTCGACCACGACCTGCGCGACCTGGCCGTTGGGCCGCAGTACCTTCACGCGGTAGTTGCCGCCGGCCACCTGCACGTCGAGCACGCGGCCCGGCACCGCGCGCTGCACGACCGGCAGCACGCGGTCGAGCGGCAGCAGCCCCTGCTGGATCGCGAGCGCCGGCGCGGCGCGGGCGACCGGCGCAGGCCCGATCGCATAGACCCCCGCAGCCCACCCCGCCGGGGCGGCGAGCACGAGCGCGAGGCCGAGGGCAAGGGCGATGAGGGACGCGGCACGCATGACCAGACCCGTATCATAGCCGCCTGAACCCCAAATGAATATTCATTGAATCGAGGGGCTTAACGGATTCCGTCGGTCCACGCCCGTTCAGCGCGGGTTCAGCGGGATTAAGCGAACCTTACCCGCGACGATCGAGCCGTCCGCGGCCGCAGGAGCAACGCCTCCCGGCCGTGGCTTCACAAGGGGACGAGAGCGAAAAAAAACGGGAGAGCCGCCATGACCAGGAAGTTCCGCCCCGCCCTTCTCACCCTCTCGCTGTGCCTCGCGGGCCTCGGCGCCGCGCCTGCGCTCGCCGACGGCTGGGACCGCGACTGGCGCGGCCCGCACTACGGGGCGCCCGGCGCGGCCGTGACGCCCCCGCCGCGCGTGGCCTACGCGCCCGCCGTGCTGCCCGAGCCGATCGTGCGCCGGCACTTGCGCGAGCAGGGCTTCCGCCACATCGACCGCCTGCGCTTCGACGGCCGGCACTATGTCGCGCGGGCCGACGACCGCTGGGGCCGCCGCGTGCTGGTCGTCGCCTCCGCGCACACCGGCTACGCCCTCCACGTCAGGCCGCTGCACTGGTAACGCCGGCGCCGCGCCCCGCGAACAGGAGCCTGCCATGAAGACCGCGTCCCTCCGCGCCGCCCTGGCGCTGTCGCTGTGCCTCGCCGGCCTCGGCCCGACTCCGGTCCTGGCCGAGGACGGCGGCGACCGCAACGACGAGCACAGCCGCCTGCAGGAGCAGGCCGCGCAGCGCGAGCGCGAGCTCAGGACCACCGACTATGGCCCGGGCGGGCGCATCGTCGAGCTGCCGTACCAGCCGCCGCCGGTGGTGACCACCCGGGCCTACGTGCCGGTCTACTTGCCGCGCCGCGGCTACGGCTATGCGCCGGTGCGGGTGCCGGCCAACATCCCGGTGATGGCGGAAGACGAGATCCGCGGCACGCTGCGCAAGCAGGGCTTCAGCAACATCCACGGCTGGTGGTTCGAGAACCGCCGCGTGCTGTACCACGTGCGCGCGTTCGACGAGCGCGGCGGGCCGGTGACCCTCGCGGTGCGCGCGACCGACGGCGTCATCGTCGAGAACCTGCCGTACTGGTACTGAAGGGCGGATCCAGGCCGGCGCCCGCCGGCGCTGAATCGACCGCGCGCATGACGGGCGCGGGTCGAAGGCCCGAATTAGCTTCCCGGTATCCCGGCCTTGGCCAAGCCGTCGCGGAGATGCTGGAGGTCGGACGCGTTGGCATAGTGCATGGTGCCGAGGAACTTCTCCAGGTCGAATCCGGGATCGAGCTCCCTGATCCGGGCGACATGCGCCGCAGCGGCGGTCCGGTCGCCAAGCCAGCCGTAGCAGCCCGCGACGAAGGCATGCTGCGCCACGTCCATGGCCGAGAGATGCATGAAGGCCTCGATCGCCTTGGCGTATTGCCGGGCGGTGAAATGCGCCCGGCCGAGATGGCTCCAGAACCGCGCGGGATGGTGCGGGTTCAGCTTCATCGCCTTGCGGATCCACTCGACCCCTTCTTCCGCGCGGCCCAGCCAGGTAAGCAACTCCCCCATCTGGACCACGGCCAGATCGTAGTTCGGATTCAGCGCCAACGCCCGTTCCTGGTGGTAGCGCGCGCGATTCATGTCGCCGCGGGTGATGTTGACCGCGGCCAGAATGCGGTGCACGTCCGCGTCGTTGTCGTCGAGCGCCAGCGCCTTGTCGAGCTCGGCCGCGATCTTGACGAAGGTCGCGTCCCTGTCCTTGACCCAGTTGTAGCCCCAGGCCTGGCCGAGGATGCACCCGCGCCAGGCATGGGCGTGGGCGTAGTCGGGATCGAGCTCCAGCGCCCGTTCGACCAGCTTCATCGCCGCCGCGTTGTCTTCGCGGGTGCTGCGGTGATGCAGGACCTTGGCCGCCAGCACGCACTCGTAGGCCGCCATGCTGGAGGGTTTCTTGCGCGCCAGCTGGTCGCTTTGCGCCGCTTCGAGCCGGCCGGGCAGCGTGGCGACGATCGCCGCGGTGATCTCGTCCTGGATGGCGAAGACGTCGTCGAGCTTGCGGTCGTACCGTTCGGCCCAGATATGGGCGTCGCTCGCGGTGTCGATCAACTGGACCGTGACGCGCAGCCGGTCGCCCGCCTTGCGCACGCTGCCTTCCACCAGGTATTGCGCGCCCAGCTTCTGCGCCACCTCGCGGAGGTTGGCCGCCTGGCCCTTGTAGACGAAGGTCGAGGTGCGCGAGATCACGAACAGCTCGCGGCGGCGGCTCAATTCCGTCAGGATGTCCTCGGTCAACCCGTCGACGAAGAACTCCTGCTCCGGATCGCCGCTCATGTTGGCGAACGGCAGCACCGCGACCGTGGGCTTGGCCGCGGCGGCCTTCGGCGCCGGTTGGGCGTTGCCGGGCGCGGCCGCTTGCCCGGGCGGCTCGATCGCGACGCGGTAGATCCGCACCGGGCGGCTGATGTTCTTCAACGTCTTGTCGCCCAGGTCCTCGAAGGCGACCTCCAGCCGCCCGGCCACCTGGTCGTGAACCGCCGCGGTCACGCAAATTCCGCCCACCTCGCAGAGCTGCTCCACCCGCGCGGCGACGTTGACTCCCTCGCCGAAAATGTCGCCCTCGTCGAAAATG
>Ga0233425_10010313_pt1 | contig 11433 bp, 15 predicted proteins | sample Watercolumn_Towu_2_FD_181712 | JGI IMG/M metagenome (GOLD analysis project Ga0233425, IMG submission 181712) | Freshwater microbial communities from Lake Towuti, South Sulawesi, Indonesia - Watercolumn_Towuti2014_140_MG | ecosystem: Environmental > Aquatic > Freshwater > Lake | place...
GAACCTCTACCTGCGTGGCATTGAACAGGCGCACACCCGGACGACCACTGGTGCGGCTGGCATGGGTAGTGCCATGACCGGGATGTCTGGTATTGTCTCCAAGTCGCTCGGCCTATTGGGGGGAATATTCACCAGTTTTGTCGGCAATACGCTCGCCAATGCATTCAGCAATGGAACCGCAATGTTTCGGCAGTTTGCCTACAATGCCGTCGCTGAAACTGCGAAAATCGAATATGCCATGATTGGCCTGCAAAGCCTTCTGGCCCGCCAGTTTGTACAGGAAGGGCGGGCAGATAATGTCACGCAGGGACTGTTGATGGCGGCGGGTGCTTCGGAAGAACTGTACCGTGAGCTTCGCAACATTGCCATTCTGTCTCCCTATCAATTCGAAAACGTCTTTCAGACCTTCCGTCAGTCTATGGCATTCGGCTTCAAGGCTGATGAGGCCCGAGACTTCACCGATGCACTCCTGAACATGGCGGCGGGCGTGGGTGCGGATGCTTCCATGCTCGACCGCATGTCCTACAACTTGGCCCAAGTCCGGTTGGTTGGCAAGGTTACACGGCTGGACGTGCGGCAGTTGGCTATGGCTGGCCTAGACCTTGTCAGCGTCCTAAAATACATGGGCAAACAGCATAACGTGGTCATCAAGGACATTGACGACTTCAATAATGCGATTGCCTCCGGGCGACTGAAGTGGGAAGACTTCGCCAGCGATTTCAAGAAGTACGCCGACGAAAACTTCGGTGGGGCGGCAGAGCGCATGTCCCGCACGCTCTACGGGTTGAAATCCACGATGCAGGATGTGTTTGCTCTGTCCATGCCCGAACTGCTTGGGCCTGCCTTTGAAGTCATTGCTGGACTTGGTTCGCAAATCCTTGACCGCTTCATGGGTGCGCTGAACAGCGGCACGCTCACGGAAATCGGGACTAAACTTGGCGAAAACGTAGATGCCTTTCTGACCCCGCTATTCGATGCCATCACTGCTTTTATGGATGGAGGTCCCGGTTCTACCAAGTTTGCAACGGCCCTGTTCAACCTGTTCAACTCTCGCTCGGTTGCAAATGCAATTCAAGATGGCATCTGGTCTGCCCTGTCCACTGTGCAACTCGGCGGCTTTGCATTGACCGGAAATCTTGACCTATCGAACCCCGAAGCGGTGCAGGGGATGATACGAAACATGCTCGGCGTTACCGGGAACACTGGCGGCCTGTTCGGGAATGCAGACAACGCCTCTGGTTTCCTGTCTTCGCTTGGAAGAATCAGTGATGCCATGAACGTCATCAAGACTGCGCTCGACCCGATACTGGTGCAGTTCGATGTGCTTTGGCGTGAATTTTCACCGCAAATCACCGAGCTTATTCAGGAGTTCTTCGGGGTCGATGTCTCTGGTGGCGTTGCCAGCTTTTTTGAAATCTTTGCGAATTTCCTGCGGGACAATGGCCCGCTGATTGTGGAATTTGTCAGGACCGTCCTTCAATGGCTGGTCGATACCGGCCTTCCCCAACTGTTCCGTTTTCTTTCGTTGCTGGGATGGGTTTTGGGGTTTGTCTTCGACACCATCCTGAACCTGATGGAGTACTTCATGCTGGTGGTCACCGGCGACTTCGCCGGGGCATGGAATATGCTCGGGACAATCGCCAAGGATGCGCTTCTTCTTGTGGTCGAAGTGTTTGCGTGGTTCATTGATTGGGTGCTACAGTGGATGGGGTCGTCCCTTGAAGAACTCGGCTTGATTTGGGCTGGCACGTTCGAAGCCATGTCCACTACGGCGAGCATTATTTGGGAGCAAATCAAGACGTGGTGGGATAAGGGCATGAAGGACATCAAGACTTGGTGGGAAGAAGGCTGGCGTGACATTCTCAAGTTTTGGGAGAACCTTGGCCCCACTCTCGAGCAGGCAGGAAGGGACGTTCTGCAGGGCCTATGGGACGGCATGAAGGATGTTTGGGAAGAATTGAAATACTGGTGGAACAATGCGGTCGGTGACATTGTTCGGGTTATCGAAAGCATCTTCCAGATTTCGTCTCCGTCCAAGGTGTTCACCGGGATTGGCGAGCAGGTCATTGCCGGTCTGGCCGAGGGTCTGATGGGCGGCATGAATGTCCCGGTAAACCTTATCGGGAACGTTGCGGAGAACATGCAGGAAGCGGCCCTCACCGGCATTACTGGCGGGGCTGGTTCCTACTATAACAACACGCAAAGCACCGCTTACAATTTCAACGTCTCGGGTGGCAACAACCTTGACGCTGATGCTCTGTACGCCCTGTTCCGTCGAAGGGAGATACTTGGTGCAAATTGATTATGTGTACGGCACGGATGAATTCCACATCACCCGGCCCGGTGCAATCGTTCTGTCTGGAATGGCTGGCGACATGGCCCCCGACTTTCGCTTGAACAGCGAATTCGCCGGGGAAGTCGCAAAGGTCATGGCCTACTCCATCGGCACACGCACGCTGGAACTCCCTCTTGCGATTGTCGCCAAGTCCATGATGGCTAGGCGGTTGCTGGTCAATGACCTGCTCGCCTACCTCGCCACCTACCCCGGCGGCTACCTGCGCTTCACCGACAATGATGGGGTGGCCCGGGAACTGCGTGACGTATACTTGCAGGACGGTGCGGAGGACGATGGGGTGGATGGGCTGGAGGATGTGCCGGGGGCGCAATTCGTCCTGTCCTTCTCCGTCAGTGACCCGTTCTGGTATGAGATAACAGACACGACGCAGACCTTCCAGTTGGCGGCAAGCACTGGCACGTTCTTCCCGATATTCCCGCTTCGCCTGACAGCGAGTGCTGTGCTCCAACGTAAAACCGTGAACAATCCCGGCTATACCGTCTGGCCCATTATCACAGTATCCGGGCCTGCATCGGACATCGTGTTGAAGAACTTTACTACTGGCAAGGAACTTGCCTTATTGCCGACCCTGTCTCTTTCTTTGGGCGACACCCTTGTAATCGACACCCGCCCGTTGTATAAGACAGTGGAGAAGAACGGTGTCAATGCCTTCGCCTACTTCAATCGGTCGAGTGAATTCTGGCCCCTCATCACTGGCGACAATGATATATCCTGCATGATGGGCAACTCCGATGCGAACACGCAGGTCGATTTCGTTTATGCGGAAAGGTATCTGGCCCGATGACCACTAGCATCTGGCACGTATTCTCCCGGGACGCAAGCGGGGCGATTACGGGGAAGATTGATGGCTTCACCCGGCTTGAGATTATTCCCCGCTTCAACGCCGTTGGCTCATGGGCTATGGACATCGACCTATCCCTCGACCAAGCGGCCCTGCTTGGCATCGGTGGCGGCATATCCATCTACCGGGATGGGCAACCTTTTTTCTCCGGCAAAGTCGGCGGCTATGAGCGAAGCCGGGATGCCGTAAAGAACTCGATTTCGTGGTACGGCAAGTGCGACCTTGGCTTTTTGGAGAAGCGGGTGGCGTTGCCCGTTGTCAGTGGCCCTCCCTACTCATCTGCGACGCATGATGTGCGGACCGGGGTGGCTGAAACGGTTTTGAAGCAGTACGTCTATTACAATGCCGGGGCTGGCGCAAATCTGGCTCGGCGGGTGACAGGGCTGACCATCGAGACCGATTATGGGCGTGGAAGTGCAGTTACCGGGCGGGCGAGGTTTGATGGCCTCATGGACCTGCTCGCCATGCTCGCCGGGGCGGCTTCGCCTGCGCTTGGCTTCCGTGTGGTGGATTTGCAATTTCAGGTTTACTCCCCGGTGGACAGGACAAGCTCAATCCTGTTCGACTTCGATACCGGGACGTTGCTTTCCTACCAGTATCAGGAGGGCGAACCGGATGCGAACTACCTCATCACGGGCGGGCTTGGCACAGGAACATCCCGCACCTTCGTTGAGGGGATGGACAGCAACAGTGTGCTTCGGTGGGGCAGGGCAGAGGAATTCTACAACTATGAGCGCACGTCCGTCACGGCTGAACTGCTCGAAATGACGGCATCCGAGTTGGACAATCGGGGTAGCTCATCCAGTCTGAAAGTCGTCCCCATCGAAGCGAAGGGGCGGTGCATGTTCGTGGACTACACCATCGGAGACTTGGTTGCCTTCCGCATCGATGGGGTAGAGCTTTCCATGCGGCTGACAGAGGCCCGCATCGTGATTTCGCAGGATGCGGTTGTCATTACCCCCGTATTGTCCGCAGGGAATATTCCAGTAGGCTTGCAACGGGATGCGTTGAGGAACGCACAGGCACGCAAGCGCATTGGCGTGGTTGAGAGGAGTTGAAATGACCATCACATATTACCCATTTGATGGAGCCGATGTCTATCAAGCACAGTGGACGAAGATGTTTTCGCCTGTGCAATCCGGCGTGGTTGCTGGCATTGGAGACGGTCTTGAAGTGTACGGCGACTCGTCGGGCATGCAGGTCAAGGTCAGGTCTGGTCGTGCGTTCATCAAGGGGCATACGATGGACAGTGATGCGACGAGTACGCTCGCCATCGCCGCCGCCGACCCGAGCAACGCCCGGTGGGACTTGGTCGTGGTGAAATTGGATTGGGTCAATAAGACCATTTCCCTCGTCGTCAAGACCGGAACCCCCGCAGGTTCCCCGGCCCTACCGTCCGTCACGGAAAGCTCGACGGTTTGGGAAATTCCGCTGGCAAAGGTCATCGTGGATGCGGGCGCAACGACCATCGCCGCCGCAAAAGTGATTGACCGCAGGATTGCCTGCAATCTGTTCAAGATACCCTTCCTGATTGGGGATGGCGTGACCGTCATCACCGCAGGCGTGAAGGCCGTAATCCCGGTAAGGTTCCCGCTTATTCTGCATGGCTGGCAAATCGAGGAAGTCACCGCAACGTCCGGGAGCATCACATTTGACATTTGGGTGGACTACTACGGGAACACCCCCGCCGTTGCCGACACCATCATTTCCAGCGGCAAGCCCCTGATTTCGTCAGCGGTTCGTGGGGTGAGTGTGCTATCGCTTGGCTCTGGCGGCATTTCCACTTGGTCAGCGGGCATGACCGGCGTTCTGCGCCCCGAGCAGTATGACAACGGACTGCTTCTGTCGGTGAATGCGGATGCCACGCCCGCTACGGTCAAGAAGGTCTGCCTGACCCTGCTTGCCAGTCGGAGGTAGAAAATGGCGCATGCTCGAGATGGCATCACGTTTTCATCCGTAGGTGGAGGTTCGTCTCCGCTTTCGTTCAACACGCATGATTTGGGAACGGGGAAGAGCCGCCTGCTGATTGTGACGTGGATGATTTACAACTCGTCCGGCACTACACCGACGAACGTCGTCTGTAAAATCGGTGGGGCATCCGGGGTGGGTGGAAAGCTGGCGCAGTTTCTGGATGCTCAAGACCACTGGACTGCTGCCCCTGCCACGAAACTTTGGGGTGTCGCCTTTGCTTTTTGGATACCTGATGATTGGACCGGGGCAAAGGAAGTCTACATCACATGGACCGGCTCGATTGGGAGCAATCGAGCGTGCGCCATGTCTTGGAGCAACGTTCAGGCACTACGTGTTGGCTGTTGGGCATCTAGTCAGAACAGGAATTCAACGCCGTCAGATGCTGTGTGGGCCGAAGCCACCGATACCGCTTACGACATTGTTTGTCAGGAGGGCGTGACGACGCATACACCCGGGGCGGGGCAATCGGAATGGTCCTTCACCGCTTCTGGCAATCCGGGATTCTGCGTGTCGTATGAAACCGGTGGCGGTGCTCCAACTACGATGTCTTGGACGATTACGTCACAGTCCTACCTGCATTTCGTCTGGACCATCGTCCCGACTGAAACGATACTCAAGCCGTATGTGAAGATTTGGGGCGAGCAGGGCATATCTTCCAGCTTGACGCAGAACATCAATATTTGGGGCGGCAACTCGACCCGATGCTTGGTGGCTATCATCTTGGGACATAAGACTACTGGCTCGCCAGCCACCAGCTTGACGGCAACGGCGACGATTGGCGGCACAGGCTATCCGATGACGAAAATCAGGGAGCATTCCTATGCGTCGGGCTGGTCTGTGTCGGGAGCAATCTTCGTCCTTGCCAATTGCCCGGAAGGCGAAGGCAACGTCACCGTCACAGTAGGCGTAAGCTCGTACACGTCTGACAATCTTATATGCTTCGTTCTGGAAAATGCCGCACTTGATAGTGCGACCATTGCCAGAGACTCCGATGCGGATGGTGCGAATAACGGCAACGCCACCTCCCTGACGTTGGACACCTCGACCACCGATTTCCTGTTCGCCATGTGCTACGGTGCAAGCTACCTGCGCAACGATGACTCTGGACAGGCGCAAATAAAGACCTACTCTCCGGGAGGCCTTGGGACTGTTCGTGCATCGACCAAGCCAACGACCACATCCCCGACCACCGCCATCGGTTATGGAACCGCAACGTCCGGCTACTGGATACATATGGCCGCAAGCCTGAAAGTGTTTACAGGCGGGGGCGATGACATCCCCGCTTGGATTGGCGCAGACACTTGGTAAGGAGCGAAAAATGACAATCTCAAATCCGCAGGTCGTGATTGATGTCTCCGGTTGGGACTATCGCCTGAACGTGAAGGAATTGCAGGATGGCGGGGTGTATGCCGTCATCATCAAATCCGGGCAGGGCATGAAGCGTGACGTTCGCTTCGTCAAACACGCTACGGCTTGCGCCGAGGCGGGCATGCCCATCATGGCCTACCATTGGGACGACATCACCATGGACCCGGTGGCGCAGGCAGAGTGGTGTGTTGCTGATATTGCGGCAACCGGATTGCCAGTGAAATTCGTGTGGGCAGACCAAGAGCAATGGTGGACCAATTGGGATGCGTGGTACAAGGCCCGGGCAGGCAAACTCCCTTGGTCACTGGTTCCCCGGGCATCCGGCGTGAACATCAGCGAGCACTGTCGCAGGTTCATGGAGCGATTGAATTTCCTCATCAATTCGGGCGGGTATGACGGCTATGGTTTCGTGACCACCTATGCGCCGCAGATGAGCAAATGGCTAGGCACGATTAGGTTGTGGGCTCCTCACTGGAAGATACAGCCCCCGCCCGGTTCGTCCATGTCGTGGGAGGATTTCAAGGCCCGCTGGTTGCCAAACTATACCCCCTTGGTCCCACCCGGAACTAGCATGGGCCTGCTCTATGGGCATCAGTTCACTGGAGATAGGGTGAAACTTCCCGGAGTTTACGACAGCTTCGGTCGTCGAATGCCGCTGGATGTCAGCGTCTTCGATGGGGCATGGCTGGCTGAGACACTGGCTGGCGGCAACCCGCAACCCCCGGCCCCGCCTGAAGACCTGCCCCTGCCGCCTACCGGGGTGAACTACATCGTGAACGTCGCCGCCCTGAACGTCCGGAGCGGCCCCGCCACTTCGTTCCCGGTTCGGTATGTTGTCTACTATCAGCAAATCATTCAGGTCAAATCCATCACCGGCAATTGGGCGTTGCTTGCTGATGGGAATTATTGTTACGCCCCCTATCTGGTGAAGGAGAGCTAAATGGCCCCTGCGTGGTTCGCCTATCTGGTTGGCATCGTCGCCCTCGTCGCAACCGTAGGCCGGGTCTTCCGTTACAGGCAGACGAAGAACACCTATTATCTGGTAGAGATTGTTCCCCGCATCTTCGTCGCCTTCATATTCTTGCACGTCGTCCATATTGAGGGGGTACAGATACCGACCCTGCAATGGGTGTCACGGTTCGGCTACTTCCTCATGTTCGTCACCGAACTTGTGCCGGTGATAATCTGCGTTTGGGCGCAGAGGACAGGAAGGGTTGATAAGGAACATGGTTGCCGAGATTAGTGCCATCGTGATTGACTTGACTGAACCATTGACCCCCGACCAGTGGATTGCCTACTCCACCGCCGCCGTCTCCATCGCCACGGTCATCGTTGCTTTGATTTCGGCGTTGAACAACGTCAAGAAGGATACCTTCGGAAATCTCAAGGCCATCGTGGAGCAGTTGCAGAAGGACAATCAGGCGTTGCGTGATGACCTGAATGCTCTGCAGGACAAGTACCAGAACGATGCTCTGGCGTGGGCCGACAAGCATCAAAAGGTTGTGGAGGAAAATCTCCGATTGCGTGATAAAATAAGGCGGCAGGGAAATACGATAAAATCCCTGAAAGATGAACTCGCCCAACTCAACAAGTCGCTCAATGGAAAGGAGTAAATCATGTTCGAGAACATCGTTTTCACCCCGGAAGGCATTGCCGCAATCGCTGGTGTCATCATGGTCGTGGTATTCGCCTATGTGCCGAAACTGCGCACGGCCTATGCCAAACTCGCCAGTCACGTCAAGGCCCTCATCATGGTCGGGCTGATTGCCCTGACCGCCGCCGTGATTTGGCTACTGTCGGCCTACTCCATCATCCAGACCGACACCCCGGTCACATGGCAGTTGTACGTCGCCCTCGTCCTGAGCGTCCTCAAGACCTATGCCCCGGCCTACCTGCTGACACCGAAAACGGTGGATGTCCAGAATGCCGTCGCCCGCCGGGATGCGACGATGCTGAAACTTTTGAAATAAAGGAGAACCCATGAAGGGTACGAGCAAGAACCAGCGGGTGAGCGATACCCAATTCATTCGCTTTATGCGGAGCTACGCTCATAAGCATGGGTACTGGCCGAGCATCCGGGACATCATGTCAGGGGTCGGGCTGAACTCGACTTCTGCTGTGTCCTACCGCCTGCGTCAATTGCAGGCGCAGGGCATCCTGTCCATCAATCGGAAGAAACACTCATCCCGCACCTATGTCCTCCGCAACCTTGACCTGTCTCGAACGTCCGGTAGACCTGCCTGATGAACCCCTGACCTGCATCCAGCTTGTCCCTGAAAAGAACGACACGCTGGAAACCTATCTGCGCACAGGACTTGGGTTGATGGAAAAAGCGAGAGCGGCCAAGGGCTTCTCCCCGCCGAGGAAAATCCTGATTTATAAGACCTACTGGTACAGCCCGATATAGTCGGGCTGTACGCTTTTTTACCGGAAACTGACCCCTTGACATTTCCGTGAATGTTCCCTATAATAGGGTTAAATCTGGCACACAAAAACAGGAGAAATCAAATGAAAATGACAATCGGCAACACCACTCTGGAAGTCAAAGTCAGCACCAGCATTATCCGCAGACAGGTCATGTCGGATGTGGACTTGGCCTACATCGAACTGAACAACACCTACCTTCGCATTGAGCGGGGCGAGGAGAAAATGACCATCCACAATCGCAATAATATGTGCATCCTGGTCGGCCTCATCTACGCTGGCGACCCCGACATGCGGGATTGGTGGTACAACGAAATCGAAAAGCTCCCGGGCGCACTCGACTGCTGAACCATTCGACCACAAAAAAGGAGAACCTACATGAAAACGACCCCGAAACGTGGTGATTTCATCAAGGCAGTTGGTGCTGATTGGGGTGCTTGGTTTGACGGCAAGAAATGGCACACCTTCGCCTGCTTCGGTTGTCTGGTCGCCACCCATCCCATCCGGGACCGCCTGCAGAACGGAGACTACCCGGCGTTGAGCAAGAACTTCGCAACCGGGAAACTGGCAGAAATCAAGCACGACCCCGAAACGCACAACCGTTGGTTCCTCGCAGGCAAGCCCGTCACCAGACCGTAAATCTCAAGTTGCCCCGGGCAACCGGGGCAACCTTATTGACAATGTTATAATATTCCCCTATAATATGACTAACGACATTCATTCAGGAAAAGGAGACCCCATGACGAAAGATGTACAGAAGTTTTTGCCAGTGACCACGCAGATGAAACCCCCGGTCACGCAGGCGTTCGCAGGCTACGAACTGAAAGCCTTTTTGCGCACGCATTGCGGTCACAGCCGTGACAGCCAGACGTACCGTTGGGGCAACGATGTTGATGTGGCCTATGTGGATGAGCAGGAGAAACTGCTTGCCCTTCTGCTCCACACGGAGAACTCGCTCGCCGCACCGACATCCTATTGGGTACTGCCCGATGGACGTTGGCTGAAAATCACGACCAAGTATGAGCCGGGCATCTTCGGCCTGCAATCCACCATCGAAGGAGGTTGGACAAGTGGAAACGTACAATCGTGACATCCTGCGCCACGTCGCCTTGGGCGAATTCGCCCTTCACCATTGCTTGGCGGGGGCATCCATTCACGGCCTGTCCCACTGGAACCGGGTCAATAATTACGGGATGGCCTTGGCGAAACTGACCGAGGGCGTGGACATCGAAGTGGTGCAGGCGTTCGCTCTGGTGCATGACTGTTGCCGCCATAACGACGGAAGCGACTACGACCATGGTGTGCGGGCGGCATCGTGGATGGACGTGCACCGGAATGATGCACTTGCGTTCCTGACCGATGAGCAGTACAACAAGCTTCGGCTGGCGGTGGGCGGGCATGTGGATGGGCGTGTTACCGATGACCCTACCATCGGCGTGTGTTGGGATGCAGACCGGCTTGACATTGGCCGGGTTGGTTCACCCGTCAATCCGAACCTTTTGTCCACGCAGGCGGCGAAGGATTGGGTTGCTGGATGGGAGCGTTTCAGCCGCATGGCAGAGAAGCTCCATGAAATGGAGAAAAACGGATGAGCGAACCGAAGGATGAACCCAAGGATGAACCCAAGGAACTGGAATGCTACTTCTGGAAGCATCGTGTCGAACTCGACCCGGACACCCCGTACAAGGAGCAGGTCGAAGCGTGTTGCGTCGTGTGCGGGCATCCTGTACTCCCCGCCGTAGACCCCCGGCGCATCGATGTGCAGACCCTGACCGTCACCCACTATGAAGGGGACGACGATTGGACGAGGGCCGCGAACGAACGCCTCGACCACCTGCTTGAAATCTTGAAGGATGCGAAGATGAAGCGGGCTGGTGTGGCAATTCCAATGCCAGTGGAATAAGCAGGCCAGCGCACAAGGAAAACCCCCCGGCAGGAGACCGGGGGGTTTTCAGTGGCTCGGGGGTGAGGGCGCACCCTGAGCAGGACGGCGGTTGGAGAACCCGTAGAGGGACCGCGCACCTAGAATATAGCACTCAACTATTGAATTTGCAAGCCCCCCTAGACCGAATTCAACTGATTGCAGAGGGCCAGTATCTGCCCGATGATTGCCTGCCGGGTTGGGTTGCGTTCCTGCGAGAGACGTTGCTTCATCCTGCCCACGAACCACACAAGGTCGTCATCGGCAACCGACTGCTCCACGTCGGCCCCGTGAGTTATGGGGAAGTTTCTCTCTATTTCCCGGGCCTCCACCGGTTCGTCTGGTTGGAGATATGGCTTGACGGAATGCCCATCCGTCAGGTCATGGAGCATGGTCGTGGCAGGCTCGAAGTATGCGCGCAATTCCCTTGCCGTTGGCGGTCTGCCCTTGGCGGCTAGGAACCGGTCAGCGAACTCGAAGACCTTGCGGTATTCGTCCTTGAATTGGGTGGCGTAGCGGAAGATGGAGAACGGGATGATTTCAGGGATTTGC
>Ga0233425_10010314_pt1 | contig 11433 bp, 15 predicted proteins | sample Watercolumn_Towu_2_FD_181712 | JGI IMG/M metagenome (GOLD analysis project Ga0233425, IMG submission 181712) | Freshwater microbial communities from Lake Towuti, South Sulawesi, Indonesia - Watercolumn_Towuti2014_140_MG | ecosystem: Environmental > Aquatic > Freshwater > Lake | place...
TATCGGATGCCCTCTGCGATCACTGGCGATGCTGAAATCATTTACAGAGTTTTTGGGCTGGAGTACAAGTTAAATATGGTTCCTTTGTAGTGCGGACGCTGAAGTCAGGTGATGCTGTTGCTTCTTTACCCATAAAAATTCTCCTATTTGGTTTTGTCAAATCTGAGTTTGAATTTACAATTTGCCGAAAAACTTGACTAAGGTTACCATAAGATTTTCTAAAAGTGGAGAAAATTAGATGCACTGTCCACATTGTAAATCAAAAAACACACAGAGAATACAAAAGAGACCGTTTTTGGTTATGAACAATACCATTGTTATAGTTGTGGCAAGCAATACAACGAACGCACTGGAACAAAGCTGAATTTTATTGAATATCCAACAGAAGTGGTAATGATTGCAGTCCATTATTACTACCGTTTTAAAGTTAGCCTTGATGATGTTGTAGAATTAATGACTATGCGAGGATTCCATTTGTGTCATCAGACCGTTCATAACTGGGCACAGACTTTTGGGGTTGATCTGGGTTTAAAATTACGTAGTCGTCGTAAAGGAAAAGTCGGAACAAAATGGCATGTTGATGCAACATACATAAAAATTGAGGGACGTTGGTGTTATCTTTATCGAGCTATTGATAAAGAGGGGAATTTGGTTGATGTTTATTTGAGCGATATCTGAGACCAAGCTGCAGCTGAAGCTTTTTTTGAGCAAGCACAAAACACAACAGGTATTATACCCGAACAAATTACAACGGATAAAGAACCAGCTCTTTATCCTGCTATTCAAAATATATTCGGCGATAAAACAAAACACCGTGATAGTAAGTATATGAACAACATAGTTGAGCAAGATCACCGAGGAATTAAATCACGATACAAAGTTATGAAAGGTTTTAAAAATATTTTTTGCGCTTTAATATTTTGTACAGCATTTGAAGAAATACGACAGTTTTTCCGTATGAAAAATAAAACTCGTGCAGAACGCCGTGGGATAATTATGTCTAAAATTAGCGGCTTTAATAATTTGGTTGCGATAGTAGCATAAATAAAAAATTAAATGACTGAAGACAATAAAATTCAGACTCAGTTTTGACAGAACCGGTATTTTTGCTTTGCATCTTTATCAACAAATACCCGCGGATGATACCTAATATCAGCGCTATCTATCCCAACAATGCCCCTTATTTCCTTTAGATATTTTTCAACTATTGTTCCGGAGATTGGCAAACTTCCAGCAACTAATTTCCGGGCGTATTCACTAGTTTTGACGTTTGCTTTGTCAGCAGTTTCATTAACCTTATTCCCCTTTTTTATTTCCTTTTTATCAAGATGATTCTTTTCGACTTTTTCATTCTTTTCATCTTTATGAACAAATAACCGAATTACCCAAGACGGGGTTTTGAAAGATGTTTAATCATCATTTTTTCCCAATAGAGCATAAATTCTTTTAAAAAATCATCGACAAGACAGAACAATTAAATTATACTTCATAATGGTTCCTTTTTTGATAACGACATAATCAAATCATAATGATATTTTTTTTGAACCAAGAGTAATTTTATGCCCCCACCATTAGTACCAATAAAATTGAAATTTGCCAATTTTGAGCTAGCCGTAATCCAATTGGCGATAGATTTTTTTTCTAATGCAGCTTGGTTGGAATTGGCCTTGTCTTTAAATAAGAATCTTGTCGATTGTTTGGCTCAGTTATCACAGATTCGAGAAATGGTGATTATTTTGTCGAGTGAAAAAGTCGCATATGGAAGGTTTAGCTGCTTTAAAAATTTGCCATTATCCATTGACACATGCGCATTACTTAGCGATACCGATCGCAATTTAGAGCGGCAAATTGTGAACCTATACTATGTGCAAGATCTATTGCTGCGTAAGATGGATGCGGTTTTAGCGGCTGCCAAATACCGTTTTCGCTTGGTAACCGGAAGGATTAGAGACTTGCTGGTAACTTTGAGTGTTGACGCAGATCATATTTTCCATTTGCTTTATTCAAATTTGATTCTTCAAAAACGGGAATTCGCGCAGAGAGATTATGATCTTTTGTCTGGCATTTTAGACGAACATCTCATATTTTTAGAGCGCGCGAAACAAAACCTTGTCAACCGCAGTAAAGATTTGATTGCTGATGTGGAATTTCACGCTTTGCGTAAAAATGCCAACCAAAGTTTTTTAGGACAGGATTTTGCGCCTGCTTATCAGCTTGCTCAAGATATTAATTATTTAGAAAACTGGTCGAAACAATTGGATAAAGACATTGTAGGATTATCGGCAAAAAAAGCAGAGTATTCACCATATTCTTTCGCTTTGGCGGTCAAGAAAATTTTGCTTGATGTCAAAGGGCGTTACCAGATCGATTATTATCAACGCGGGGAAAGTTTTGCACTTAGTAAATTATGGTCCACCATTATAAAGTGCTCCAGGCAATATGATGTGGTATCCATAGTCCCAGCGATGCTGCAGGAATTACGTGATACTGAAAAACGTTTGCGGCAACAAGTAACAGCTCAGGAAAATGAATTGCGTTCGAATTATGGTTGGCTAGCGGAAGTTGAAGCTTCTGGCGCTCGTTTGTGGACTGAGAGTTATTATTGTCAAATGGCAAATGGTTATTTTGATTTTATTGAAGAGCTGACCAAACAAGGTGCTTTTGCCGGTACGCCGCTGGCAACACCCTTAACGCCAGAATATGTGAGTTTTTTTAAGAATGTTGGAGCATGTTCTTTATTGGGTATTGATTTGTGGTTACAGCGCTATTTAAGTGGAACTACGCGTTTTAGTGTAATTACGATTTTGCATCAGTTAGTAATACCGCAATTAACCAGCATTATGTACGCTTTAGAGCGTTTAGGAGTTAGAGAAAGAACTGCGCTAAAAATTGCGCCAACGGTAAAATGGACGGTGAGTTTATTTTTATATGGCGCTATCGGTTTATGTAATATGGGAATTTCGCCGCTTAGCGTTGGCTTTCTCGGAATAAACTATCTTAGTTTAACAATTTTGCAAAAAATTTTGGATCATTTATTGAATAAGATAAGGATGTCAGATGACGCTGCAAATAAAGGATGGAATTACTTAGTACGTCCGCTGGTTTTATTTGTCGGACAAATTGCACATGGCAGTTATGTGAGTAAATTTTGGTTTAATTTGGTGCATAAACTGATTGAATTTTATGACATTGATGAAGAATTTTATCCGGATTCGGAAAAGTTATTGATGGATTCTAGGTATTGTTTAGCTAATCGCAAAGCTTGTGAAACCTTAGTGCTACATGAATTAGGTGTTCAGCCTAACGCAACCCAGCGCGAGCTTAAAAAAGCGATGAATCATCTGTTATTACAAGACCATAGTGACCGCAATATCGGGAAAAGTGACGCGGGTGAAAAAGGACTTCATGCTGTAAGTGTTGTCAGTAGATTACGCGATTTACGCAGCGCGACATTTTTTGGGCATAATTCAACAAAAACAGTTCCAGCTGATACTTGTGAAAATCCCTATTTTCAAGCACAATACCGATAAACCGTCTCACAAAATCTATTAAATTTAAATTAAAAATGGGGAGAATCTATGGAAACACCGCAGAAATTATTTAATGTTGACCGTGTTTATGTGAAGAAAGCGGTCTTTGAACCGATTGATGCGCCGAAGGTATTTAGAGAGCAGATGAAATCACCTGAGGCAAAGGTTGAGTTAAAAGTATCTAATAATAAACTCGAAGAAGAAGCTTACTACGAAGTAATTATCGCCATGACCATCAGTGGCAAAATCGACGATAAAGAAATTTTCAACATCGCCGTTGAGCAAGCAGGAATTTTTAAATTACTTGGTTTTACCGACACCGAACGCCCGCCGATTCTCGAAGCCTTGTGTCCCAGTATTTTATATCCTTATCTTTGTCAGGTTATTTCCAATTTGTTGGTTTTAGGCAGCTTTATGCCTTTACATTTGCAACCGATTAATTTTGATGCGTTATATCAGCAGAAACTTGCCCAGGCTAAGGAAAAAACTGATATTGTAGTTTAACTCTACAGCGGGACATAATTAAAGAGACATATAAGAAATTAAATGATAAACTTCTCCTATATTTTACGAATGGAGGAGAATATCATGAGAGCGCGTTACCTTCAGTTACATTATAAAACAGCGGAAAAGTTGCTGCAATTGCAGAAAGGAGCAGAAAAAGCTGGGCAATATCGCGTAGCCAAACGTATGCACGCAGTACTTTTAAACCACGACGGAAAAGCCAGCGGCGATATTGCAGATATACTCAAAGCGCCAAGATCAAAAGTTTCACTGTGGTTGTCAAATTACGAACAATATGGTTACGAAAGTTTTTTAGAGGGGCATCGATCAGGAAGACCCAGTGGACTGACGGAGCAACAGAAAATGGAATTAGCGGATATTGTCGATAGCGGTCCGGTTGCTTATGGATTTTCAACAGGGATATGGACGGCTATTATGATTGGTCAGATTATTCAAAATGAATTTGGGATCGAATATGAAGCGAGGCATGTTCGTAGGATTTTGTGCGATTTAAATTTTTCGGTACAAAGACCAAAACGATTACTAGCCAATGCAAATCCTGCTTTACAAAATAAATGGGTACGTTACACTTACCCAAACATTAAAAAAAAGCCAAAGATATAGGCGCGATGATTGTTTTTGAAGATGAATGTTCGTTTCGACAGGATGCGACTTTGCATGCGACGTGGTCGAGGTGCGGATAGGAAGATTAAACCACGGTTCTTTGCGATAATGTCGCATGTTATTGCTCCTGGATAATTTTATAATACTTTTCGATTTTACATGGATGATAAGACAATTTCATTTTGCGCAATCCTGCTACCGCCGAATCTTGTTCCAAATTAATATAACGAAATTGTTCTTGAACGCGGGAACAAAACTCCTGCAATAAAATCTGGTAAATCCCAGGAACATGCGATAAGCCACATTGAAAATGCACTACTATGGTATTTTTATTTAAAGGACTGCCAATTATAAATCCCAAATCTTCGCCATGCGATTCAACTAAATTGCCCATAAAAGGCACTCGGGAAAAATGATCAAATGCACCAATGATTGCCTGCTTTAATGCCGCCGATGAAACTTTTTTAATAGTTCCCCTCCCCATTCTCTTCAGACTCCATTGATCAAAAAGCAACCCGACCCTATCACGGTCGTCGGAAATAATTAGATGATTTTTAAACTCAGGATGCGCTTTTTTAAATTTACTAATATGATTACGCTTACTATGAAATGCCGTACCTTTAAACTCTGCTAATTCCGAAGTAAAATATAAATATTCAAAATATTCTGGAGCCTCGATTACGCGATAATTGGTACTCAGCTCAAGTTGATTGACTAAATTCTCCCTTACATGAAACATTTGCCTGCAATAGTCGAGGCAATCTTTAATCGTTTCAATAATATCTTTTTCTCCAAGTGGTTCAATAAAAAAATCGCCATTTTCCTGATCATGAAATAAAATACATAAATTGCCACGCATTAAAGTTACTTCGGTTTTAAATACTTCGCGCCACGCATAAAGATTGCCCAAACAAAATTCGCAAGAATTGGGCTTAAATTTTTCTATATAAGCACTTAAATCTTTATATAATTTATAATCAAGTTCTTTAAAAACAGGAAAATTTGGAATCATAATATTTCAGAGGAGTATCCTTTTATAATGCGTGTTTTTTAACCACTGCATCCAATTCTTTAAGTTCCGCCAATAATTCTTCCATGTGCGCCAGAGGAAAAGAATTCGGACCGTCACATAAGGCTTGATCCGGACAAGGATGCACTTCAACAAATAATCCGGCAATTCCCACGGCAATTGCCGCGCGTGCTAACACGGGAATAAATTCACGTTGTCCTGCAGTAAAAGTTCCGCCGCCTCCTGGCAATTGGACCGCATGTCCCGCATCAAAAATTACCGGACATTTGGTCTCGCGCAAAATCGCCAAAGCACGCATATCAACCACCAAATTATTATAACCAAAACTCACGCCGCGCTCACATACCATAAGCTGGTCATTACCAAATGAACGCGCTTTTTCTACGACATTTTTCATTTCCTGTGGCGATAGAAACTGCCCTTTTTTAATGTTTACCGGTTTTTTACAACTCACTGCCCGACGAATAAAATTGGTTTGACGACACAAAAAGGCGGGAGTTTGCAAAATATCAACGACGGCAGCCACTTCTTCAATCGGAGTATCTTCATGAACATCGGTTAAAACCAATACTTTTACTTCATCTTTGATGCGCTGCAAAATGCGCAATCCTTCTTTTAATGCCACTCCACTATACCCATTTACTGAAGTGCGATTAGCCTTGGCAAAAGAAGTTTTATAAACGAAATTGATTTTAAGCTTAGCGGTAATTTCTTTTAATTGCCAAGCCGTATCTAAAGCCATTTTTTCTGATTCAATCACACACGGACCAGCGATTAAAAAAAATGGTTGGTCTAAACCAATTTTAAAGTTATATAGTTGCATAAAAAACCTCTATATTTATAGATTTTTAACCGCTTTCCCAATACCCTTTTCCACAAAACTAATAAACAATGGATGACCATCGCGAGGATTAGAAGTAAATTCCGGGTGGAATTGGCAGCCTAAAAACCACTGATGATCTTTAAGCTCGACAACTTCTACCAAATCGTCCTGCGAATATCCAGAAATATTTAATCCCGCTTCTTCCAAAGCCGCAATAAAGTTCGCATTCACTTCATAACGATGGCGATGTCGCTCAACAATTTTTTCTTTTCCGTAAATATTTGTAACTAATGACTTTGGTTTTAATTTACATTCACAACCGCCCAAACGCATTGTACCACCCAAATCAACTGCGGCATTGCGCTTTTCTTTCTTTCCGGTATCCGCCGTCCATTCAGTTACCAAAGCAACCACTGGATATTTGGTTACAGGATCAAATTCTGTGCTATGTGCTCCGCGTAAACCCGCAACATGTCGCGCAAATTCAATTACTGCAATTTGCATGCCTAAACAAATACCCAAATAAGGAACATTATTTTCACGCGCATAACGAGCAGCAATAATCATTCCTTCAATACCGCGCTTGCCAAAACCGCCCGGAACTAAGATCGCATCATTACCAACTAAAATTTTATCGCCCTTAATTTCAACTTCTTCTGCATCAATATAATTAATTACTACTTTCGCACCCAAATGCATTCCCGCATGAATCAGCGCTTCATTAATTGATTTATAGGCATCAACCAAATCAACGTATTTTCCTACCATGGCAATTTTTACCGTATTTTTCGCATTCTTAGCACGCGTGACCACTTTTTCCCATACTTGTAAATCGGTTGTCGCCTGCGGTAGTTTTAATTTCTCAACCAAAATTTCATCGATTTTTTGCTGTTTCATTACCAAGGGTATTTCATAGATATTATCAACATCAATTAAAGAAAAAACCCCACGTTTTTCCACATTAGTAAAAAGGGCGATTTTCTCACGTGCCGTTTCCGACAATAAATTCGCCGATCTACAAAATAACAAATCAGGCTGTATCCCGATGGAACGCAATTCCTTAACCGAATGCTGCGTGGGCTTGGTTTTGATTTCGTGCGCTGAAGAAATATAAGGAATTAAAGTTAAATGAATAAATAACGTGCGATCCATTCCCAATTCAATGCGCATTTGGCGAATGGCTTCCAAAAACGGCAACGATTCAATATCGCCAACCGTCCCGCCAATTTCTACCAACACCACATCCGCAGCATCAGCGCCTATAGTAACATTGCGTTTGATTTCATCAGTAATATGAGGAATAACTTGTACTGTCGCACCTAAATAATCGCCACGCCGCTCTTTACGAATCACCTCTGAATAAATGCGCCCGCTGGTAAAATTATTATGCTGAGTCATCTTGGTACGAATAAAGCGCTCATAATGACCCAAATCCAAATCAGTTTCAGCACCATCTTCCGTAACAAAAACTTCGCCATGCTGAAAAGGGCTCATCGTACCGGGATCAACGTTGATATAAGGATCGAGCTTAATTAATGTAACTTTTAATCCGCGCGCTTCTAATAAAGCTGCAATTGATGCTGAAGTAACGCCTTTACCTAAAGAAGAGACCACCCCGCCAGTAATAAAAATATATTTGACCATACCTATACCCCTCTGCACTTAATACCAATTTATTATTCCAATTTTTTAATTAATATAATTATATAGCCGCAGGCTTCAGCCTGCGCAAAAAAAATTGAGTACGAAGAAATTTATCATTGTAAGACGGGAGATCATTCTAACAAAGTAATAGCATAAGACAAAATAATTCGAATGCTTTTGGAAAATAAAAAAACAATATCAATAAGTCTTGAAATATAATTTCTTTAAATTCAACGCCATATCTCACAACTAGACACAAAACATCATATGAGTTAAAGTTGTAATGTACTGAAAAAAACGAGGTGAATTCATGCAATTTATCGATTTAAAAGCGCAATATCAAAGAATTAAAATCGACGTAAACCAAAGAATTCAAAAGGTCCTGGAACATGGTCAATATATTTTAGGACCTGAAGTTTTTGAATTAGAAACCAGACTAGCCCAATTTACCGGCAGTAAACACTGCGTTACCGTCGCCAACGGAACTGACGCTTTAATTATTGCCATGATGGCTCTTGATATCAAACCGGGAGATGAAGTAATCACTACTCCTTTTACTTTTATTGCAACTGCAGAAACTATTGTCCTTTTAGGTGCGGTTCCCGTATTCGTTGATATTGACCCAAAAACTTATAACATCGACCCAAACAAAATCGCTGCGGCTATTACACCCAAAACCAAACTCATCATGCCCGTAAGCCTTTACGGTCAATGCGCAGATATGGACGCAATTAATGCTATCGCTGCCCAACACCATCTACCCGTAATTGAAGATGCAGCTCAAAGCTTAGGTGCAACATATAAAGGCAAACAATCATGTAATTCATCAACTATCGGCTGCACTAGTTTCTTCCCTGCCAAACCTTTGGGATGTTACGGCGAAGGCGGTGCTTGTTTTACCAATGACGCTACATTGGCAAAAGTCATGAGTGAAATTCGCGTCCACGGACAGTCACGTCGTTATTATCATGACCGCTTAGGCATAAACGGCCGTTTAGCAACAATTCAAGCAGCGATTTTACTCGCCAAACTAGACGTTTTTTCTGATGAAATTAAAGCACGCCATTCTATTGCTGCTCATTATACCCAGCTTTTACAAGGATCTTTTGTTACTCCTTATATTGAACCATTTAACACCAGCGTTTATGCACAATACACAATTCAAGTCAAAGATCGTGATGCCATACAGACAAAATTGCAACAGCAAGGAATTCCGACTGCCGTTCACTATCCAATGCCGTTACATAAACAACCAGTTTTTACCCAAGATTATTTGCACTTAACTTTGCCTGTTGCTGAAGAGTTGGCTAAAAAAGTTATGAGCTTACCTATGCATCCATATTTAACTAAAGAACAAATAGAAAAAATCGCCGCAGCATTACAGAAATGACCCCTGCTATTCACATTGACATAGTTACCATTTTTCACGAAATGTTTACTGCAATGCAATATGGCATAACCGGCCGCGCCTTGCAAAATCACCTGGTTGAAATTAATTATTTTAACCCTCGAGATTATGCCGAAAATAAATACGGCAAAATTGATGATAAATCATATGGTGGCGGACCAGGCATGGTCATGATGGTTGAGCCTTTGCGTAAAGCAATTTTAGCCGCTAAAAAACATAGTCCGGCAAAAACCATTCTTTTAACTCCTCAGGGGAATCTTTTAACTCAAGAAAAAGTCAAAGCTATTGCACAAAACAAGCACTTAATTTTGGTATGTGGGCGTTATGAAGGAATTGACCAAAGATTAATTGACCTCGAAGTTGACGAAGAGATCTCCATCGGCGATTATATCTTAAGTGGCGGTGAAATTGCCTCAATGGCGCTACTTGACGCAATTATTCGCTTAATTCCAGGAGCGCTAGGAGATGACACTTCCAGTCTCAATGATTCATTTACCGACGGATTATTAGAATACCCACAATACACTCGACCTGAAAAAATTCATGAAAAATCAGTTCCTAATGTGTTATTAAGCGGCAATCATGAAGAAATAAATCGCTGGAGATTACAACAATCTTTGGGTAAAACTTATATCAAAAGACCTGATTTACTTCAAAAACGCAAGTTGACAACTTTAGAATCTGTGCTATTAAGTGAGTTTGTTGCTAAAAATCGAGAGGACAATAATGAGTAATCTTATCAAAGAGTTAGAACAAGAACAGATGAGTAAAAAAATCCCGGAATTTTCTCCCGGCGATACAGTTGTGGTAAAAGTCAAAATTAAAGAAGGCGACCGCGAACGCTTGCAATCCTATGAAGGAATTGTAATTGCAAAAAGCAACCGTGGATTTAATTCATCCTTTACCGTACGTAAAATTTCCTATGGCGAAGGAGTTGAACGTGTGTTTCAGACCTATAGTCCGCAGATTGACAGCATTAAACTAAAACGCCGCGGCGACGTGCGTAAAGCCAAACTTTATCACTTGCGCGATCTCGCGGGACGTAAGGCTAGAATCAAGGAAAAGATAGAAACCAAAGTCGATGAAAAAACCGACACCAAATAAGCAATTATTAAAAAATATTATCTTTGGCACATTAGGCACAAATAAAGATTTACAAGTATTTTTATTTGGATCGCGCGCTAAAGGTAACCCCAGACCTCATTCAGACATTGATATTGCGTTGTTGTCGAATAAGCCAATAGCACTAGCAACGATGAGTTTATTAAGGGAAAAAATTGAAGAAAGTACGATTCCCTATCATGTTGATATAGTTGATTTAGCGACAGTATCTAGTAATTTCCGTGATAAAGTTTTAAAAGAGGGAGAAAAATGGACCGCTTAGCAGAACGTTTACAACTAGCAATAAAAGCGCTTGGAACATTTGAAGAAGTTCTATCGCAACCCTTTTCTCTTATAGTGCGCGACGCAGCAATTCAACGGTTTGAGTTCACGTTGGAAGCATGTTGGAAATTGGTTCAACTTTATTTATATAAAAAAGAAGGACTTGAATTTAATTCTCCCAAAGCAATTGCACGCGGACTTTTTCAAATTAATCTTTTGACAGCAGATGAAACATCGTTATTAATAAGCATGATTGATGAACGTAATTTAACGGTTCATACATACAATGAAGAACTGGCAAATAACATTTTTCAGCATTTGCCCTCTTATTTGCAGCTGTTAAAGAAAATAGTTGATATAATTAAGCATTGATCTTGAAAAACATAAGGTCAAAGTGCGAAGAGTAGACTCGAGCAATTTGGCCTTAGGCGAGGCGGCAAGCCGCGAGCAAGCGGAGCATATGTGGTATTATGTGAGCATTGCGAGA
>Ga0233425_10010315_pt1 | contig 11432 bp, 13 predicted proteins | sample Watercolumn_Towu_2_FD_181712 | JGI IMG/M metagenome (GOLD analysis project Ga0233425, IMG submission 181712) | Freshwater microbial communities from Lake Towuti, South Sulawesi, Indonesia - Watercolumn_Towuti2014_140_MG | ecosystem: Environmental > Aquatic > Freshwater > Lake | place...
GCCGGCTTTTCCTGGTCCTGAATTCAACCTTCTGCATCAACTCAATCTGTCACATTTGGGGCTCGCAGCCCCACAGCACCCATGACAGCAGCCGGGACAGTTGGTGGATATCGCTCGTGACCTTCGGTGAGGGTTATCACAATTACCATCACACGCACCTGCGCGATTACCGTAATGGCCCCAAGTGGTACAACTTTGACCCCTCCAAGTGGCTTATCTTTTCCCTCTCGAAACTTGGGCTGGCTTACAATCTCCAGCGATACCAAGACGAGGGACAAACGAAGGTCATAGCCTCTCCCGTCGCCTGATACAGAGACTTCTCTCCGCTGCACCTCTCCGCTATTGCTTAGCGCTTGTGTGAGTGGAAACTCACATTCTTTTTGATTCACAATATATTGATTTACATAAGTTTATTTTGATTTGACATCTGCCGATTCATTTGGTATAAAAATACCGACCTTTTTAGTCTGCGATCAAATTAGTCGGGATAGAGTCTTGTTCTAAAATAAACCACTTCATAACCATTCATGTGAAGGCTTGCCTGGAAGTGATCGAGCCAGTTCAGGCGAGTCATTCTATAGAGGAGAGCCACTATGCATTGTCCACGCTGCAAAGGGGTCATGGTCCAGGATGTCTTTGAGGACCTGATGGATGATACAGGTTCTTTGTTCTTTCGCGGGTGGCGCTGCATCACGTGCGGGGAGATTTTAGATCCGGTCATCGCGAACAACAGAGACTCTTGCCCTTCGCCCCTCATCGGTCGGGCTCGGAAAAAGTTTGCCACCCAACTCAGTTGAGCCAGACGGCCCATTACGTCGCCTCATCCCCGCACGTCCGTTCAGGGCAGGAGGTCGAGGCACGATTGCGACCATGAAGGAACGGGTGACATGGCAGAAGTGAACGAGCAACAGAGGCAGGGGCACGGGATGGATAACCTCATCCCGAACGTGAAGCACGTCATTGCCATCAGCAGCGGCAAGGGAGGCGTGGGGAAGTCAACCGTCGCCGCCAACTTGGCCGTGGCCCTGAGCCTTGCGGGAGTAAAGGTCGGCTTGATGGATGCGGACGTGTACGGACCGAATATCCCGATGATGATGGGAGCTTCCGCACCTCCCGAGCAGCAGGACGGCAAGATCAAGCCGGCTGAGAGCCACGGCGTCAAGCTGATCTCCATGGGCTATTTCGTGCCGGAAGAGACTGCCATCGTCTGGCGCGGCCCCATGATTCATACGGCCATCCAGCAATTTTTCCGCGACGTCCTCTGGGGAGACCTGGATTACCTGCTTGTGGACCTGCCGCCCGGAACCGGCGACGCCCAACTGACCATCTCTCAGCTCGTCCCCCTCTGCGGAGCCATAGCCGTTACGACCCCTCAGGAAGTCGCCCTGCATGACGTGCGCAAGGGTCTGATGATGTTCCAGAAGGTGAACGTGCCTCTCCTCGGGATTATCGAGAACATGAGCTACTTCGTCTGCGGTCACTGCGGCGAACGGACCGAGATCTTTTCCAGCGGCGGAGGCGAGCGAGCGGCGAACAAATTGGGCATTCCGTTCCTGGGCCGGATACCGATCGACCCTGCCATCAGGGCCGGAGGGGATACGGGCACGCCCATCGTGGTGGCCGACCCAGTCTCACCGCAGGCGGCGGCTTTCCGGGAGATTGCAGCCAAGATCATGGCTCAGGTCGGTCAGGGCACCGGCTCCGAGCAGAAGGCGGCGCCCATTGAGAGCTTGCTGAAAAAGATCAAGCGGCCCCTCGGCACCGGGTAGCCGGACAGGGATATGCCTCGCCGGAGGCGAAACACATCTCAACCAGGAGGAGTCAATCATGGCAGAGTTCGTGCGGGTGGCAGGGACGGCGGAGGTGTCGGCAGGCAGTGGCATCGTGGCTGAAGTCAATGGCCAGTCGATCGCTCTCTTCAACGTGGATGGAACCTTCTACGCGATCGACAACACCTGCGTGCACCGGGGAGGCCCTCTGGGGGAAGGGGAGCTGTCCGGCGACACGGTAACCTGTCCCTGGCACGGATGGGAATACAATGTGAAGACCGGCAAGTCACTCAACAACCCCTCGGCCTGCGTGAAGTCCTATGAGGTGAAAGTCGAGGGCACAGACGTGAAGGTGCTGCTCTGACCAGCTCTTCCCGCGTGCCATCGGCTTGAGTCCCACTTTTCCATCCTGCATAATAGGTCTTGATGGACCGTCAAGACCTCCTGTCTCTCTACCGCCAGATGCTCCTGATCCGCCGCTTCGAGGAAAAGTCGGCGGAGATGTACGCCCTGGCCAAGATCGCCGGGTTTCTCCATCTCTACATAGGCCAAGAGGCCGTCGCCGTAGGGGCGATCGCAGCGATCGGACCGGATGACTACGTGATCAGCTCCTACCGGGAGCACGGCCATTGCCTGGCGCGGGGGACGGACCCTCGTCTGGTGATGGCCGAGTTGTTCGGCAAGGCGACCGGGCTCTGCAAGGGCAAGGGAGGGTCCATGCATCTGGTGGATGCCGCCCGCAACTTCATGGGCGGCTATGCGATCGTGGGCGGGCACCTGCCTTTGGCGACTGGCCTTGCCTTTGCCGCCCGGTATGAAAAACGCCCACAGGTTGTCCTGTGCTTTTTCGGCGAAGGGGCCTTGCCCAGCGGCCATGCCCACGAGGCGTTCAACCTGGCGACCCTGTGGAAATTGCCGGTGATCTTCATCTGCGAAAACAACCGCTACGCGATGGGCACTCCCGTCGAACGAGGCCTCGCGCTCTATGCAAACGTCCCCGAAATTGTCCGCCCGCACGGAATTCCGACGGAGCGTGTGGACGGGATGGATGTTCTGGCGGTGCGGGCGTTGTTGCGCAAGGTGGTCCAACAGGTTCGTTCGTCGCCAGGACCCTATTTCATCGAGGCAACCACCTACCGTTTCATGGGCCACTCCATGGCCGATCCGGCCCATGGACATTACCGGACCAAGGAGGAGGTCGAAGAGGAACGGAAGCGGGACCCCTTGACGTTGCTGCGACAGACGATGGTCGCCAGCCGTCTCCTCACCGAGACCGATCTGAAGCCGGTCGAGCGGGAGGTCGCGGAGGTCGTCGCCTCGGCAGTGAAGTTTGCCGACGAAAGCCCCTTCCCGCCGCGGGAAGCTCTCTATGAAGACGTCTACGATGGATAACCCCCCGATGCTTTCCTACCGCGAGGCGCTGAACCAGGCCATGCGCGAGGAAATGCGGCGCGACAACCGGGTCTTACTGATCGGCGAGGAGGTCGGCTACTACCAGGGCGCCTTCAAGGTCAGCAAAGGGTTCGTCGAGGAGTTCGGTCCGCAGCGGGTTCTCGACACCCCGATCACGGAGGCCGGCTTCACGGGCCTGGCCATCGGCGCGGCTATGGCCGGGTTGCGCCCCATCGTGGAGCTCATGACCTTCAATTTCGGCATCCTGGCTTTGGATCAGATCGTGAACAACGCGGCCAAAATCCGGTACATGTCCGGTGGCCAATTATCGGTGCCAATCGTGATCCGGGGTCCGGGCAGCGCGGCGCATCAATTGGCGGCGCAACATTCCCAAAGCCTGGAGGCGTGGTTTTGCCACGTGCCGGGCCTGAAAGTGATCGCGCCGGCCACCCCGCATGACGCCAAGGGTCTCCTGAAAAGCGCCGTCCGCGATGAGAACCCCGTGATCTTCATCGAAGCACAACTGCTCTACGGAACCAAGGGAGCAGTCGAGGAAGGGGACTATACGGTCCCGATCGGCAAAGCCGACATCAAGCGTCAGGGCCGGGACGTAACCATCGTCGCCTACAGCAAGATGCTGCTGCTGGCGCTGGAGGCGGGAAAAAAGCTGGCCGGGGAGGGGATCGACGCCGAGATCGTGGACCTCCGGACACTGAAGCCTCTGGACATCGAGACCATCGTGACCTCGGTCAAGAAGACCGGGCGGCTCGTGACCGTGGAGGAGGGCTGGCATTTTGCCGGACTCGGCGCTCAGATCGCCGAGAGCGTCTACAGCCGGGCTTTCGACTATTTGGATGCGCCGGTCGTCCGGGTGACGGGCGAAGAAGTCCCGATGCCGTACACGAGGCCCCTTGAGGATGCGGCTATCCCGGACCTGGCCCGCGTGGTGACGGCGGTCAAACGGCTGCTCAAGAGAGGTTAAAGGCAAAACTGAAGACTGATGGCTGAAAACTGACTGCTTTCTGCAAGCTTGGTATCAGAGGTTCAACCGAAGAATCTAAGCCAACTGGTGGCAAGGTAACTATCCGCCGCGATTTGATCGAACGCGGCGGTTCAACCGAAGGTTGGTATGGAGAATCCTATGCCTTCCCGATCTGCCTCGCCTGGTCACATCGAGATCACTGAAACCCTGGTCCGGCTCTATGTCTTTCTGGCCCAGTACCTGGACCGGAGCCGCGATGAGGGGATGAGACAGTCTTACCCGGAAGCAGATCTCCAGGCGCACCTTTCTTCGACTAAGTCCAAGATGCTGGAGATCCTCTCGGTCAACCCGGTCGTCAAAGAGAAGGTCCAGAAGGAATGCGACCGGGTCCTGGCGCTGGGGGCGGCTTGTCTGAAGGAAGGGTCCGGGAACAAAGCCTTGCGGGACGACGTGAAAGCGGAGCGGGCCCTTTTGCAGAACAAGACCATTGCGTTGAGCGATCTCCTCGCTGTGTTCCGGGCCTTATAAGGTTTCCAGGACCGGTCTATGCGGATCGCCGTTGCCGAAAAACATCAAGTGGCGGGACTGGACGAGCGTGAACGAGGGTTTAATCGGCTGGTCGAGATCGGCTTGTCGGAAGGGGGCTATCAGGCCAGCCTCAGGTATGAAACGACGCTGGTCACGACCGACCAGTGTGAAACGGGAACTGCCGCCTTGAGCGAGCTGATCCGCTTGTTGCAGGAACGAGGGTACAGGCAGCTTCGCAGCCAACTGTCGTTCCTCGACGACCGCTACCTTGGCAGCCAGGAGCAATGGATCGAGTATCAGGACCCTGAGCTGTCTGTCGGTCTGCATCAGGCAACGAGCGGGTGGCTCGGCCGCCTGCGGCAAGCCTTAGGACTGTGAGCGATACAGCGACGAACGATGGATGTAGTATGATGAACGACTGAGGCGGCAATTCAGCGCTCATCATTCCGCATTCATCATTCTGGAGCCCATGATGGCCAGTCGAGTCGTGATGCCGAAATTGACGGATACGATGGAGGAGGGCGTCGTCCTCAAGTGGAAGAAGCAGGAGGGGGATGAGGTGGGGGCGGGCGACGTGCTGGCTGAGATCGAGACCGACAAGGCCGTGATGGACCTCGAGGCCTTTTCCTCCGGCACGCTGAAGAAGGTGTTGGCCAATGAGGGGGAAACCGTAAAAGCCGGTGCCCTCATCGCCGTAATCGCCGAGCCGGATGAAGATATCGCTTCGGTCCTGACTGAAGCCGGTCCCTCGGTTCAGGCGGCAGCCTCACCCCCGTCCGCTCAGCCACCCGCCGCTTCCTCAGCCCAGGGCGCCGTTTCGAGCGGGGAAGAGCTACGGCAAAAAGTGTCGCCACGAGCCAGGATGATGGCGGCTGAGCGGGGGCTCGACCTCTCAACGATCAAGGGGTCGGGGCCGGGCGGACGCATCGTCGAGCAGGACGTCATCGCGGCCTCGGCTGCTGTCTCGCCCAAAGCCGGAACCGATCTCCCGCTCAGCCAGATGCGTAAGGCCATTGCTCGGGCTACTACCCAGAGCAAGGCGCCGGTCCCCCATTTTTACCTCACCGCCGAGATCGCGATGGATGAGGTGGAGAAGCTGCGCACCCAGTTTAAAGAGAGCCGCCGGGAGCATCCGAGCATGACGGCGCTGCTCGTCAAGGCGGCGGCGCTGGCCCTCATGCGCCATCCGGAGATCAATGTCTCCTACGCCGGCGACCGGCTCCGGCAGCATGCCACGATCGACATCGGAATTGCCGTGGGGCTGGAGGAGGGCCTCATCTCCCCCGTCCTGCGGGACTGCGGTCCCAGGACGCTGGATAACATCTCGACCGAATTGCGGGAACTGATCGAGCGGGCGCGCAGCAGGCGGCTTCAGCCGGAGGAGTATACGGGCGCCACGTTTTCCATCTCCAACCTGGGGATGTTCGACGTCGAAAACTTCATTGCCGTGCTGATGCCCCCCGAAGCGGCGGCGCTGGCGGTCGGGGCCATCCGCAGCCTGCCGGTCGCGGAGGCCGGCGAGATCGCGGTTAAACGCCGCATGAAGGTGACGCTGTCCTGCGACCATCGGGCGTTGGACGGGGTGCAGGCTGCCAAATTTCTGCAGGAGTTCAAGCGCGTCATGGAGCACCCCCAGGAACTTCTTCAGCCGCAAGGATCGTCATGAGTTTTGTGCCATTGGACCAGCTTCGCGCTTCCGGTGCTGATCCTTCATCATCCATCATCCATCACCAACACCCGTTGCATCAGGAGGACAACGGGTCCCCGCCCACCCGGCGCCTCCCTCCCTGGTTCAAGGTCAAGATCAGCCAGGGGCCGGATTATCAGGACATCCGGCGGACCATGGACAAGCTGGCGCTCCATACCATCTGTGAGGAGGCCCGCTGCCCAAATGTCTGGGAATGTTGGAACAATCGAACCGCGACGTTTTTAATCCTGGGCGACATCTGCACCCGCCGCTGCCACTACTGTGCCGTAGCGACCGGACGGCCCATGGAATTAGACCGGGGCGAGCCCCTCCGCGTGGCCCAAGCGGTGCAAGCCTTGGGGCTCAGACATGCGGTGATTACCTCGGTCAACCGGGACGAGCTGGAGGACGGAGGCGCCTCGATCTTCGCGGAGACCATCAGGCAGATCAGGCGGTTGATCCCCACGTGCGCCGTCGAGGTGCTGATTCCCGATTTCGAAGGCAATGAATCGGCCCTGGCGATCGTCACCACCGAGCGGCCCGATATCTTGAACCACAATATCGAGACGGTTCGGCGCTTGTTTCCCCCCATCAGGCCTCAAGGCAAGTATGACCGGTCGATTGAATTGTTGGGACGAGCGAAGCAGGCAGGAGCCAGAACCAAATCAGGGCTGATCGTCGGGATGGGGGAGACGATCGACGAAATCAGGGAGGTCATGCGCGACCTCCGGTCGGTCGGTTGTGATATCTTGACGATCGGCCAGTACCTCCAGCCCACCAAGCAACACTTGCCGGTCGCCCGCTTTTATCATCCGGAGGAGTTTGGGGCGCTCAAAGAAGAAGGCCTGACCCTCGGCTTCAGTCACGTCGAATCAGGCCCGCTCGTGCGAAGCTCCTACCACGCGGAACAGCAGGTCGGCTCGTAAAGGGGAGGCGGGGGCATGCGGCCTCTCGCTTCCGCGCCTCTCGCGGCACCCCTTCCACGGCGCTCTGAAGCGGAACCCTTCCGAAATTCCCGCAGCCACGGTCTTTGACCGTGGTGCTTTGGTCAGTTTCGGCTTTCCTTCTTCAGACGCCGGGCGGGGACCCCGCCGCTCCGGCGGACGTTCGCTCCAGGTCGCATGCCTCCTTGTGGAGAAACTTTCAGCCGAGGCAAAAAGAAGTGCGTGGACGGGGCCAAGTCGCTTGTAGACTTGGCCCCTTTGGGGAACAAATGATCGACGCCACCCGCTCAGCGATCAAGAAATGAAAGAAATCATGCCGATCCAGCCGAGGCAAAAGAGAGAAGTGGAATGTGGATAGGTCGCTTGTAGACCTATCCACACGTTTGAGCTGGACTTAGTCAATGAGTTGACGGGGCTTCTTACAAAAGGGAGCTGCAAGGTTTCTTTGAGTGGGACGCTAAGGAGTTGGGAAGTTTAAGAACCTCTCAGACTTTCTCATCACTTCTTTCAACTTCTCCAGTCTGATAATCATGCCCTCGATCTTCGCCCCCCTCTCTTCAGCTTTACCATCGTTCCAATAGCGCCAGGCACTGCCACCGGACTGACGTTCCGCTAGCTCGTAGCCTTCAGCGACATAGTTCGCTTCTTTTTCATAGATTGCCTCGAACCAAGAAAGTAGCGCATCGATGTCCCTGTGGTATTTATCTGCGTCGAGGTCATGCATGGCTGCAATTCTTCTTACAAGGACGCTCAAGGTTCCCGGAAAGATCTGGTCTTTTACTCCATTGTAAGCGGCAGCAGAACGGGCCATGATTGCCTCTTGGTTCCGCTTTGCGGAATCCTTCAGTTGGTTCAACTTATCGACAACTCGGCGCCAGTTGGGATCTTTTCGGTCGCCCTGCCATCTTGAGAGATCGGCAGTATCAACGGCATTGAATGGGATTGGGAGAGAGCACTGCTGAAGGAACACGGGCACCAGAACTTCTCTTTCGAGACCTTTCTTTGCCTCCGCCTTAACATACACAGAACTCAGTGCTTCTGGTGTCCAGCACACTACAACTGAAGCAGCCGATGTCACTTCGCGTTCAATTTCCGCGTCAAACCCTTCCCCGCGCCCCAACTCCAAGCCTGCGTCAAACCATACTGACAGGTCTTCATCCCGAAGACTCTTCTCGATCAGCTCAACGCGCGATCGTTCGCTGCGCTTGTAGGAAATGAATACGTCAGCCATAGTGCCACCTACTTCAATTTCGTAAAGTACTTCTCTCCGTCTTTGGTCTGCTTAAGACGATAGTTCTTCAGCCTAAATGTGATATGCTGCATAGCCGCCGCAGGATATTTCGGAACCGGCTTCCTTGTCCGATTACGAAGCATGCCGGAAATCGCCGCCGTCGGCCTTTCGCGTGAGCGCGCTGGTGAAGCGTTCGAGCCGTTCTTTCTCCTCCAGCCGGAGGCGCGCGAACTCCAGGCCGTATTCCTGCCCGTTGGCCCACCGCACCTCGGCCAGATCGACTTTGAGAGGCGCGTATTGTTCGGGGAGTTGGATGCGCAGCGCAAGCATGATCCCATCGGGGATCAACTCGTCGCTCACCATTGTGCAGCCGTGAGCCGAGAGTCCCGAGACCATCCCGCCGCCGGCTATTCCGGTCCCGGAGAAGGAGACGGGCAGCTCGACGGCAAAGCGGGCAAACTCACGTTTATCCATGGGATCCCTCCCTGCCGGTCAGGGGTTATCCCGAGAGTCTAGGGTATCGACTATAGCAGCACCCCTTTTGCGAATCCAGCTTCATTGACTCTCCTCCGACCCGTCCCTATAATGGCCTCCGGTTCCTGTTCCATCACCTGCCTGCACCGGCATGATGTCGTTTTCTAAGGATAATTTGGCGAAACTGGTCGGTGAGGCTAAAGCCGGCTTGCGGCACGCGTTTGCCGTCACGCATGAAAACGAACCCCTTTCTCCGGATGACCTCGCGCTCCTGGAACGAGTCGCCGACGCGGTTGTCGCACGAGGCATGGCCGCTCCCGCCACGGTCTTTCTGGAGTCCGCCGGCCCCATGAACTTTCTCGGCAGCCAGGCTCTGCATTTTTTGACCCCCATCCTTGATCTGGCCTGCAAGACCAGTGAGATTGAGCGCGTCGCCCGCCTGCTTGAACGGCGCGACGCCATCCCCCGCCTGATCGCCCTCATCGAGGCCAAGTCCGCTCCTCAAGGAACGTCTGCTCGATGACTGCCTCAGACCGGCCCCTCTCGGTGATTATCGCCACGGACTGCGGCAGCACCACGACCAAGGCCATCCTGATCGAAAAGGTCGGGGAGGAGTACCGGCAGACCTTCCGCGGAGAGGCCCCGACCACCGTGGAAGCGCCCTTCGAGGACGTGACGCGGGGCGTGCTCAACGCCGTCGTGGAAGTGGAGGAGCTCTCCGGGCGAAAGATTCTGGACGGGGAGCGCATCATCGTTCCGAGCCAGAAGGATGCCAAGGTCGGGGTGGACATCTACGTGTCGACCAGCAGCGCAGGCGGAGGGTTGCAGATGATGGTGGCCGGCGCCGTCCAGAGCATGACCGGCGAGAGCGCGCAGCGCTGTGCGCTGGGGGCCGGCGCGATCGTGATGGATGTCCTGGCCTCCAACGACGGGCGGCTGCCGCACGAGAAGATCGAGCGCATCAGGGCGTTACGCCCGGACATGATCCTCCTCTCCGGCGGGACGGAAGGCGGGACCGTGACCCACGTGGTGGAGATGGCCGAGTACATCGCCGCCGCCGAACCGCGTCCCAGGCTGGGCATGTCCTATACCCTTCCCCTGATCTACGCGGGCAACAAGGACGCGCGGGACCGGGTCAAGGACATCCTGGGGGAGAAGACCGCGCTGGTCATCACCGAGAACATCAGGCCCGTGCTGGAGCGGGAAAACCTGGCGCCGGCCCGCAACAAGATCCATGACCTCTTTCTCGAACATGTCATGGCCCAGGCGCCCGGTTACAAGAAGCTGATCTCCTGGGCCGGGGCGCCGATCATGCCGACGCCGGCCGCAGTCGGCCTCATCATGCAGACCATCGCCAAGCGGGACCGCTTGAACCTGATCGGCGTAGACATCGGCGGGGCCACGACGGACGTCTTCTCGGTCTTCGGCGAGACCTTCAACCGCACCGTGAGCGCCAACCTCGGCATGTCCTACAGCATCTCGAATGTCCTGGCGGAGGCGGGCCTGGCCAACATCATGCGCTGGGTTCCCTTCACGATCGAGGAGCAGACCCTCCGGGATCGGATCAAGAACAAGATGATCCGACCGACGACCATTCCGCAGACGCTCGATGAACTCCAGATCGAGCAGGCGATCGCGCGGGAAGCCTTACGCCTGGCGCTCGTGCATCACAAGGCGCTCGCCACCGGCCTCAAGGGCGTTCAACAGGAGCGGACGATCTCAGACATCTTCGAGCAGAAGGCCTCGGGCGAGACCCTCATCGACATGCTGAAGCTGGACCTGATCGTCGGCAGTGGCGGCATCCTGTCCCATGCCCCTCGGCGCGTCCAATCCATGGTGATGATGGTGGACGCCTATGAACCCTTGGGGTTTACCCATCTGTCCGTGGACAGCATCTTCATGATGCCCCACCTGGGCGTCCTGTCCACCGTGGATGAGAAAGCCGCGACGGATGTCTTCGTCCGTGACTGCATGGTGTACCTCGGCACCTGCGTCGCTCCCATCGGACAGGGGAGGGAGGGGGACAAGTGCGCCGACTATACGATCACGTTCGAAGGGGGCCGGGCGCCGGAGAGCGGGACCTTGCCGTTCGGCGAGTTGCGCCTGTTGCCCTTGGCGACGGAGGAGCGGGCGAAGATTGAACTGCGGCCGGCCAAGCAGGTGGACGGAGGAGGGGGCAAGGGCGTGCCGGTCACGCGCGAGGTAAAGGGCGGTGTCGTGGGGCTCCTGCTGGATGGCCGCGGGAGGCCGCTCCAGTTGCCGGACAATGCCCAGGCGCGAGTGAAGGCCCTGACCAAATGGCATCAGGCAGTGAATCTCTACCCGAAGTGATGAATGCTGAGTGCTGAATGATGAATGGAAGAAGGTTTTCTGAACGTCACATCATGAAATCATCACTTAGCATTCCGCATTCAGCACTGGGTTG
>Ga0233425_10010316_pt1 | contig 11432 bp, 13 predicted proteins | sample Watercolumn_Towu_2_FD_181712 | JGI IMG/M metagenome (GOLD analysis project Ga0233425, IMG submission 181712) | Freshwater microbial communities from Lake Towuti, South Sulawesi, Indonesia - Watercolumn_Towuti2014_140_MG | ecosystem: Environmental > Aquatic > Freshwater > Lake | place...
GCGGGCGCGCCGTACGGTGCGGCGGTCCACCAGCCGATCGGTCGTGGAGGCTTCAGCGACCTCGCCCGCGACGACGCCGGTCCACGCGCCGGCGGAGCGCACGCGCTCCCACTCGACGAGCATCGCGCGAGCGATCGCCACCTCGACGGGGTCGAGGGCGAAGAGGGCGTTCATGCCTCGCACGGCGGCCTCCGCGTGGACGGCCGCGCCCGCCGCCCCGAAGTCGTGCGCCTTCGCCGGGAGGGCAGCCCACTCCGGGCGGCGCGCGTCCAGGGAGAGCACCCATGGGAGGCGCGCGGTGTCCGCGTGCAGCGCGATGTCCGCCATCGCGTGGTCGTACAGCCCGCTTGCCCGCTCGCCCAGGCGGAGGTCGGCGCGCAGCCCCTCGGCGCTCAGCGCGACCGCCCCGTGCCGGTCCACGGCTTCGAGGATGCGCGGGAGGGCGGTGAGGCCCTCGGCGGAGTCGATCTCGGGGACCAGGCGGATCCCGCCGGGGGTGAGGCCGAGGCGCATCTCCCGCTTGCGGATTTGCACGTCCGCGTCCCGCACGTCCTGCGGGATTTCGACGCCGGGGAGCATGACGGCGGTGAGCCAGCCGCCGGCGAGGACGTCGAGGTCAGCCTCCATCTCGTGCGAGCGGGTGTCCGCGACGCGCGCGAACACCGGCCGCCCCGTCTTCGCGATCGCCCTCGCGTGCTTCGCGGCGAGCGCGCGGGCCTCGTCCCGTTTCCCGACGACGGCGGGGCGGGCGAGGTCGACGACGACGGCGTCCGCCGCCGAGCGAGCGGCGTCCGCGAGGCCGTCCGCGTCAAGCGCGGAGACGACGAACAGGCTGCGCAGCGCGAGCATTCAGGCCCCCATCCACGAGGCGACGATCGTAGCCGGTGTCTAGACGGTGATGTCCTCGCCGAGCGGCGACCCGGCGTCGACGTCCCGCAGGAAGTCGAGCACGGCCTGGTTCCACTCGCGCGGGCGCTGGCCGGAGGTGCCGTGGCCGCACCCGGCGAGTCGCACGACGCGCCGGTGGGGCAGGGCGTCCGCGATGCGGTTGAGTCCCGGCAGGATCATCTGGTCGAGCGTGCCGGCGATGAGCAGCGTGGGGATGCGCAGGGAACGCAGGTCGCCGGTCAGGTCGGGCCGTTCCCGCATCGCGCGCATGCAGCCCTCCATGCCGGGGTCGCCCGCCCACTCCTCGAAGCCGCGGGTGGGGCGCGGCGGGCTGTCCAAGCCGCGCGTCGTCGAGTCGCTCACGATGAGGGCGTAGGTGCCGTCCGGGTGGTCGACGGCGTACTGGGTGACGATCTGGCCACCGAAGGACATCCCGCCAACGATCGCCCCGTCCGCGGCGTCGAGGGCTTCGAGGAGCCCGCGCAGGTCGCCGGCGAGTGCGGGCATGGTGTACGAGTCGACATCGGCGGGGGCGGAGGAGCCGCCGTGGCCGCGGGCGTCCCAGCAGATCAGCCGGTACGCCTGGGAGAGCACGTGCATCTGCGGAAACCACATTTCGAGGCCCACGCTGAAGCCGTGCGCCAGCACGAGCGGCCGGCCGTCGCGCGGCCCGCGCTCGTCGTAGCGGATGCGGATGCCCGTGGACAGATCGACGTGCGGCATCGTCCCTCGTTTCGTCGCGGCGGCAGTCTACGCCTCAGGCCTCCCGCCGCGACGCGCGAGGCAGGGCCGCCCGCAGGACGTCGAGCGCCTCGGGCAGGCGCTCGACATCTCCCCCGCGCGTGTGCTTTTCCACCTTCTGGAGCGCGAGCACCACGAGCAACTGGTACGCCTCCGCCTCCCGCACGTCGCGCATGACGCGGCGCGGTTCGTAGCCCTCGAGGAGCGCGTGCAGCGCCTCCCAACCGCGGTGCGCGGCGAAGTAGTAGGCGAAGGAGGCGAGGTCGAACGCCACCGGGACGACGGCGGCATCGCCGAAGTCCATCAGCGCCGCAAGCCGCCCGTCGCGCGCGAGGAGGTGAGCCCCGTACAGGTCGGTGTGGCACAGGCCGGCCTGTGCCGCCCCCTCCGCGTACCGGAGCAGCGGCTCGCGCAGGTCGCCGAGGGCGGACAGGAGGTCGGGGGCGTGCCTCGCCACCGGGTGCGCCAGCAGCGGCCGGCCGTCGTACGGCCAGAGGGCGCCCCAGCGGGAGCGCAGCCCCTCCGCCGGGGTGGCGGCGCGGCCGTGGAGCGCGTCCGCCCGATCTTCCAACAGCCCCCATCCAGCCGCCGGGAGGGCGTGCAGCCGCGCCAGCAAGCGGCCGAGGTCGCGCACCGCCTCGGGATGACGCAGGGCGTCCAGCGGCTCCCCTGCCGCGAGGCCGGTGACCTGCCACGGCCAGCGACCTCCGAGCGGGTCGCGCTCGACGGTGGCGGAGCAGGCGACCGGATCGGGCACCGGGGCGGACGGGTCCGCCTCTCGCAGCGCGCGATGGATGGCGTGACGCGCGGCGAGGTTGGCGGGGTCCGCCTGGTGCACCGCGTCCCGGCCCTCGCGCGGGATCTCCACCACCACCGCCACCTCGCGGGGGCCCGCCTCCGCCGCCCACGCCACGCAGGTGTAGCCCCGGCCCAGCGGGCGCACCTCGCCCGGCGCGTCGCCGGTGGCGGCGCGCACCACGCGCGCGATGGCCGTCGCGTCCGGCATCAACCCCAGCCCGCCGCCTGACATCGGTTGCCCGTCCCCCGCCCCCACGCGCTTGCGCGGCCCACTAGAGTACGGGCGGCGCAACGGCCCGGAGGGGGCGTGCGCACGAGTTCTGCGACGGGGGAGAGCGAATGGCTTCAGCACAGGAACTGCGTCAGCAACTGTTGGCGAACCGCGCCGCGTTCAGGGAGGCGCTCGCCGCCGTTGGCGGGAAGTGGGAACAGGCCGCGCCGGACGACGAATGGACGCCCCGCCGCATCGCGGAACACGCCATCGGCGCGGACGTCCTCTTCGCCACCCGCACATTCGAGGCGATGCAGTCCAAGCCGTCCGAGTGGGAGCGCCAGCCGCTGGAGACGGTGGACGCCGCGCTCGCCCGCCTGGACGCGGCAGCGGCGATCGCCGACCGGGCCTACCGGTATGTGGAGGACCACGACCTGCGGAAGGCGGGGAACCCGGCGGGGGACTACCCGAAGACCGTCGAGGGCATCATGCAGAACGCCGTCGACCACTTCGCGGAGCACGCCGCCACGCTCAAGAAGCGCGCCTGACCCCTCGCCCCTCCCGGCAGGCGGCCGGCCCCCGTGGGGGCGGGCCGCTTGCCGCTGCGGGTGGCCCCGGCCTACGATCTCCGGACGCCCCTCGGACTGCGGTAGTCCGGCATGGTGGCCCCCGACGACGTGACGAGGTTGAGATGGCCCACTCCCGTTCCGCGCGCAAGCGCATCCGCCAGAACGAGCACCACGCGGCGATGAACAAGCCGGTGCGCACGCGTGCCGCGCACGCCCTGCGGGACGCCCGCGCCGCGATCAAAGCCGGGAGCGCGGAGGCCACGGCGGCGGTGCGCACGGCGCAGTCCGCGCTGGACCGCGCGGCGCGCCGCAACGTCATCCACCCCAACACCGCCGCCCGCTCGAAGGCCCGCCTCTCGCGCGCGCTGAAGGCGATGCAGACCGCCTAGCCGTGCCTGTCCCGTCAACGAGAAGGGCGGCCCGCTGGGCCGCCCTTCGGTTTGTCCGCCGGGGTGAGGCCTACCGCGCGGGCGCGGGGGCCTTCAGTTCGGACAGTTCCAGGCGCACGCCCGGCCCCATCGTGGAGGCGAGCGAGGCGGTGCGGATCAGTTCACCCTTCGCGCCCGTGGGGCGGTTCCGGGTGATCTCGCCCACCATCGCCCGCAGGTTGTCCAGCAGCTGCGCGTGCGTGAACGAGGCCTTGCCGAGGATGACGTGGATCACGTTGTTCCGGTCGATCCGGAAGTCCACGCGCCCCGCCTTCGCCTCCCGCACGCCGCGCTGGATGTCGTCGGCGGTGAGCACGGTGTTGTTGCGGGGGTTCGGCATGAGGCCGCGGGGGCCGAGGACGCGGCCCAGCGAGCCGACCTTCCCCATCATCTCCCGCTGCGCGATCGCGACGTCGAAGCCCAGGAAGCCGTCCTGGACGCGCTTGATCAGTTCGTCGCCGCCCACGATGTCCGCGCCGGCCGCCTCGGCGTTCGAGGCCGCCTCGCCTTCGGCGAAGACCAGTACGCGCACGGCCTTGCCGATGCCGTGCGGGAGGATGACGGAACCGCGCAGCTGCTGGTCGGCGTGGCGGCCGTCCAGCCCCGTCTTCAGGTGCAGTTCCACGGTCTCGTCGAACTTCGCCGTGGCGCACTGCTTGACCAGCGCGACGGCCTCTTCGAGGGTGTAGGTCTTCGTCTTGTCGACCTGCTCGCGCAGGCCCGTGATCCGCTTCGCGATCGGCATGGCTAGTTCACCTCGATGCCCATGGAGCGGGCGGAACCCTCGACGATGCGCATGGCGTCGTCCAGGTTGTCGGTGTTCAGGTCGGGCAGCTTGACCTTCGCGATCTCCTGGAGCTGCGCGCGGGTGATCGAGCCCGCCCGCTGCGTCAGGTTCTTCGCGGAGCCGCGCGGGATGCCGGCGGCCCGCCGCAGCAGGTCGGAGGCGGGCGGCGTCTTCAGGACGAAGTTGAACGAGCGGTCCTCGAAGATCGTGATCTTCGCGGGGACGACGCCTTCCATCGCCTTCGTCTGCTCGTTGTACGCCTTGCAGAACTCCATGATGTTGATGCCGTGCGGGCCCAACGCAGTACCGACGGGCGGGGCGGGGTTCGCCTTCCCGGCGGGGATCTGCAGGGTCACCACCGTGCGGATCTTCTTCGCCATCTACCTTCTCCTTCGCGCGCCGGTCGGGACTTCCCCGCCCTGGCCCGCTCCCTCTGGCGGTCTGGCCGCGCAGAGGTATGCACTGGGTAATGCGCGGCCCATGTGCCGCGCCCGCTCCTCGGTCAGCGCTTCTGCACCTCGAGGAAGTCGAGTTCGACCGGGGTCTCCCGGCCGAACATGGAGACCATCACGCGCACGCGGCCACGCTCCATGTCCAGCGCGTCCACCATGCCGATCATGTCGCTGAACGGGCCGCTCGTGACCACCACGGACTCGCCCACGGTGAACCCGATGTTCACGCGCGGCTGGGCCACCTGCTGGTCGCGCATCAACTGCTCGACCTCAGCGTCCGCCATCGGCGTCGGCTTCTGCTGGCTGTCCGAGGTCGTGGAGGCGAAGCCGGTCACGCCGGGCGTGTGGCGCACGACGTACCAGGTGTTGTCATCCATCTTCATCTGGACGAAGACGTACCCGGGGAACCGCTTGTGGGAGACGGTCTTCCGCTGGCCGTTCTTGATCTCGATCTCGTCCTGGGTGGGGATGAAGACCTGGAAGATCCGGTCAGCGAGGTCCATCGCCTTCACCCGCTGTTCGAGCGATGTCTTCACCTTGTTTTCGTAGCCCGAGTACGTCTGGACGATGTACCAGGCCCGCCCGTCGGCGACCGCCTCAGGGGCGGCGGCGGCGCTCTGCGCTTCGTTCACCATCATGTCCCCCTCGCGCCTAGCGCAGCAGCGTCTGTTCGACGACCCAGCCGAGCAGCAGGTCGGCCCCGCCCATGACCGCGCCCAGCAGCAGCGAGATCACTACGACGACAGTGGTGAGGTTCGCGACCTCGCGCCGAGAGGGCCAGGTGACCTTCTTCAGCTCGGCGATGATGTCCATCGCCCAGCGCGGCTTGAGCAGCGAGCCGGTGCGCGGGGCGTCCGGAGCGCTGGTGCTCATCGGCGGCGGCGCGGCGCGGCGCGGCTGGGAGGCCTCGCGGCTCTTCTGGCGGCGTTCGGCGCGCTCCTGCGCGCGCCGCATCTCTCGGCCCATGGCTCTTGTCCTGACTCCCGCCGGCGGCGGTGCGTACGTCGAGGCGTGTCGCGCGGGCTAGCGCGTCTCGCGGTGGGCGCGGGCGACCCGGCAGCGCGGGCAGAACTTCTTCAGCTCGATCCGCTCCGGGTCGTTCCGCTTGTTCTTCTTCGTGACGTAGTTCCGCTCCCGGCACTCCGTGCACGCGAGCGTGATGTGGTCGCGGTCCTGGGCCTTCGCCATCTCTGTCTCCCTACGCTCCCGGCCGCCTCAGGCTGTCGCCGGTGCAGTCGCGCGGTTGCCCCTCGGCCCTCCGAGGTTACTCGATGATCGGCTACTCGATGATCTTGGTGACGACGCCGGCGCCCACCGTCCGCCCACCCTCGCGGATGGCGAACCGCAGCCCCTCTTCGATCGCGATCGGGTAGATCAACTCGATCGTCATCTGCACGTTGTCCCCGGGCATCACCATCTCCATGCCCTCCGGCAACGCGATGTTCCCCGTCACGTCCGTCGTCCGTACGTAGAACTGCGGACGGTACCCGTTGAAGAACGGCGTGTGCCGCCCGCCCTCTTCCTTCGACAGGACGTACACCTCGCCCGAGAACTTCTTGTGCGGCGTGATCGAGCCCGGAGCCGCCAGCACCTGACCCCGTTCCACGTCGTCCCGCTCGATGCCCCGCACCAGCGCCCCGACGTTGTCCCCCGCCTGGCCTTCCGTCAGCGTCTTGTTGAACATCTCGACGCCCGTCACCGTCGTCGACTTCGTCGGCTTCACCCCGACGATCTCCACCACTTCGCCGACTTTGACCTTCCCCCGTTCGATCCGCCCCGTCAGCACCGTCCCACGGCCTTTGATCCCGAAGACGTCTTCGATCGCCATCAGGAACGGCCGGTCCACCGCCCGTTCCGGTTCCGGGATGAAGCTGTCCACCGCCGCCATCAGGTCCCAGATCGGTTTGTACTCGGGGGCCCCGGGGTCCGTGCTCGTGCACTCCAGCGCCTTCAGCGCCGACCCGCGCACGATCGGGGTGTCGTCACCGGGGAAGCCGTTCGCCGTGAGCAGTTCCCGCAGTTCCAGTTCCACCAGCTCCAGCAGCTCTTCGTCTTCCATCATGTCGCACTTGTTCAGGAAGACGACGATCGAGGGCACTTCCACCTGCCGCGCCAGCAGCAGGTGTTCCCGCGTCTGAGGCATCGGTCCGTCCGGAGCCGCCACCACGAGGATCGCGCCGTCCATCTGCGCCGCACCCGTGATCATGTTCTTGATGTAGTCCGCGTGCCCAGGGCAGTCCACGTGCGCGTAGTGACGCTTCTCCGTCTGGTATTCGATGTGCGAGATCGAGATCGTGATCCCACGCGCTCGCTCTTCCGGCGCGTTGTCGATCTCCTCGAATTTCGAGTAGTCCGCGAACCCGCGCAGCGCCAGCACTTTCGTGATCGCCGCCGTCAACGACGTCTTCCCGTGGTCCACGTGCCCGATCGTCCCGATGTTCAGGTGCGGCTTGGTCCGCTCGAATACGCCCTTCGCCATCAGTCTCTACTCCTCCGCCGGACCACCCGGCCGCTCGCTGTTGCGCCCCGCGTCAGTCGAGGTCGCTGGAGCCCCCAATGAGACTTGAACTCATGACCTCGTTCTTACCAAGAACGCGCTCTGCCACTGAGCTATGGGGGCCGTGTCCGGCGTCCTGGTCACCGATGAACTTCCGCTGGTGCACGGGACAGGATTCGAACCTGTGTAGCCGGTCAGGCGGCGGTTTTACAGACCGCTGGAATTAGCCACTCTCCCACCCGTGCCTGGGCATTCACTCTGCACGCCGCACGGGCCGGGGCTCCCCTGCCGGGGCCCTGGAGCCCGAGGAGGGATTCGAACCCACAACCTTCCGCTTACAAAGCGGCTGCGCTGCCGTTGCGCCACTCGGGCACACCGCGAGCCCACCGGCGGGCGGCAGAGAGAATCAACCGCCCTCTCGGGCGGCTATCGATGAGTATACGGAGCCCCGCCGGACACGATCAACGCTCGGCACGCGCCTTGCCAGATTCGCTGGAAGGCGGCGGGACGGGGTGTAGCCGGCCCGCCAGATTGACGGACGCGGATTCCCACCCCCGGCGGAGACGATTCATGTAGGATGCCGTCCGCCGCCGTCTTCCACGCAGCACCCCGCGGCGCTGGGAGGCGGGCCGCAGGAGCCGCCGATGTCGCCCTCTGAACTGTTCGGAATCTGGTTTGCCGTCGCCGCCGCGATCCTGGTGTTAGGACTACTGGGCGCATCCTTTTTCACCGTGGAGCAGCAGACCTCGGCCGTGATCGAACGGTTCGGCAAGTTCCAGCGCCTGGCAGACGCGGGGCTGGGGATCCGGGTGCCCGTAATCGACCGGATCGCGCACCGCGTGAGCCTCCGCGTCCGTCAACTGGAGATCACGGTCGAGAGCAAGTCGAAAGACAACGTCTTCGTCAACATCGTCATCGTCATCCAGTACCAGGTGCGCCCGGACCGGATCCAGGACGCCGTCTACCGCCTGACGGACCACGAACGGCAGATCGAGGCGTACGTGTTCGACGTTGTCCGCGCGCAGGTGCCGCTGATGACGCTGGAAGAGGCGTTCGAGAACAAGGACTCCATCGCGACCGCGGTCGACCAGGACCTGACCGGGCGGATGGAGCAGTACGGCTACGAGATCGTGAACGTCCTCGTAAACGACATCGACCCGGACGAACGGGTGAAGGGCGCGATGAACGAAGTCCAGGCCGCCCACCGGGAGCGCGAGGCAGCCGTGCAGCGGGCGGAAGCCAACCGGGTCACCCTGGTCAAACAGGCCGAGGCCGAGGCGGAGAGCAAGAAACTCCAGGGTGAAGGGCTCGCCAACCAGCGGAAGGCGATCGCGCAGGGGTTGCGGGACTCGGTCGAACTCGTGCGCGGTACGACGCCGGACGAACGGATGGACGAGGGCGCGCTGATGGACCTCCTGCTGCTCGTGCAGTGGATGGACACGCAGAAGGAGATCGCCGCCGCATCCCGTGCCACCGTCGTCTTCCTGCCGAACAACCCGGGCGCCGTGTCGGAGATCGCCCAGCAGATCCGCACGTCGATCCTGTCCGCCTCGGCCGTCAACTTCGGCGAAGGCCTCGCCCCGCAGCCGTAGCCTCCCGCCTCCCCAGCCGCCCGCGCTACCATGGCAGGAGCGCGAGCCTCGGTCCCCCGGAGGGTGGCGCGGCTTCGAAGGCGACGACCGTGGGCTTCCTGGACGGTGTGCGCGAAGACATCCACGCTGCGATGCAGCGCGACCCGGCGGCGCGTTCGGCGCTGGAGGTGCTGCTCACCTACCCCGGCGTCCACGCCCTGATCGCCCACCGGGTCGCCCGCCGGGTGGACGCGGCGGGGTTCCCGCTGGTCGCCCGCCTGGTCTCCCACGCCGCGCGGATGCTTACCGGCATCGAGATCCACCCGAAGGCGAAGATCGGACGGTTCCTTTTCATCGACCACGGGATGGGCGTGGTGATCGGGGAGACCGCCGAGATCGGCGACCGCTGCCACATCCTCCAGGGGGTCACGCTCGGCGGCACCTCCACCCGCCACGAGAAGCGGCACCCGACGCTGGAAGATGACGTGCTGGTGGGCGCGGGGGCAAAGTTGATCGGCGCGATCACCATCGGCGCGGGCGCCAAAATCGGCGCGGGCTCCGTCGTCGTCTCCTCGGTACCGCCCGGCGCCACCGTGGTCGGCGTCCCCGGGCACGTGATCGCCTACGCCAACCGCGGCAACGACACGATCGAACGGCTGCCCGACCCCGAATGGGACCGCATCGACGCCCTCGAACGCCGCCTCACCGCGCTCGAGGCGGACGTCACCTCGTTCGAGGCGCAGCGGAAACTCGACCTCGAGCACGACCACCAGCCTCACACCGGCGAGGGGCGGGAACCGCTCGCGTGAGACTGCAGAACACCCTCACCGGCCAGGTGGAGGAACTCGTCCCGGTCACGCCCGGCCGGGTGGGCATCTACGTCTGCGGCGTCACGCCGTACGACGCCGCCCACGTCGGCCACGCGATGTCGCTCATGGTGTACGACGTCCTCGTCCGCTACCTGCGCTGGCGGGGGTTCACCGTCACGTTCGTCTCCAACTACACGGACGTGGACGACAAGCTGATCGAGCGCGGCGCGCTGCTGGAACGTGACCCGCTGGAACTGGCGAGCGCGAACATCGCGCAGTGGGAGGAGGAGCAGCGCGCGCTGGGCCTCATCCTCCCGGACATCCGCCCGCGCGTGACCCTGGAGATCGACAACATCGTCGGGATGATCGAGGAGATCGTGGCGAACGGGCTCGCCTACGTGACGCCCGCGGGCGACGTGTATTACCGGGTCCGCCACAAGCCGGACTACGGGAAGCTCTCCCACCGCAACATCGAAGACCTGCGCACCGGCACCCGCTTCGAGCCGGGCGAAGGGAAGGAGTTCGCCCTCGACTTCGCGCTGTGGAAGGCGCAGAAGCCCGGCGAGCCGGCCTGGGACTCGCCGTGGGGGAAGGGCCGCCCCGGCTGGCACATCGAGTGCTCCGCCATGGCGCGGCGCTACCTGGGGGAGCGGTTCGACATCCACGGCGGCGGGGTGGACCTGATCTTCCCGCACCACGAGAACGAGATCGCCCAGGCCGAAGCGGCGAAGCACGCGCCCGGCCCGACGTTCGCGAACATCTGGATGCACAACGGGATGGTGCAGCGCGACGGCGAGAAGATGTCGAAGTCCCTCGGCAACGTCGTGAACGTCGCGCAGGCGCTCGAACAGTGGTCGCCTGACGCGATCCGGATGTACGTCCTCTCCTCCAAATACCGCCAGCCGAACAACCTGACGGACGACGCGATGGCTGCGGCGGTCGCCGGGATCGACCGGCTCACCGCGGCACTCCGGCCGGGCAGCGGCGGCGCCCCCTCCTCGATTGACCCGGCAGCCGTCCGCGCGCGGTTCATCGAGGTGATGGACGACGACCTCGGCACGCCGCAGGCGCTCGCCACGCTGTTTGAACTCGCGCGCGCGATCAACCGCGGCCGGGATGCTGGCGAGACCGTCGAGGACGCGCAGGCGGCGCTCCGCGAACTGGCGGGCGTCCTCGGCCTCACGCTCGAAGAGCGCACCGAGGCCGAGACGGCAGCGCGGCTCGACCCGGCCCCCTTCGCCCGGCTCGCCGCCCGGCTCGACGTCGCCTGTTCCGGCAAGGACGTCGCGAGCACGGTCGATGCCCTCGTCGAGCGCCGCCTCGCCGCGCGCGCGGCGAAGGAGTGGGCGCTCGCGGACACGATCCGGAAGGAGCTCGACGGCCTCGGCGTGGCGCTCGAAGACACGCCGCAGGGCACGCGCTGGAGCGTGAAGCGGTAGCGCGAACCTGACAGTGGCTCCGACGGTCACAGCACCGTGGTCTGGGAGCCCGTCCGCATCACGGTCAGGTGGGTCATCGGCGATCCGGTGTCGCCCGCGCCGTGCCAGTGGTCGGTGTCCGGCGGGATCACGACGGCGTCGCCGGCCGCCACGCGCGTCACGCTCGCGTGGTCACCCACCTCGCCGATGCCGTTGAGGATGTAGAGGAACTGCTCGCTGGTGTGGCGGTGCATCCGCGTCCG
>Ga0233425_10010317_pt1 | contig 11429 bp, 11 predicted proteins | sample Watercolumn_Towu_2_FD_181712 | JGI IMG/M metagenome (GOLD analysis project Ga0233425, IMG submission 181712) | Freshwater microbial communities from Lake Towuti, South Sulawesi, Indonesia - Watercolumn_Towuti2014_140_MG | ecosystem: Environmental > Aquatic > Freshwater > Lake | place...
CCGTTTGCGGGCCAGGATCGCCAGCAACTCGTCCTGCACGGCCAGCAGATCCTTGAGCAGTTTCGCCAGTTCGGGTTCCCAGGAAGTACGCATGGGTGGGGCTCGGGGGGGAGTCGGGAGTCGGGAGTCAGGAGTCGGGAGTCAGGAGGTTTGTGGGTCAGCGGTGGGCTTCGATGCCGCGCATGCAGGCGTCGAGCAACCGCGAGACCTCTTTCAGTTGTGCGCGTTGCCAAACTGTCAAGTCCTCGAACGTCCTTGCCGGAGCCTTTCCGTTTGCCATGTCACATCTCCTCTGTCAGTTGGCGTCTTTGCGTCCCGTGGTCGAATCCCAAATCGCCGCGCGGCCATTGTCTCCTGTCTCCTGACTCCTTCCTCCCCTCACTTCCGCGGCAGCGTGAACAGCTCGAACATCGGCCCGCTGAGCTTGTCGCCGCTGGCGGAGCTGAGTTTCTCGGCCAAGACCTGGTCGAGTTGCTGTTGGAAGACTTCTTCGGTGCGGCCGCCGTGGAAGTAGGCGGGCTTGCCCAGCGTCTTTCGCATGCTCTTGAGCGTTTGCGCGAAGAACGCCTCGCCCACGAAAGAGTCGAACGCCTGGCGGAGCTTGGGATCCGTGGCCGACGGCGGCGCCTTGGCCTTCAGCGGCGGATTCTGTAGCGTGCTTTGCGCGGCGATGGAGGAAACGGTCGTGTTCATGGGTTCCTACTCGATAATCAATTGGGCGTGCAGTTTGCCGTTGCGGTCCAGGCCCTTGATGATGTCGATCACATCGGGCGTGGGCACGCGCAGGGCGTTGAGGGCTTCGATCAGCGACTTGAGTCGGGCCTTCGAGGTGTCGCTGGGATCCAGGGGGACGAATCCCCGTCCGGGCGTCGCGGCCGCAGCCTGATTGCCGGTCTCGATCACCAAGTTCTTGTGTGTCACCACGACGGCCCCGATCTCGACGTTGCCGCCGATGACGATGCTGCCCGACCGCTCGTTGATGACCACGCGGGCGCCGGTTTGCGGCTCGGGCATGGTGAGTCCAAGTACTTGCGACACGAACGACACCGGTTCGTCGCGGTACTGCTGTGGGATCAGCACCTCGACGTTCACCTGGTTGATGGCCTTTGCCAGCGTCGAACTGCTGCTCTGGAAGCTGAGTTGGCTGTTGATCAGGTCGGCCACGTCCTGGGCCACTTGGAAGTCGGCGTGATTGCGGTCGAGGACGAGGGTGATCTTGCCCTCTTTGGTGAAGGCGTTGAAGAAGTCGTCTTCCAGGCGGCAGCCCTTGAAGACGCGGCCGTTGGTGGGAATCGCCGTGTCGTCTAGTGTGATTGCGCCTTCGGCAAAGGCATAGATTCGCGGGTTGTTGCGATCCGGGCCGATCAGCGCGGTAAGGAACAGGCGGCCGCCGACCAACGACTTAGCTGCGCCCACCGAACTGACCACGCAGTCGATCTTGTCGCCCTGCCGGGCGCCGCCGGCGGGAATCGTGGCCGTGACCGTGACTAGGGCCACGTTCTTGGCGTCCTTCACGTCGGTCAGGCCGGCCTTACCCAGCGGCTCGCCCATCACGGTCATTACTTTTGAGAGGCTGCGGAGCGTGGGCAGGAAGCTGGCGCCGTCGCCGGAGCCCTTCAGGCCCACGACGATGCCCAACCCTTGCAGCGTGTTTTCTTCCTGGCCCTTCACGCGGCAGATGTTTTTGAGGATCGTTGCGCCGCGGGCCGGCACGGCCGAGGCCAGGCATCCCACGAGGCACGCTGCGGCGATCGCTCCAACGATGCGCATGGACTTCATGGCGGAGGTTCCTAGAACGGTTGGACGTAGTCGAGCCACTTCAGTGCCCAGCCGCGGCGGTAGCCGTCGCGGACGTGCCCCAGTTCGCGTTTCAGCAGGCGGAAGTCGGCCACGTTTTCGCTGAGGATCGTGTTGTTCGGCATCACGTCCTTGGCGCGGATTTCACCCGTGATCGAGTATTCCCAGACTTCTTCGTTGTTGCGGATCGTGCGGCGGCCTTCGAGGATCAGGTTGCCGTTGGGACGGATGTCGACCACGCTGCACGCCATGCGGAACTTGATCGAATCGCGGGTTTCCAGGTTGGCCTCGGAACGCATCTTGTTGTCCACTTCGCCGCGGACGTGCGGATCGCCGGCCGATTGCGGATCGGGAACCAACGAAAAGCCCTTGAACAACACCCAGCTCGGCAGCACCAGATCGCCGTAGGCCTTTTTCTTGCGATCCATCTTGCCTTCGCTGATCATCACCGACTGCTCGTTGACCACCACCGTGACCAGGTCGTGCAACTGGACGGGCTGCGGCTCCGACGGCTTCTGGTAGGTCCACGAATTTTGTTGCAGCGTCGGCGGGCGGCGGCTGGCCGCGGTACCGTTGAAGAGACTCGAATCCTGCGCGGCCAGAGGCGCCGCCGACAATTCGCACAAGAGCAGTACGGCCGCGGTAAGTGCGGAATGGTATGCGTTGAACAAGCAGTTCATGGCAAGAAAGGCTCCTATTTCGTCCGTGGACGGACCGCGGTTTGTGCCGTACGGCTGGCGGGCACCTTTTCGGCCTGCACCGAGTGGGCGAAGACCTCGACCTCCCGCACGCCGTTGACTCGGGCAAAGAACGACGTGCGGTCCTGCATCGACTCGACGGCGATCAGGTCGCCGAGGCTGCCGTCGTCGCGGGCGCGGGCGATGGTTCGCACGCGTATGCCCGCACTCTTTGCGTATACCGTGACGATCTCGCCGCGGCGGATCGCCAGCGGCGCCCGCAAGGAATCGTTCGTGACGAGTTTCCCGGCGGGGATGGCCCGCGTGGTTTCTTTGCCGACGACTTCTTCGAGCGAGAAGGCAGCGTCGGTGATTTGCTCTCGCGGCAGTCCCCGCTGCAACTCGACGTCGGTTTCGCGGATCACCGTGCCGCGGCCCAGCGAGTGGACCGTCACCACGACGGCCGGCGGCAGGTTGACCTGGCAGTCGATCGCGAACTGCCCGGTGCGCTCCGCGCCGTCGGTCGTAATCTCGAAGCGTTGCGCGCCGGTGAAGGGCGCCCGGCCGCCGGCGATCGTCAGTGTGCGTGCGGCGGAAACGGCCCGCGCATGACTGGTATTCAATTCGACTTCCACGGTCCAGGGCCGGTCGCCGCCCGCGTGCTGTTGCAGATAGCGGACGATGGATTCCTGCACGCGGAGATTCGCGCGGCGCGAGGCCGCGGCCGTCAACGGCTGCTCGGTTTCGCTGCGGGCCGCGGCGGCGCAAGCGATTGTCACTTGGTTGGCACCCGAGAAGCGGTGCTCCGCCAAGTTCAATCCGCGGAGCATGAGCAGGTCTTGGATCTCGCGGACCCGCACGAAGCGTTGCTGCGGGGCGGTGGGCGAGGGGAAGAGTTCGACGGCGGAGAGCGTCTCGGCTTGGCGGCGGTCGGCGGCGAAGACCTCGGCCACGTCGCCCAGCGTCACCACAGCGCCGCTCGCTGTACATTGCGACCGCAGGCGGAACTCGGCCGCGGCAGCGTAGTCCGCAGCGACGGCCAACATCGCTGCCGCGCAACAGGCCCGCACGATCTTTCCCAAAGCAAACCGGCAATGCACGATTAGTATCTCCTCAGATTGGCCACGATTTGCAGCAGTTCGTCGCCGGCCTTGACGGCTTGCGAGTTCAATTCGAAGGACCGCTGCGTGGTGATCAGGTCGATGAGTTCCGTGACGGGCTCGACGTTCGAGGCTTCCAGGAAGTTCTGCCGCAGGAGTCCCATGCCGTCCTGGCCGGGATTCCCCAGCGTCGGGGCGCCCGAGGCGTCGGTTTCGCCGTAGAGGTTCTCGCCCATCTTCAGCAGTCCTTGCGGATTGATGAAGCTGGCCAATTCGATGGTGCCGACCTGCGACATCTGCTGGTTGCCCGGCTGGCGGACCGAGACCACGCCTTCGGCGCTGATCGAGATGCCGGTGGCGTCTCCGGGAATGGTGATCGGCGGCTGGAGCAGGCGGCCGATGTTGGCCGAGCCCATCACCAGGTTGCCGTTGGAGTTCTTCGAGAAGTTGCCCGCTCGCGTGTAGTAGGTGGTGCCGTTGGGATCGAGCACCTGGAAGAATCCGCGGCCCTCGATGACCACGTCGAGTTCGTTGCCCGTCTGGCGGAAAGAGCCTTGGCGGAAATCGGCCTGCACGCTGGAGACGGTGCTGCCCAAGCCGATGTGGATGCCGGTGGGCGTGTACTGGCCGGCCGTGTCTTGCGCGCCCGGCAGGATCGGATTGCGGTAGAACAGGTCTTCGAAGTTCGCCCGGTCCTTCTTGAAGGCCGTGGTCTCCAAGTTGGCCAGATTGTTGGCGATCACGTCCAACTTCTGTTCCATCGACGACATGCCCGTGGCGGCCGTGTAAAGCGTTTGAATGCTCATGGCTGACGGAGGTTTGGGTGTATGGGACGGGGGGATTCCTACGCGCGGAGCACGCGGCCGATCAGGCTGCCGAGCATCTGATCCTGGGCCTTCATCAGGTTGATATTGGCTTCCACGAGGCGCGAGGCCTCGATCATGGCGTTCATTTCTACGGTCGGCTTCACGGTCGAGAGTTCCAGGTAGCCGGTGGCGACCTTACGCTCGTTCGGCGCGATGGGACGCGGAGCGGTGGCCGAGCGGAAGAGGTTCTCGCCGACCTTTACCAGGTCACCGAGCGAGTCGGGCTTGACCAGGGCGAAGTTCTGGGCGTCGCCGTCGCGCTGCCGCACGGCGCCCGCCCCGGTGATTTCCCACGGTCCGCTGTCGGGCCGGATGATGATCGGCGCGCCCGTCTCGCTCAGGACGGAATAGCCTTGTTGCGTGACCAAGTTACCGGCGGTGGTGAGGCGGAAGTTGCCGGCCCGCGTAAGGAACGTCTCGTCGCCTTTGCGGACCTGGAAGAAAGCGTCGCCCTCGATGGCCACGTCCGCCGGATTCTGCGTGTGTTTGAGCGGCCCGGCCGAGAAATCGGTCTTGGTCTGGCGGACCAACACTCCCCCGCCGATGTCCTCCAACGCACCGGTGCCGGGCGCTTTCAGACCTTGCTCGACTGCCTCGGCATACCGCGCCTGGCACACGGCCAAGTCGCGTTTGAAACCGGGCGTATCGACGTTGGCCAGGTTGTTGGCGATGGCTTCCAGCCGTCGCGTCTGGGCCTGGGCCCCTTCGGCCGAGATGTACAGACCGTATGGCATGGTCCGCTATACACACAGGATTGCTCCCCCCTGCGTGTAACGCCGACGCAATATCGGCGGTGTTCGCAGAGAGCAAGTTGCGTGCCGATCGCTCGCGACGCGCGGCAAGTATCGCGCCGAGCGTTGCCATGGTCTTTGGACGCATGGAGTTAGGGCGCGACGACCAATGCTGCGACGCGCTGTTGGGACGCAAGGCGATTCGGCCGAATCACGCCGATCCTGCCGGCGGTTCAAGCAAAACGTGCCGGTCGCCAAGTCATCGGGGGACGGCCTCTGGGGGGCGTGAGCGAGTTGAAGTCTGATCGCACTCGAAGAACGCGCGGCGTACTTCCTCTGCTTACGTCTAGGGCGACAGCAATACACCACGGGCGCGGGAGCGGCGCCGCGGATGATTGTGGCTACGTCAGTTTCGAAAGACTGACACGCGGGAGAGAACATCGCAGCGCCTGTTTGCGCATGTCCCCTGAAATACTTGTCTTTTGCAGTTTTGCTATCCATGTTCATTTATCCAAACCGATACATTCTGTGTGTGTTTCGCAGTCCGCTTGCAGACACGGATGCCTGTATGGACATCATCACTAGCCGATTCGGCCGCTTCGAGGTGCAGGTGGACGACGTCATACGTTTTCCCGCCGGGCTCCTTGGACTCGAGAGTTGCCGCGAGTGGGTGCTGCTGGCCGACGTGGAGAACGACGCCCTGGCTTGGTTGCAGAGCGTCGAACGGCCGGAGGTGGCAGTGGCGGTGGTCAACCCGCGGCGTTTCGTGCCGGAGTATCAGATACGCGTGGTGCGGCGAGACCTGACAGCTCTGGAACTGGACGATCCCAGACGGGCGCAGGTGTTGGCAATCCTGGGCAAGACGGAACACACAATCACATTGAACTTGAGGGCCCCGTTAGTGATCAACCTGGAGAAGCGGCTAGGCCGCCAGGTAGTGGCGATCAACGATCATCCGGTGCAATACGAACTAGAACGCGGGACGCCGGCCTTCCGCAAGAGCGCATGAGGCGCTCGGCTGCGGAGAGCAAGGCCACAATCAACTTAGGAAGGAGCCGTCGATGCTGGTGCTATCCAGACAACGCGATGAGAGCATCGTTATCGGCGAAAACGTCGTCGTAACGATCGTCGATATTCGGGGAGACAAGGTGCGACTGGGAATCGAAGCCCCCAGCGAGATTCCCGTACACCGCCAGGAGGTTTACGAGGCCATCCAACGCGAAAACCGCAAGGCGGGTGAACTTGGGCCCAAGGAAGCCCGCGGACTGGTGCGCGCGAAGGGCGCCCAGGCTGGTCGGGAGCCGGTCCAGTGACGTTTCGTCGTCGGTCAGGTTGTACGGGCCATGCCGGTCGTGCGGGTACTATCGAGCGCGTGAGCCGTTTGTAAGGGTGATTCCTTCCGGGCCGCTACGTCGTCGCGCCGAAAACTTCCTAGAGAAGGGGAAAAAAATCCCTTCGCCCCCAAATTACCTAAAGTGTGCATCTTGCCGCGTCGATAACGGTCCATAGGTGTCGCAATGGGTGCCGACCGCGCGGGCTAGCGGCGCGGTTATCACTCAGGCGTTGGGGACGCTCAACGCCGTTCGACCCCGCGCGTAACAGTAACACAACAAACATTGGTGCTTGTCGATTGCCGGCAGGAATGCCTGGCGGCGGTGGCAGGCGAGTAAGCTGGTCCGGACCCGTGATCTCCCCGCATCCGGTGAAGCTTCGACGTACAATCCCTTTAAGGAGAGGTGTCTCGCATGACCCGTATTAACACGAACGTCAGCTCACTTACCGCGCAGAAAACGTTGTCTCAGTCGAACGCCCAATTGCAGCAGGCGTTGACCCGGCTGAGTACCGGTTTGCGGATCAACTCGGGTAAAGACGATCCGGCCGGTTTGATTGCCAGTGAAGCCCTCGGCAGCGACATCATCAGCACTCAGAAAGCGATCAGTAACGGCACGCGGGCCAGCCAGATGATCGCCACCGCCGACAGCGCCTTGGGCCAAGTCGGCGCGCTGCTGAATGACATCCGCGGCCTGATTACCGAGGCCGGCAACACGGGCGCCATGAGCGCCGATCAGATCGCGGCCAACCAGTTGCAGGTCGACTCCTCGCTGGACGCCTTGAACCGTATTTCGCAGGTCACCAGCTTCCAGGGCAAGCGTTTGCTCGACGGCAGCCTGGACTTCATCAAGACCGACGTGTCGGGCATGACCACGGTCAACGACCTGCAGATCGATTCGGCCAACCTCGGCACGACCGGCACTTTGGCCGTCAGCGTGGACATCACCACGGCGGCCGGGCAGGCCAAGCTGACCGACACCGGCTTTACGGCCGGCGCACAGGCCGAGACCACGCTGACGTTCGCGGCCGGCACGTCGGTCAACGACACCGGCGATTTCGACGTGTTCGCCACGTCGCTGTCCACGGCCAGCGGTACAGTCACCTTGAACGTGGTGACCGACGACGCCAAGGCGGGAACGGCCGAGTACGACGGCAGTTCCAACCTCTACGTCTACATTCTCACCGCCAACACGACCACGGCCACCGAACTCGAGACGGCGATCAACAATACGGTCGGCGTCAAAGAGTACTTCCAAGCGAAGGTGACCACCGCCGGCGTCGTCACGAGCGACGTGGCACAACTGATGAAGTCCGCCACGATTAAGGTCCAGGCCGCCGGCACGCAACTCGGCGCCACGTGGAACAACGTGGCCGTCGAAGTGGGCGTCGCCAACACCGGGCCCGGCGTGGCCACCGCGACTTGGGACGCAACCAACCGCCGCATCAACATCACGATCGACGACGACAGCGTGGTCACCACGGCCGCCATCGAAACGGCGATCGAGGCCCTCACGATCGGCGGCGTCAAGCCGTTCGTCGCTACCGTCACCACCCCCGGCGCCGCGCGGTTGAACGTCTACGGCGGCTCGGGGGCCGACATCGACGCGGCAGGCAACACGAACGCCACGGGTGGAAACACCTTGTACGACGACCTGGTGTTCCAGTTGTCGGGCAAGGAAGGCAGCCAAGTCTTCTCCTTCGAGGGTGGCACTGGCGTCAACCAAGTAATCAACGCGATCAACGCCCAGACGGATTCGACGGGCATCGCCGCTTCGCTGACCGCCAACCTGACCACGGGCGCCGCCACCTTGAACCTGATGAGTTCCGCCTACGGCACCGAGGCCTTCAGTGCGGTGGACATCATCAGCGAAGGCGTGCTGGGGCGGTTCGGCGACCAGTTGAGTGGCACCCGCGACGCCGGCGAGGACATCGTCGCCTCGGTCAACGGCATCACCGCCAGCGGCCGCGGCAACACGCTCTCGATCAACACGGCTACGCTGGCCATGACGGCCACGGTCGCCAACGGCTCGAGTACCGACTTCTCCTTCGCGATCACCGGCGGCGGCGCCACGTTCCAACTCGGTCCCGACGTCGTGACTGCCCAGCAGTCCCGCATCGGCATCCAGAGCGTCAACACCGCCAAGCTGGGCGGCCAGTATGGACGCCTCTACCAGTTGGCCTCGGGCGGCAGCGCCTCATTGGTCAACAGTCCCACGACGGCCGGCCGCATCGTCGACGAAGTGCTCACCAAGGTCGGTACGCTCCGCGGGCGTCTGGGCGCCTTCCAGAAGACGACCGTCGACGTCAACACCAAGACGCTGACCGACACGGTCGAAAACCTGACGGCAGCCCAAAGCTCCATCCGCGACACCGATTTTGCGGCGGAAAGCGCGAACCTCACCCGGGCCCAGATCCTGGTGCAATCCGGCACCGCGGTGTTGGCCATCGCCAACCAAGGCCCGCAGGCCGTGCTGCGGCTGCTGCAATAAGCCCGCCCGAGGGCGTTGCGAGAACCTCAACGACCGGTCCGGCCCCGCGCGGGTCGGACCGGTTCGCGTTTATTCCACCAGCAGCGCCGAGTCGGCGATCGTCTTGAGCACGTTGTTCAGATCCTGGCCCAGCACGTCGGCATCCGGCACGACGGGCGCCGCGCCGTTGGGCAGGCGCAGCTCGCCGCTGGCCGCGGCCTCGCGCAGGCCGGCCAGCAGCGCCTGGCGGTCGTGCCGGCCGTCGAGCCGCCGCAGCACGCACAAAGAAACCGGGTCCAACTTCACCGGCGCGTGCTGCAGACTGGTGAGCGTCGCGCCCCGCGCGGCTTGTATCCGCGCCAGTGGCCGGGCCACGGGACGCTCGCCTACCTCGCCGGCCCATTGCGGCGGATGCAGGCAGATGCCGATCATCCCCACCGAGAACCCGGACAGCAGCGACCCGGCCAAAGCGTCGGGTGTGTTGTGCTGGTCCTGGGGCGCCAGCGGGCGGGTCTGCTGCGCGCGGGCCAGCGCCGCGGCGTACAAGCGGTGGAAGGCGACGTACCGGGGATGGGCCTCCTTGAGGATCATCATGGCCGCCTTCATCACGCGGCTCACCGTGGTCAGCCGCGTCCCCTGCCCCACGAAATCCACCGGCTGCTCGTTGCGGATGTCGAGCCCCTGCACTTCGACGGGGCAGAGCAGCGCCACGTGGAACTTCTTGATCGTCTCCGGCCGGATGCCGCGCTGCAAGGCGACGTCGCGGCGGCAAAGCAGCGTCTTACGGAACCGCCGGCCGCGCACGAAATCCATGTATTGTTCCTGCTGGAGCTGCGGCAGACGCTTGAACGGCTCGCGCGCCGCCGCCGGTAGGTTCTGCACCAGCATCGTGTTGAAGTCGGCGTCGGCCAGATACTGCAACCCTCGCGACTCGGCCCGCTCCATGAACTGGTAGAAGTAGATGGGATTGTTGTCGGCCTCGAGGTGCTCGTGGAACAGGTAGGCGTCGTCGTTGACCCGCTGCAAGATGTCCAGTTCCTCCTTCAGCAGCAACTCGCAGGCCCGGTTCTGCCCGCCCAGCCCGACCAGGAATCCCAGAATCGCCTTGGCTTGTTCGATCTTCTTCCGCGGGTCGTTGAACTGGCCGGCGTGGTACTGCATCAGGTCGCGGACCACGTTCGCCAAATGCCAGCCGGGATACACGTTGTACGATGCGAACGCCACGCCGTTGGGCGCCAGATTGCGGGCGCTGACCTCCAGCAGCTTGTCCTGCACGGCCGGGGGGAGCCACGAGAAGACGCCGTGGCTGATGATGTAGTCGAACTGCCCCCAGCTCTCGTCGATGTCCATGATATTCGCCTGCCGCAACTCGACGTTCGTGTGCCCCAGCGACCGCACGATCGAATTGCCCACGGCGATCTGCCGCTCCGACAGGTCGACGCCCAGGAAACTGGCCTCGGGAAGGTCGCTCGCTAGCGGAATGATGTTGCCCCCGCCCGCGCACCCCAGTTCCAGCGTGCGGCACCGCGCGATGTCCGGCGGCGTCATACCGAACAGCGTGGCCATGGACTCCAAGTGCCGAGGGTGGGTGAACGGGTAGGCGTGGTCCTTGTACGGAATGGCGTCGTACGGATTGTCGGTGGCCGGCGCGGTTTCAATGGTCATGAGTGTACCTCCCAACGGGGCTTAATCGGCTTATGCCGCCTGGGAACTTGGGGCGAAGTGTGTCGATTGGGCAGAGTTTGACGGGGTTATGACCAGGGGAAACTGTCAGTCCACGACCTGGCCGGTTACACAAAATGGCTAATCCTTGCGTCCCAGTCCTGCCGATGCCTGCCGATGTGAGGGGATACACCCACAGCCTTCCCCTGCGCGTAGGAGCCCATCGATGGCCGGAATCCAGGCAACCAACGGGCTGATCAGCGGCATTCCCATCCAGGATACGGTCGACAAGCTGATGGCCTTGTCGGCCAGGCCGCGGGATCTGTTGAAACAACGCAACGACGCCCTGCAGCAGGAGCAGACCGCGCTGAGCGAGTTGATGGGATTGCTGTACTCGGTCAACTACATCACCACCAACTTGGGCAAGGAAGACCTTTACGCGAAGCAAATCGCCACCAGCAGCGATCCGGCGGCCCTGGCCGCCACGGTTACTGGCGCGGCGGCCAACGGCGTCTATCAACTCACTCCGCTGCGCCAGGCCCAAAACCAGCAGTTCCTCGGCTCCGGCCTGGCAAGCAACACCGCGGCCCTCGGCGGCGGGGCCTTTTCCTTTCGCTTCGGCGACAGTCTCCTGCGCACGGCAAACCTGCAATGGCTTGGCGGCGGTGCGGGTGTTGCGCGCGGCTCGATCCGCATTACCGACCGCAGCGGCGCCCAGGCGGTCGTCGATCTGACGGCCGCCCAAAACGTCCAGGACGTGCTTGACGCCATCAACAACACGACCACGATCAACGTC
>Ga0233425_10010318_pt1 | contig 11429 bp, 12 predicted proteins | sample Watercolumn_Towu_2_FD_181712 | JGI IMG/M metagenome (GOLD analysis project Ga0233425, IMG submission 181712) | Freshwater microbial communities from Lake Towuti, South Sulawesi, Indonesia - Watercolumn_Towuti2014_140_MG | ecosystem: Environmental > Aquatic > Freshwater > Lake | place...
GGGTATGCGCGAATCCCTCGCTGTCCTGTAGCGTCGATGCCGGCCATTACAATGCCGGTCGGGGGGAAAAGTGCTTCGTCTACAACGGCGTGCTGGTCTGTGCTTCCGATCTGCAGCCGGCGCCGGTGCCCGGAATTTCACCGACCTGCACCGAGATCACCGTCTCCGGCACCTGCGATCTGTCGGGTTGGGATGCGGCGTGCTGGACCGACCTCAACGGCGTGCCGCATTGTCCGGGCGAGACGGCCGGGGTGGGCGATACCTGCAAGACCCTGGAAGCCAAGGGCTGTGCCTTCATCCGCTCGGAATGCGTGGAAGGCACAGTGGGCGGGGTCACCGGCGCCTGTTATCTGTACAAGGATCTCTACGACTGCGGCACCACCAGCTCAATACCGACACTGGAAGGCAGCAGCAGTCACAGCTGTTCGGGACCGGTGCGCTGCATGGGGGAAGACTGCATCAGTATCGAGCGGCAACAGAGCAAGGATTTCGTGCGCGCCGTCGCTGCCCTCAACGCGGCCCAGCAGGCCGCCATGGATGCCCAGTGCGATGCCGCCAATGGGCTGGAAGGTGGTCATTTTGATGTGCAGACCTGCACGGTGTTCAAGGGCAAGGCGCAGACCTGCAAGCGCATCGGCGGACTGATCACCTGGGTGGATTGCTGCAACACCCCGACCTCGGTAGGCCTGGGCGCCTACATCGATCTGCTGACCAACGTCAGCCAGCTGGACAACGCCATCAAGGGGCTGGATGCCACGAATGCCATGAGGGCCGGTTACGAAACCCTGCGCGATCCTTTGGTGAACACCTGGAGCGAGGTGACCAAGCCCTTCGTCGACGTCTATTCCGACATCGCCGCCGACGTATTCGGGTCGGCCAGCGACATCGCCAAGGAAGGGTTGGTGGATGGGCTCAAGTCCATGCTGATGAAGGAGGTCGCCAGCTGGGTGGGCGAGACCTTCGGCGCCGCGGCCGGCAATCTGTTGTTCAGCACCGCCGGCAGCGGCGCGGCGGCCTACGATTCGACCGGCGCGCTGTCGGCCGAGGCCTCTACCAGCGGCGTGCAGTTGGGCGGTGGCGGGGCGGTGATCGGCACCGCACTCAGCGTGATCATGATCGCCTACACCATCTACGTGATCATCCAGATCCTGACCAGCATCATCTGGGAGTGCGAGCAGTCCGAATATGAACTGGCCGCCAAGAAGTCCCTGCGCTCCTGTGTCTACCTGGGCACCTGGTGCACCGGCCACAACGAATGGAATCTGTGCATCGGCGAGAAGGAGAGCTACTGCTGCTTCTCTTCGCCCCTGGCGCGCATCCTTCAGGAGCAGATCCGGCCGCAACTCGGTATGAGCTTCGGCGACAAGAAGGACCCCGACTGCACGGGAATACCCATCGAGAGCCTAAAGAGAGTGGACTGGCGCAAGGTCAACCTGGACGAGTGGATCGCCATCCTCAAGGAAACCAACCGGCTGCCCACCGCTGCCAACGCCGGCCATAAACTCAACCTGGACCAACTGACCGGACAGGGCAGCCGGTTCAACGTGGATGGCACCCGCTTGAACACGCTGGAGCGCAATACCCAGCGGCTGGATCAATTGGACGTACCCACGATCCGCCAACAGGGGGAGTCGCAGGGATGGTCGCTGGGACCGAAACCGTGATGGTTTGACACGCTCGGCCCTCACGCCTTGGTGACGTCACACCCGGTTCCGCCCAAGACAGCGTGAACCGCAGAGAGAACGGAACCCTTAGGGCTACTACACCAGAGCCAGCATCTTCTTTCCCTGCAAGCGGTCCAGCCAGCGCAAGGCGGCCTGGCCCCGGTTGCGAGTACTCAAGGTCACCCGGCCGTCCCGTCGCACGGTGATTTCGGTCTTCATGCAGCGTCCTCGCAGGTAATCGGCAGAGAAATACAGCTCGCCATGACTGAACCGCAGACACTCGAACAGGTCGGTCACGGTAAACTCGTCGTCTTCCACAAAATCGATGTCGGAATGCCCCCGCGGGCGGGCATCGGCAAAAGAGAGCACCGCCAAGGCGAAAATCAGGCCGAAGGCGGCCCATTCGACGGTGTCCGCCGGATCTTCGTCCTCGGAATCATTGCCCGGGGTGATATCCACCTGAAGCGCCAGGTTCTCGCCATCCGTACAAGCCTGTATCACCGGCTCTCCGACCTGAAAATCGACCAGAGTGGCGGTTTCAGCAACTGGAAGCCGGCACTTCGGTCGACTGCACTCATGTCAGCCATTGACTGCGTCCTTGAGCACTTTGGCAACGCTGAAGGCGGGGGCTTTGCGCGCGGCGATCTGGAGGGTCTCGCCGGTCGCCGGGTTCCGTCCGGTTCTGGCCGGCTTTTCCTTGACCGTGAATTTGCCGATTCCCGGCAGCACCACTTCGCCGCCTTGGGCCAGAGCATCACGCACGGCATCACCTAGAGCATCGACGAAGGCCTCGGTATCTTTCTTGGATTGCTGGGTTCGTTCGGCGAGGGCTTCGATCAATTCTTTTTTGGTCCGCATTGAGGTTCCTTGAATAGGGGCAAGTGAGGGGGGGCATAGCCAAGCCATCCATACCCGGACAGCCGAAGCTACCAGAAATTTTCAGGAGCAATCGCCAGAAATGTCCAACAAAAACCGACTCCAGGAATCGTCAGCTCTAGCCAAGAGCCTGCCAGTCCTAGCTGTTTCATTTCGGCTGGTGGTCGGCCTTACATGTCCTTCGACCTTACCGACACCAGACGTTCACGAACGCCAGCTCATTACAACCCGGTCGAGGAGTCTGTGCCCCTCGCCGCAGGTAGCGATTTCCCGATCGAGTCAGCGGTCTCTATTCAGCTCGCCGGCCGTTCCTTGGCTCCGAGGTAACGCTCAACGTTTAAGGGCCATGGCACTTCTTGAACTTTTTTCCAGAACCGCAAGGACAAGGATCATTCCGCCCGACCTTCGATGATCCCTTCCGGGCTCGTTGAACTTTCTGTGGCGGCACAAACTGTGTGATATGTTCATTGTAGTGCTGTAGCTGTGGGGTTCCAAAGAAGTTCCATTCTCGATTCTGTTCGTCATAGTGCGCCCGCGTCTCATCGATCCACGTTTCGCATGGCAGCAGGATGAAGTCCTCCGAGTTTGTATCGCCTGCAAATTTAGGCGCGTCCATGCCGATGCCGATGACCTTGGTCAGATGCGGAAACTTGTTCCGAGCCGCGCCACAGGCGATTTCCAGCAATGTCCGCCGCTTATCGAGATAGTCTGGCTCCCTACGCATGGCGTCGGGGACCCGGAGCTGGAAGAACACGTATCCGACATCAGGCCGATAGGACGGAAGGAAGGTGACTTGCCGTGTGAGCTGACCTGGATGATCGGGAAAACTGACAACGGCTCGTCTGATCCTATCCGCTAGCGACCGGCGGATGAAACGCGGCTCCTTCACCATCTCAAAGATGGCGCTCTCCCCGCGTAGCAGGTTAGAGTTCCCTCCGAGCGTCCCGTTCAAAGCATTTTGGCAGGTCCGCTGGATCAGTTCATCCCAGAAGTACGAAACGCGGTCTTCGTTCTTGGTGTTCTTGTAGAGGTCGGTTTTAATGAAATCGTGCCACTCGCCTTCGCCTATCATCACGCCGTTTACGTCATTGCGCTTCGCTCCGATGATGTGCCGATTTTTCGTTGTGTCGTAGTTGAGGAGGTAGTGGCCAAGTAGGTCTTCTTCGCCGCAGTACATGAGCGAATCGAACTTGGCGACAGCCCGCAGTTTTTCGTCGAGATAGTCCGAAAAGTCGCTAACAGTATCCAGCTCGCACAAAATGATCGGCAGGTTATGGCTATCGAAAATGTGAACAGGGTTGTGCTTGTCAATCTCGATGTGAAAGGGGAGTGTCGAACCGCCGTTGCTCTCGCAGTACGAGCCTGCCAGGCTGCCATAGACGTTCTGCTCTGACGCCTGTTCACAAGCCTCCTTCGCGCCGTGAGCCACGATGATCTTGTGAATGACGGCATTCTGCGGATCAATGACGAGGGGAAACGCTGTCTTGCCTTTGGCGTCGAGGACAATCGACCGCCCGCTTCGGATGTACCGCTCTGCCCCAAGCGCGGTCTTGACCTGGCGATCAACGACGTTGCGCTTCCAACGGTCCCACAAGACTTGCTGGTCCTTGTCAGGCATTTCAGGAAGCCGGCTCTCGCGGTCGAAGAAGATGAAGATGTAGTTGCCGAAAACGGCCAACAGGTCGCACAACTCGTGGCCGTCATCTTTGTATGGATTGGGATAACTCCACAGCTTGAGGAAAGTTCGCTCGCAAAACTCCGCGAGCATTCGCTCGGTATCTGTTACGCCGGACGACTTGCTTATCACCATGACTGATCACTTTCGGGCCGCGAATAGAGTGCCAACGCATTTTCCACAAGGCGCACAATTGCGGGAGCCGGTTCCGAGGTGGCTTGCCAAACACATCACCCGCCCCTGTTTTTGTACGTAGTCACGCAGTCACATCGAGCGCTTCCAAATGCGCCGGCTCGAAGATGATGGCCTTCTGGGCGGTCAGTTCTCAAAAGCTTTTGTACATCAGGTAGACCACAGTCACCTGGTGCAGCAGATGGCCGCGATCTCTCGGCTCCCGGGCTACGCCGGTGGTCAATCAAGACTCCCTCTGCGTGAAACACGGCTCGGATTTGAACGGACATCTTTTTCAAAGCACATCTTGATTGCGCTTTGTCTATTTTGGTTGGGGCTTTGCTTTGCGAACCTGGACTTTCTGCGTCACCCATGAGTATCGGACCGGGTCTTCATTTAGCAGAAACTCCCTCATCGCAGCCTGTTTGACTTGGTCGGCGCGAAAGAAAATGTTACGCAGGTCCTGATCGACGGAATCAGTCGTAGCACCGCGCTCGACTGCCTTGTCGTACCACTCGCTACCGAGGTTGAAATTGCCAGTCTCCATGTAAATTGCGCCGAGGAGCGTGCAGGGGCGATAGTCATCAGGCTTGAACGCGTGCGCTTTCTCGCCGAGGCGCAGCCCCTCATCCCATTGACTCAAGTCGCGCATGACACCGCCGCGAGTTGTACAGATGGCTGATTTTAGCTTCGGCGATTTCTGCTTTTCGACATTGATCGTACTAAGTAAGGAATCAGCGTCACGGGCTAGCCCGCACTTGCGGTAATGGCTGCTGGCATTGACAGCCATCCACGGATCGCGTGATCTTTCGTATTCGCTCGCGAAAAATTCCGCTTCACGTCTATGGTAGGCGGCTCGCAAGGCATCCGAAAAATATTCCTCGCCAACTGTAGAAAGCCACACGAAATCGTCCTGACGTAAGCGCTGGCCAGCATCTACGTTTTTCAAAATCCGCATCAGCGGCCCGAAGCAGTGTTGTTCGACGAAGGTGTCGATATCGAATTTTTCGCGCAGTTCGCGATTCTTCATTCTAGCGATGTACTTTGGATCGCTCTCTCTAGCCAACCGTGCTGCTTTAGCCCGTGCATCGGCTAACCTCATTTTCTCCTGCATTGCAGTGTCACGGGCACGCTTTTCCGCTTCTTTAGCCAGTCTCGCGGCAGTAGCCGCCTCTACACGAATTGCGCGTTCGGAAATCGCTGCTTCGCGAAATCTGTCGTAGGGCAATGCACCAGTTGCCAATTGCGATAACGATTCGAGCCCCTGCTGCTGCAAAAAGGCTAAGGAAAGGCGGGTTAGCGGTTTACCACACCAGAGGCAATCCAGGATGTTTTGAAGCCGCGCACTGGGAACGGTCGCTCCCGGTAAGTCATCAACGCAGTAGTAGAGGGCAATGTCACGATAAGTCGAGTTAACCACGGATATCTCGTTTCAGTGAGGCATCGGGGCAACAATTTGCGAGTACTGGGGGTATCCCCACGACGATGGTTGTCCCTAAATCACCAAATCGTAGTTGCTCTTGCTGGCTCGGGCTAGTGAAACCCACAGGACTGAATCACGCGCATTCAATAACCTCAATCGTCTGCTGCCAATTCCCTGATGTCCGATTCCTCGCCATCGGACTCGCTGGTCGCCTCCTGGATCTCCCCTTCTTTTCCTTTCTGCTGTGCGGAAGCTCTCGCTCGCCGTTCAATCTCGACGATCCGCCTGCCCATGCGCAGTAGCCGCTGCTGCCACTGATACGCGCCATTGGACCGTTGCTTGCTGGTGAGGATTCCGCACAGCCACAAGGCATCCAGCGTCACCATGAGCTCGTCCATACGCTGCACCAAGGCGACGAATTGCGCCACCTGGGGAGAGACGATGCGGATCGCCGTAGTCGCCGGGTTGGTATATCGGGGTAACTGTGTAATACCGTTGTCCTCGCGCAGCTTTTCCAGCCGAGCCTTCTCGTTCTGAACGTCCTTGCCACAGTCGCCGATCAGGGTGTTCACGACCGTTTCCACTTCATCGATCTCCCGATCGTCGCCGATGATGCGCAGGATCACGTCGATGGCATACAGGGCGCTGACAACCCGCGTGAATTCCCGCGCCATGACGCGTTGCGCCTGTTCACTACAGAGGGTGACGGCCTGGTCGAAGACGGGGCGGCTGTAAGGGCGGGATTTGGCTTCGGCCATGGGCGGCTCCGATCATCTGGGATTGTCGACCCACCGATCGTACGAAAGCCTGGCTAATCCAGGGTCTGGGAAGATGGCGAAATTCATCATCTTTGCCGAGGCACCTCCGCCCGGGTCCTGATATATCTGTTCCCACCTTTCGCCGACCTGCTTCAGGTCGTCCGAAACGCCTTCCCGATGCGGAAGGTCGGCGCCAGCTGGGCGCTTGCCAAGATCAGCCTTTTAGATCCAACCGGCTTCGCGGCCGGAGTAACCCAATGCCGGGGATGACTGCGTTCCCCGGTTGGGGGGCGTTTGGTCACTCCCGGATCGATCCGCTTTCCGCATGTGCGGGTCGTCTTCTCACCTTTCCCGAATGCGGCGGGGGGAGTCATGGTCATGTTGAACCAATCGCAAATCATCGGTTTTCTGGGGCGAGACCCGGAGGTGCGCTACACCGCCGACGGCAAGGCCATCGCCAACCTGGCGGTCGCCACCTCGGAACCTTACAAGGACCGGGAGACCGGCCAGCGCCTGAAGCACACCGAATGGCACCGTATCGTGCTGTTCGGACGCCAGGCCGAAGTGGCCAAGGAGTACCTGAAGAAGGGCTCGCTGGTCTACGTCGAAGGTCGGCTGCGTACCCGTCGTTGGCAGAAGGGTGGCGAAGATCGTTACACCACCGAGATCGTCGGGACCGAACTGACCATGCTGGACCGGCGAGCTTCCGGTGAAGACGGTCGGTCGAACGGTGCTGTTCCAGAAGACCCGTCGGCCGCCTCGCCTCACGAGGATGAATTCGATGAGGTCTTAGGGGACATCCCGTTCTAGGCGGACGATCGCGTAAAGTTTTTCGATCAACCCTTCCATAGCCAGCCCGACTGTCGGTCCTGGCTTTCTTGTCGATCAACCCGAACCGGGGGATGCCATCCCCTCGGGGCCATGGTGTCCCCTCACAGGAGGACATCATGAACAACAAATTGATCCAGAAATTCGCCGAGCGCTTTTCCTTCGATCAGGACAAGCTCGTCGACACTCTCAAAGCCACCGCCTTCAAGGTCAAGGACGGCGTCGTAAGCGACGCGCAAATGATGGCGCTGCTGATCGTTGCCGATCAATATTCGCTCAATCCGTTCACCCGCGAGATCTTCGCCTTTCCCGACAAGCAGAACGGCATCGTGCCGGTGGTCGGGGTAGACGGCTGGTCGCGCATCATCAATCAGCATCCGGACTTCGACGGGATGGAATTCCGAGCCGCCGAAAAGCTCGTCGAGCTGTCGGGGGCGAGGCCTTGCCCGGAGTGGATGGAATGCATCCTGTACCGCAAGGACCGGAGCCACCCCACGGCGATCCGCGAGTACCTCGATGAGGTCTACCGGGAGCCGTTCACCGGCAACAAGGACGGGCGCAGCTATACCGTCAACGGTCCCTGGCAGACACACACCAAGCGCTTTCTCCGCCACAAATCGATGATCCAGGCGGCACGGCTGGTGTTCGGTTTCGTCGGCATCTACGACCAGGACGAGGCCGAACGCATCATCGACGGTCAGTCGGAGGTGCTGGCGACGGGAACCGACTTGGTTCTCGCTGCCGGTGCCGAGCCCAGCGAAGACGCCAAACGTATGGCCGCCAAGCTGATTACGCGGGCCGACAAGGCCGGCGGCGCCTGGCAGGCGGCATTGGACTATGCCGCCGAACATTTCCAAGGGGCCGATCTGCGGTTCGTCAACGCGGAGATACGCAAGGCTCAGCAGGCCCAGGCCCTCCCGTCAGCGTCTGGCGAAAGCGCAGTAATCTCCGGGAATGACGCCATCGCCCATGCCAAACAGCGCCTCAAACGCCCCAGCACCGCCGAGGCGGCCTGATCGCTCAGTAACTACTTTTAACCCCACCGGGGCGTCATGCATCGCCCTGAGGGTGAAGGCCATGACGTCCCTGTTTTCAGGAGGCACGTCATGAACAAATCCCCCAATCTGTTGCCACCTCATACCGAGTGGCAGCGTTACGAAAGCCCCACCGTGCTGCGCAAACACGGGCGGGAATATCTGGAACGATTCTGGGCTCCGACGAACGTGGATCGGCCTCAAGCGCCGACCATCGACGGTTTGGCACGCGACTTCGGAGCCAGCCTGCATGCCTCGGATGACACGATCCTGCTGACGTTCGACGATCCCGAGGCGGCGGTGGTGTGTGCCCGGCATCTGCACCGATGCTTGGGCGTAGCGATCGAGACCCTGCGGGTCCAACTGACGGTCCATCGCCAGGTGGTGCCATGAAGGTCGTCGATTTGAAACAGCGTACCCCCGAGTGGCACGCCTGGCGCAATGCCGGCGTCACCGCCTCGGAAGCGCCGATTCTGTTGGGCTCGCCCTACAAGACCCCGTGGCGGCTCTGGGCGGAAAAGCGCGGTCTGGTGTTGCCCGAAGACTTGTCCGGCAATCCCCACGTGCAGCGAGGTATCCGCGAGGAACCGTTGGCGCGCAGGCGTTTCGAGGAACGCCATGGCGTGATGCTGCTGCCGATCTGCGCCGAGTCCTCCATCGAACCGTTCTTGCGGGCCAGTTTCGACGGATTGACCGACGACGGCCGGCCGGTGGAGCTGAAGGCGCCGACGGAAGACAACTTCCGCGAGGCGGTGGCGCGGGAAGGCGAATCGCTGCTATACCGGCGCTACTATCCCCAGGTCCAGGCCCAGATCTTCGTGGCCGAGGCCGACCGGGGGATGTTGTCCCTCCATTTTGGCGAGGCTTTCTTGGACCTGCCGGTACCGCGCGATGAGCGCTGTATCGAGCAGATCGTGGAACGGGCCCGGGCTTTCCGGGAATTCATGATCACCGGCAACCCACCGCCGCTCGATCCGGCCCGCGATCTGTATGTGCCATCAGGTGCGGAACAGGACGCTTGGTTGCACCTGGCCGCCGAATACCGGCAGTTGGACGAGAAGTTGAGTGGCTACGCCTCCGAGGCCAAGACCATCGAGAAGAAGCTCGCCGCCCTGGAAAAGGAGTTCATGGCCCTGATGGGCGAGTTCACCCTGGCGGAATCGGGCGGTGTCCGCATCAGCCGGTTTCTGCAGCAGGGCGCCATCGACTACAAGGGGGCGCTCAAGGCCTTGAACCCTGATCTCTCTGACGGTGAACTGGAAGCCTATCGGCGCAAGCCGGCCGAGCGGGTACGCATCACGGTGCGCCAGGAGGACGGCGGCCGTACGGAAGTGCCGTTCGAACCGGAGGTGCTCAAGCAGGCCGCCGGATCGGACTTCTGGTTCTGAATCTCCACGAAGTCCCAACTCGCTTGGGGCTTTTCCCATGCCTTGGGTCGGTCGAAGGCATCGGAAAAGCTGTTCAAGCCATTGGCTTTTCATGCGTTGACCTTGGTCGACGCTGAAATCCTGCCTCGTGCAGGCGTTCCGTCTCAAGGCGGCGGGGAAGAACACTTCTCCGTACCGGCTGCGTCAAGGCCGGCAACCGTGACCTTCAGGTCTCATCACCCACCCGGGGAATACTTCCCCGGTCGGGGCGTATCTCCCCACATCAAGAGGAGATACCCCTATGAAACGAATCGACACGCTTTTTTCCCGCAAGGCCGCCCGCATCGCCGCCGAGGACCGTATCCTCGAAGTGGCGGCACTCAAGCCGGCGTCGGTGGCGGGAACCTTGATCCACCATCCGGACCTGTTCCGGGAATTGACCGACGATCTGGCTAAGACGCTGGTCCTATCGCTGATCGACCGGGGGCAGGCCGACTCCCTGCGCCAGCTCTTGGGGCTCAAGGCCATCGGCCGGCGCAAGACAACGCTGCTCGCCGAGCTACTTCTCGCCGATGCGTTCGGCGAGTAGCACGGCCTGCAGCAAGCGGGAGGCCGGTCCCTCGTCCGTTTTCCCCCAGGCCTCGGCCGCCCTTTCCAGGGCGGCATCGTGGTCGTCGACGGTACGGGGCGGTTCGTGCGATTCCGTCATCGTCCGGAAGGCACGCGACTCGCTGCGCGTCAGCTTGAGGTGTTTTCCCAATGTGATCATTTCAGGCTCCCGGTTTGGTGTCGTTTCATCATCGTAACGCGGAGTCAGACTTTGACAAGCCCGAAGGGGAGGTTCGTGCCCCTTCGCGGGAGACATGCGCCTTCTCGCCGGGATCAACCCTGAACAGGAGGCAACATGTACCAAGCATTCTCCATCGCCGAAACCTTCGGCACTCCGGCACCGGCCAAATTCACCGTCGAAGGATTCAGTGACCCCGGCCATCCTCGCATTCCGGTCAAACGGGAGTACCTGTTCCGCAAGGAACATCTGCGCGACGTGCTGGCCTTTCTGGGTAACGCCCAGGGCGATGGGCTCTATGTCACCGGCCCCACCGGTTCCGGCAAGACCTCCCTGGTCACTCAAGTCGCCGCTCGGCTGAACTGGCCGGTGCATGCGGTGACCTGCCACGGCCGGTTGGAGCTGTCCGACCTGATCGGCCAGTTCACCCTGGTCGAAGGCAGCATGCAGTTCGTGCACGGACCACTGGCTCAGGCGCTCCGCGACGGTCACATCCTGATCCTCAACGAGATCGATCTGATGGACCCGTCCGAGCTGGCCGGGCTAAACGATTGTCTGGAGGGGCAACCCCTGGTGATCGCGCAGAACGGCGGCGAAGTGATACGCCCCCATCCCAAGTTCCGTCTGGTCGCCACCGGCAATAGCGCCGGCGCCGGTGACCAGAGCGGGTTGTATCAAGGGGTGCTGCGGCAGAACCTGGCCTTCCTGGACCGATTCCGGCTGATCGAGATCGGCTATCCGGAACCGCACCTGGAAGACAGTCTGCTGGCTGCGGCCATCCCCGCCATACCTGCGACCATCCGGGAAAAGATGATCCGGGTGGCCAACGAGGTGCGCAAGCTCTTC
>Ga0233425_10010319_pt1 | contig 11428 bp, 12 predicted proteins | sample Watercolumn_Towu_2_FD_181712 | JGI IMG/M metagenome (GOLD analysis project Ga0233425, IMG submission 181712) | Freshwater microbial communities from Lake Towuti, South Sulawesi, Indonesia - Watercolumn_Towuti2014_140_MG | ecosystem: Environmental > Aquatic > Freshwater > Lake | place...
GACATTCCCCAAAATTTTTTCGTTTATGGATATATTCCCCTAAGCTGCATGGCCTTAGCCACCCGCCCGACCCCTAAAATATAGGCCGCTGTGCGCATATGGACCTTCTCTTTACGGGAGATTTCCATAAAAGGTCCTTTCTTTGATTATTATCCTTGATAGAAGAAAGAAATAAATATCAAATTTCTCCAAGGCACCCCTTTACTCCCAGGATACCCTGTTTATTCGTTCCATCACCATTTTATCACTTGACCCTATCTTTATTTTCCTTGATTCGGTACAATGGTTTTCATAATCGGATGAGGAACACATTTTCGAATCAATTGTAAATAGAAGGAAAAATTTTTTATGGCCCTGATTGATATGAAAAATATTAAAAAGGATTATTTTCTGGGAGAGGCCGTGGTTCCGGCCCTCCGGGGGGTCGATTTAGACATTGAGAAAGGTGAATTTGTGGCCGTCTGGGGTCCTTCGGGGTCGGGCAAGACCACCCTTCTGAATTTGATCGGGGCCATCGATGAACCAACGGAAGGATTTTTAAAGATAGCCGGTCAAGAGGTCCGTTCCTTGTCGGATAATCAACGCAGCGAGCTTCGAAATGAAACCATCGGCTTCATCTTTCAAGGGTTCAACCTTATCCCGGTTTTATCCGCTTTGGAAAATGTCATGCTGCCCCTGCAGATTCAGGGTGTCTCCACAGCCACAGCCAAATCCAAGGCCCTGGCCCGTTTAGAGGAAGTGGGACTAAAAGATTTAATTCATCATCGGCCCTTTAAGATGTCCGGCGGCCAGCAGCAGCGGGTGGCCATTGCCCGGGCCCTGGTGACCGATCCCTCTCTGATCATCGCTGATGAACCTACGGCCAATCTCGATTCGGAAACGGCCCGGATGATCATCGCCCTCATGCGGCAGCTCAATGAAAAGGAAGAGACCACCTTTATCTTTTCCACCCATGACCAGCGTCTGCTGGATCGGGTCAGACGACTGGTGCGCCTGGAAGACGGGCGGATTGTGGAAGGAGGGTTGTCATTATGATGAAATGGATGAAACTGGCCGTTCGCAATATCCTTAGAAACAAGCGTCGATCTCTGGTCACCTTGTTGGCCATCGGGGTGGGCTTCGCCGCTATCAGTCTCTTCCGTGGATATGTCAGTAATGTCTACTCCGGGTTGAGGATATCGGCCATCCGGGGTGAGGGCCTGGGACACCTGACGATTTACAAGGCCGGTTGGCTGGAAAAAGGGAAACTTGATCCGGAACGGTATATGTTTACCAAAGAGGAAAACGAGAAGGCCATTCATCTGATCCAGGGGGAAAAGGAGGTTGTCCTGGCCACGCCTCAGATTCAGGTGACCGGCATCGTTTCCAACGGCATCACCTCGACTATCTTTATCGCCCAGGGTGTCGTTCCCAAGGATGATAAGACGATTAAGGGGGCCTGGGCCGCCTTCCGACCGATTAAAGGGGCCTCCCTGGATGATAAAAAAACCTATGGGGTGGAGATGGCCCAGGACCTGGCCGCGTTCCTCAATCTGGCGTCCGGCAAGGACGGGGTGGTCATGGCCACCACCCTGGGCGGACAAATGAATGCCATGGATATTCAGGTAAACGGGGTCTATGACTCCGGGTCCGATGCCACCAACGATAAATTTATGCGTTTTACCTATGATTTTGCCAGGTCTCTGGTGGACACCCAGAGTACGGAACGGATCGTTGTTCTGCTGCATGATTGGGAAATGACCGAGATGATGCGATCAAAATTATTGATCAAACTCAATCAGGCCGGCTTGAACTGCGAGATCAAAACCTGGAACGAATTGTCCTTATTTTACTCTAAGGTCAGGGTGATGTTTGATGTGATCTTTATGTTTATTTTTTCCATCGTTTTGGTTATCGTGGTCATGAGTACGGTCAACACCATGGGGATGGCCGTACTGGAGCGGACCCGGGAGATCGGCACCTTGCGGGCCCTGGGTTTAAAACGACGAGGGGTGTCGCTGCTCTTCGCCCTGGAAGGGGGGGTATTGGGATTTTTCGGCAGTGTGATCGGGATTATCCTGCACATTATCGGCTGGACCCTTATCCGGGCCTATCCCCCCACATACACTCCACCGGGGATCTCCACCCCTGTCCCCTTAATCGTTGACCTGGTCCCGGAGGTGTTGACGGTCCTGATGCTCTGCCTGATCCTTCTGTCGCTCCTGGCGGCCATCATCCCGGCCAGACGGGCAGCCGGACAAAATGTAGTGGAGGCTTTGGGGCATGTGTAGGGACAGTGATGAGAGAAGAGTGAATAGTGGATAGAAAATAATGAAAAGTTAGGAGTCGGGATATCTTTAAGTGAAAATGATTACTTTATTAAGCGAAACCCCGTTCAAACGTCATTCCGGGCGCTCGGCTTAGCCGAGCTATAGGAGACTTCCAGAGAAAGTTGGACCGGAATCCAGGAATTCTCAATTACTTGGAAAAATTCTGGACCCCGGCTTCCGCCGGGGTGACGGCTATACAAGTTTTAGTTATTTGTGAGCCTCTTTGAGGGGCTAATATATTCGAACCTCTGGCTCTGTCGGAGGTAGTGTGTGGGATTGGAGGTTTAGGATGAAGAAACGAAATTTGAATGTCTGTCTTTTGATTTGTTCTATTTTGCTGACATTTTTCTTTTCATCGTCCCAGGCGGCCATGACGCCGCAGGAGATTTTGGCTAAGGCCGATGAGGCCCGGGGAAATGCGGAGGGTATCGAGTGGGAGATCGGGATTGATTCCGTCGAAGGGGGCAAGGAACAACATCGGACCATTCGCGTTTCGGCCCGAAGTTTTAATTCATTAGCCGAATTTTTGGCCCCGGCCAATGTGAAGGGACAAAAGCTCCTGATGCTGGACCGTAACATGTGGTTTGCCAAACCGGGTCTTTCCAAGGCCGTGCCCATCTCGCCCCGGCAGAAGCTGGTGGGCGGGGCGGCCAACGGGGACATCGCCTCTACCAATTATGCCGGTGATTATAAGGTGGTCCAGGCCTCCGAAGAGACGGTTGGGGGGGAGAAGTGTCATCTCTTTGATTTGACGGCGGTGGATAAAAGGGCCACTTATGATCGGATCAAATATTGGATCTCCAAAGAGCGTTTGGTGGGGGTGAAAGCGGAATTTTACACTGTGTCGGGGAAGATGTTTAAGACGGCAACCTTTGAGTATAAACAGAGTATCACTATCGACGATCAGCCGCGGCCCTTTATTTCCAAAATGGTCATCACCAGTGCCGTCTTGAAAGAAGACATTACCACCATGGTTTACCGGAAAGCGGTTCTGAAAAAGATACCCGATGCCACGTTTAATTTGAATCTGCTGACCCGGTAGGATGAAGATAACGTTCGTCGTTCAGCGTTCGGTGTTCGGCGAAGCCAGTTCCATCTTTTTCGGTGAATCCAAGAACAAAAGAATTTACAATGAAACCGTATCACTATAGAAATTCATTACTAAGCACTCTCGTTATTTTATATGCAATCTTCTTAATCCTCTTGCCATTTGCCTCAGCCGAAACAGAAAAAGAGTCAGCCCCTGATGGTTTCCAGAAATTTTTATCCGAAACCTTCTCCTGGGACCTTCGCATATTGCCTTACGCCGTCATTCAAGAGCCGGCTCACTCGACTCAAAATCCCGGAAACAATTTCCTGAGATTGCCGCGTTATTCCACCAACCTGGAACTGCGGCCGGACCTGCGTTTCAAAACGGATGTCCTGGAAATGCTGGCCAAGCCTCGTTTGAAACTGGGGATCGATTTCTGGCAGGAAGGAATCCGGCGCGGCGAAAAACAGGAGAGTGACGATGCCTATCTTAATGAATGGCTGGCCCGTTGGAAGGCCCGTGATAACCTCTTCCTCTCCTATGGACGGGAAAATCTCCAGTGGGGGCCATCCTATCTTTTTTCCCCATCCAATCCCTTTCTGCTGGACAACGGCCGCCGTAATCCCTATCTGGAAGTGCCCGGGACCGATTTCGCCCGTTTGGTTTGGCTCCCTACCGGTTCCTGGACCCTTTCTTTGATCGCCAATACAGAGGAGGGTCGGAATAAGCAGCCTGGTCCCGATCCCTTTGAAAAAATTTATGCCCTGAAGATCGATTATTCCGGCCGGGAGAATTACGGTTCTTTCGTTCTTTCTCAGAGTGAATATGGCCGCAGTTCCCTGGGGTTCTTTGGGGGGTGGACCGTCTCCGATGCCGTGCTGGTGTACGGCGAAGGTGTTTTGGCCAATCGGAGTAAGGCCCTTTACATCCGCAAGGACGGCACTCCCTTGGGGGCCACCTTTCAAAAACTCCGGCAAGATGATCCGGCTTTGGCACCGACTATCCTTTTCGGCGGGTCCTATACCTTTGAGTCTAAAGGTACACTCACCTTGGAGTATGCACACTATGGACCGGGATTGAATAATGACGAGGCTGATCTTTATTATGGTTTGCGACGCCGGGCAGCCGATGCCTTCAGCGCCGGGGGGGGGCTCTCCGGATTGGGAAAACTGACGCTCGGGCAAGCGGCCAATACCGGATTACGGTTTTTACGGAAAAATTATGCCTTATTTCAGTACACGCAACAAAATATTTATAACAGGCTTGATCTGACCTTGCGCTGGACCCAAAACCTGGATGATGCTTCTTGTCAATTCACTTCCCTTGTGACATATTCGCTGGGAAATCATTGGGAATTGTTTTCTGTGGGGACCATGAACGGAGGGAGTAAAGATTCGGAATTCGGAAGTCTCCTGGATTATCAATGGATGGTCGGGGTGCAATATACGTTTTAACAGGTTGCGGAAAAAGGCCCATCTACTGCGTTGCTCTCATCTTTCGTCATTGTGACGTACTTCTATGTACGCCTCCATTCCTAAAGATTTCTTCGCATCGGGGGCGATGCTTAGGCCCATCCCTACGGGACGGGTCCCTTTTTTCGAGCGCCTTGTATCTGGACCTTTTTGAGCAACCTGTAATAAAGAAGGAATTTGTAGGTCAGGGTGGCCGAAGGGCTCCCTGACGATTAAATGGAAATACCTTGGGTCAGGTAGCTTCCTGCGGGTGCAACCTGACCTACAACTCTCGCCCGAGGGCAAATAATATGTCCTGTTTTTGTCCCGGCAATCAAGTCAGCCGCAGGCTGACGGGCGGTTTAAGATTGAAAAATTTATCGGGTGTCAGGTAGCCCCCTGCGTGCGCAACCTGACCTACACATTCCACGTTCCGTCGTTGCCCCGCAACAGCCGGGGCATAGGAATGAGGATGAAAAGATAAAACCATGGTTCAATCCGCCAAGTTAAATCGGGAATATCTCGGTGCCAGGAATGTGCTTCTGGATTATCTTTATACTATTATCATTTCCTTTTTTATCGCCGCCTTTATGAGCATCAGCGGGATTTCTCCTCACTTCTTTTACAATTTGGTGCTGTCTGAATCCTTTGGAATTTCCATCTGCTCCTTTATTTTAGTCCTTCTTTGGGTTATAAAACCGGAGAAGCCTTTAGTGGTCACCTTGGTTTTATTTCTCGGGGTCATTGGGGGTACGTTGCTGGGATTGCAAGTGGGGTATTTTTGTCTTGGGGTATTTTCCCCCCATTCCGTCCATACATCTCCAGGAAGTATTTTTCAGAAGATCATCTTCGCCCTGACTTTTGGCGGGGTGATCAGCTATTTTTTCTTAATTCGCGCAAGGATTAAAATTAACCAGGAAGAAATACACCAGGAAAGGATTCAGCGCCTATCCAAGGAAAAGGAGGCCCTGGAGACCAACCTGAGGCTTCTGCAAGCCCAGATCGAGCCCCATTTTCTTTTTAACACCCTGTCCAATGTTCTCAGTCTGATCGACACCGATCCGCGCAAAGGTAAAAATATGCTCCTGGATTTGATCCATTATCTGCGGACCTCCTTGTCACGGACACGGCACGAGTGGATCTTCTTGGGTCAGGAAATGGAACTCATCCAGTCTTATCTGAATATCCTGAAAATTCGCATGGGCGAACGGCTCAATTTCAAAATCGATATAGGCGAATCGTTGCGGGACTATCCTTTCCCGCCCATGCTCATTCAACCCTTGGTGGAAAATGCGGTCAGACACGGACTTGAACCGACGATTGAGGGGGGAGAGATTTTGATCAAGGCCTCTGAAGAAGGTAGTTTGATCAGAATAGAGGTCATGGATACCGGGGTAGGATTTACGGCTTATAGGGATACCGGAGTGGGTTTGGGCAATGTGCGGGAGCGTCTGAAATTACTCTATGGGGATGAGGGGCGTTTACTTATCGAAGAAAATCAACCTCAAGGGGTTCGGGCGGTCATTGAGGTACCGAAGTGTGAAGGGAAATAGCTAAATTATCTAAAAGCTCCTCGGGATTTCAGTTTGGAGACGGTATCGTTCAAGGATCTCCGGTTACTATTTTACCTGAGACGATGGTCCTGCCGTGGCTCGGGAGAAAAGCACCGTTACCATATAGTTTTCAGAAGAGGAAGTTCCCGAAGGAATTTATCTTTGGTTATAAGTGGGGAATTTAAATACCTAGCCGTTGAAACAATTATTTTATCGTGAAGCTCCGGAATATCTTTGAGTTCAACAAGTTTTTGTAATATTGGAATATCAAGAGGGATGACGATATAATTCTCACTATCAATGATTTTTTTAAAGAGTCTTTTGAAATCAAAGGAAATCCTTTTCTTATCAAATATACTGAGGGCCTCGGCCACAACGATTGTGGGTATGAAAATTACATTCTCCCCCTTCTCATTTTTTTCAAAAATTTCCGAAGCGGTTTGGCTTATTTTGGGGCTGCCAGTAAACCACCAGAGAAGGGCATGGGTATCCGTGACAAAATTCATTGGGTTCTAAAAGTCCATCTTGCTATAAAGGGATTTTTGAGACTGGGTGATATCCTCATCGGTTATCTCTTTGCCTTTTAAAATCCCTTTGAGCTTAACAATCTTTCTCCCAGGGGGAGAAAATTTTTTAAGGATTGTCAATTTTAAAGACCTAAGATCCTTCTCTATAGCCTCAATCCTATTAAGCAGGTCTCCGTTGTTTGTAATCGTAGATGTCTTCATAGTAACTTCCTTTAATTTCTAGATTACCATAGTTGCAAATTTTTGTCAAAATTCGGGTCAGGAGTTGAAAATTGAAGCCTTTCCCGCAGCAGATATTGATGCCTATCCTTTCGGTCATAGCCTGATCCCCTCCAGATCAACCCTCTGGTGAAAGGGCAAGGTCTGATAGAGACTGCTACTCCATTCATCTTTATTCCGCACAATCGATGAGATGACCTCATCGGATTCCCATTCCACTTCATAAAGACTGTGCCGGATTTTATCTATACGTTCATCATTTATCGGACCGTCCACTGACTGAGTTGAGGATTGCGCAGGGCCAGATTGCGAGCCAGGAGTTCCCTCCAAGACTCGATCTCCTTGAGAAAGGCTGTATCAACCTCGGCGGTTCCCTTTTTCCCCTTTCCGGCTTCAGCGTATTTGTCAAACGAACCCTTGAGCACCGCCTCATGAGAAAATATGGAGGTAATCTTTTCCCATTCTCGGCCATAGTCCTGGTAAGTCAAGTAGAGTATCCGAGCCGTCGAGGCTTTATCGGCTTTGTCCGGCTTGATTCTACAGTCGTAAACGGAAAATTCTTCGAAATTGGTCAGGATACTTAAAGGGAGTTTGACGGACCAGGCATAACGGCGAAGTTGAAAGGCCGAAGGGATGTCTTCTTTAATCCTGATCGAAGGTTTCTTGGCTTCGATAAAAAATTTCCGGGTACCGCCGATACGGAAGCAGTAATCCGGCGCTTTGGTGACTCCGCCCACCCTTATGGCGTCCTCATGGATGACGTCTTTATATGCCTCAGCATAGCCTTGTTTGTTATTGACATCCCAGCCCAAAGCTTCAAAAAAAGGATCCAAAAATTCTCGCCGTAATTGCGTTTCATTGTAGGGATCGCTATGATAGGCCGAGTGGATTTGATCAAACCGCTCAATCAGCTCGATGATAGGTCCGGGAGGAGGGCTCATTTTTCTCGTATCCGGTTTGGAGACAACTTGGCTTATTGTCCCATTTTTTAAAGAAAAACCTAAGAATAAGATCAAAGAAAATTAGAAAAGAGTATAAGATAGGGTAAAGAAGGGGTCAAGAGGAAAATAATTTTTAAAAAAATAAGAAAAGTTAATAGTAGGAATTATTCTAAGAAGACAGAATTAAACTCGTCCTTCTCAAAAAGAAGGAAATACTTTAAAGGTATTGCCAATCGATCGGGTGTGGAGTAAAATCTACTCTTTAATATCTGGTAATTTATCGTCTGGGGCTCTTCTTTTCGGAGGTGGAACAATGAACTATAAAGCCATTATCGCCGATGACGAAAAGGAGTTGAGGACTTATTTAAGGTTTTTACTGGCCGAAGTCTGGCCTGAACTGATGATCTGCGGAGAAGCGGTTAATGGCCGGGAAGCCGTGCAGATGGTTGAATCGGAAAAACCGCAGGTGGCCTTTCTGGATATCCGCATGCCCGGCCTCACCGGCCTGGAAGTGTCTCAACGGATTGCCGGGGTCTGCCGGGTCGTTTTTGTCACGGCCTATGATCAGTATGCCATTGAGGCTTTTGAACGGGAGGCGGCGGATTATTTGCTCAAACCCGTATCCAGAGAGCGGGTCCAACAGACAGTGGACCGGTTGAAAAAACAATTGCAGACATCGGTCGATCCGCCGGCCGGGTTGGTCAACGTGGTCTCCCAGATCCTGTCGGGATTAAAAAAGGAACCGGCCCGTGATTATCTGCAATGGATCAGGGTCCAGCACAAAGACAGCGTCCGTCTGATCCCGGTGGCGGAGGTGGATTATTTTAAGGCCGAGGATAAATACACCCTTGTGCTGACGAAAGAGGGGGATTATTTAATCCGCAAAAGCATCAAGGAATTGACCCAGGAACTGGACCCGGACCGGTTTTGGCAGATTCATCGGGGGATGATCGTCAATGCCGCACGGATAGAAGAGGTCAGCCGTTCCCTGACCGGGCGAGGGGTTTTAAAATTCAAGCACCGGACGGAGTTGTTGACGGTGAGCCGGAATTATCTCCATCTCTTTAAAGAGATGTAACTTTTTTCATTCTAAGCCGTCATGCCACGCCAGTGGCGTGACACCACCAAAGATGAAAATAGGATCAGAAGGCTCCGAGGCCTATTTTCGGATTAAACCTGTTTAACGGCCTCCTTCTTCCCTTTCAGTATCAGGACCATTTCATCGATCAGACTTCGCATTTTTTTAGCCTGTGAGGACATCTCTTCGGAAGCAGAAGCCAGTTCTTCCGATCCGGAGGCATTTTGCTGGACGACCTGGTCCATTTCGGAAAGGGCTTTGCTGACCTGATCGATTCCTTGAGCCTGTTCATGAGAGGCGGAAGCGATCTCATTGATCAGATGGCCTGTTTTTTTGGATTCCGAGGCCACTTTAGAAAAAGCTTCGTTGGTGCGGGTGACAATATCCGACCCTTTATTAATTTTATTAACTGTATCTTCGATCATCTCAGAGGTATTCTTCGCCGCTTGGGCCGCCCGCATAGCCAGATTACGGACTTCGTCGGCCACGACGGCAAAACCGGACCCGGCCTCGCCGGCCCGGGCCGCTTCCACCGCCGCATTCAAGGCCAGGAGATTGGTCTGGAAGGCGATCTCATCAATATTTTTAATGATCTTGCCTGTTTCCTGGCTGGCGGTAAAGATTTCCGAAATGGATTGATTCAATTCCGTCATGGCCTGATTAGCGATTTCGACCACCTGCCCGGTTTCCTGCATTTTCCGATTGGCTTGAAGGGCATTATCGGCATTCGTTTTGGTCATGGAGGCCATCTCCTCCATGGAAGAGGCGGTTTCTTCCAGACCGGCGGCCTGCTCTGAAGCCCCCTCGGCCAAGGATTGACTGGAGGCGGAGATCTGGTCCGACGTGGAGAAAAGCTGCTCCGAGGCTTCGTTCAGCCCCTGGACAACATGAGAAATAGGTTGGGTAATGGAACGGATCAGGAAAAAAGAAAATAGACCGGCGGCCGAGAGAACAGCTATGACCACTAAGGAAATGATCCAGATCATTGTCGAGGCTTGAACTCGGGTTCGGTCAACGAGATGATCGATGGCTCCCACGCTGAGCGTTACCAATTGGTCGATATCATCGATCTGTTTGCTGATGGTCTTAAAGAATTGTGCGGGATCAATCCCAAATTGCCCTTGGTAGGCGTTCTTGATTAAGGTTTGAAAAAACTTATTTCCTTCCTGCCATTCGGCACTCTTCTCAAACCCATTGAGTTTGGACCTGAGATCCTCGGAGAGTATCAAGGCCGGGGAGTGGAGATTACTGTCGATGCCGGCTTTGAGGATGGTAATCGTCAATAGTTCTTTATCACTTAAGGGTTGATTGCCGGCTATTAAGCCCGAGGCAAAGCCGCGCAGTTTGGCGGCACTCTCCTTGGCCTCTTCCAGGAGGGAGATGGTGATGAGCCGGCGGCCCACTCCCCGGCTGCTTTCTTCCTTTAAGAACCCGTTTTCTACAGCCAGGATGCGGGATAACAGTTCCGAGTAACGGGTGAAACTTTCTTCAAAAGTGATCTTTTGATCCACGGCCTTTCTTACGTCCGGTACGGAGGCCAAGGTTTGCAAGGTGTTTTCTTTTGTGCTTTTGAGTATTGGGGAACCGCTAATGATTTTTTTGAAATTTTCGATCTTTTGGTCAGTCTCTTTTCGTTGGGTCTCCAATTCCGCCGGGGTCAGGGCCCCTTTAAGGAATAAGGAAGATTTGCCTCTTTCCCTTTGCATCTGGGTGGTTACCTTGGAGGCGGCGTCAACAAATTGAATTAATAACTTCGTCCGTTTGGCCAGACTTAAATCATTCAGATTATTGTTGATGAACAGAAGGCTGAAGACCACAAAAGCAAAAAAGGGAATGCATATCAGGAGAAGGATTTTTTTCTGTAGGCTGATATGGGTCATGGAAGAAACCTCCGGAAGTGAATTTTGTGGACTGCCTGAGGGGACAACAATTCTTCCCTTTCCTGACGGGTGAAAGGACGATCATTTGCCTCCGGGGGGCGGGCAGTTTGATAAAATTTTTAGAAGAAGGATTGAAAAATGCCCTAATCCGGCCTTCTTTATTTATTTATCGGTTTTTGTCTGATTTTTCTTTAGAAAATAATAAACTCAGTAAAAAAAGAGGAGAAACAGGCTTAAGCTGTTAAAAAGAGAGGGCAGGATGCTATCCAAAGAATGCTTCTCATAATGGGAAAAGATTGTCCGGGATGAGAAGACGGCCAGCGGTTCAGCGTGCCCCGAAGAGGGCCGTGCCCACCCGGATGATGGTGGCTCCTTCTTCGATGGCCACTTCAAAGTCGTGGCTCATGCCCATGGAAAGATGACTGAAGTTGAGTTCGGGA
>Ga0233425_10010321_pt1 | contig 11426 bp, 8 predicted proteins | sample Watercolumn_Towu_2_FD_181712 | JGI IMG/M metagenome (GOLD analysis project Ga0233425, IMG submission 181712) | Freshwater microbial communities from Lake Towuti, South Sulawesi, Indonesia - Watercolumn_Towuti2014_140_MG | ecosystem: Environmental > Aquatic > Freshwater > Lake | place: Indonesia...
GACTTTATAGACAAAAATATAGCGAAACTGAAACTCGAATCTCTCGGGACGAAAATAGACGTTCTGACCGAAGAGCAGAGGAAGTATCTGGAGAGTTGGGAAGAGGGCACTTAATCTGGGCGTTTCTCTTGAAACGCCCGATTATCCAATGCCTCTGGCATTGGACTAATTTGGAACATAGTTGAAAGGAGCGCTTGCAACGATGGGAAGATCGATCGATATAGATAAGCTGGTGATGGACCTGGTAATGAACGATAACGCGGAAGCGAAGAAAGAGCTGGCCGCCAGGATAAAGGATATCGCCTATAAGAAAGGAGTATTCTCCGCCAGCATCAACGGATTCTATATGGCCCGCGGCAAGGGCCAGGTGCCTTCGAACTTTACCGTCCCGGCGATAAATCTCAGGGTTCTGACATATGACCTGGCCAGGGCGATATTCAGGTCCGCAAAGAAGATCGACGCCGGCTGTTTTATATTCGAAATAGCCAAGTCGGAGATGGGCTACACCAACCAGGCGCCCGTCGAATATGTGGCGGTCATACTCGGCGCGGCCGTCAAAGAGGGGTGGCAGGGCCCGGTATTCATACAGGGCGACCATTTCCAGATAAACCATAAGAACTTCGCGCAGGACCCGGAGAAGGAACTCGACGGCATAAAGACGCTCATCCTGCAGGCGATAGAGGCGGGTTTTTATAACATAGATATAGACTCCTCCACAGTTGTCGACCTGTCGAAGAAGGATATAAAGAAACAGCAGAAGGCCAATTACGAGTCGTGCGCCAAACTTACCAACTTCATACGTCAGCACCAGCCGCGCGGCATAGAGGTCTCCGTAGGCGGCGAGATCGGAGAGGTCGGGACGAAGAATTCGACCGTCGAGGATCTCGAGGCCTTCATGAGCGGATACAACGAGAAGCTGCGCAAGGGGCGCGTCGGCATAAGCAAGATATCCATCCAGACGGGCACCTCGCACGGCGGAGTGGTATTGCCGGACGGCACCATCGCTAAAGTCAAGCTCGATTTCGATACCCTGAGGACCCTCTCGAAAGAGGCGCGCGAGAAATACGGCATGGCCGGCGCGGTTCAGCACGGCGCTTCGACGCTCCCCCAGGACGCGTTCGGCAAGTTCCCGGAGGTCGAGACCGCGGAGGTGCATCTGGCGACGCAGTTCCAGAATATGGTCTACGAGTCAAAACATTTCCCGGCTGAGTTGAAGACGAGGATATACGAATGGCTGAAGACCAACGCCGCCAACGAGCGCAAGGAAGGACAGACGGACGAGCAGTTCTTCTACAGCGCCCGCAAAAAGGCGCTCGGGCCGTTCAAGAAGGAGATAATGGGACTGCCTCAGGCGACGAGGGACGCGATAGTCGGCGATATAGAGGCGACGTTTGAATTCCTGTTCGATAAGCTCAATGTGAAGAATACCAAAGAATCGGTGTTGAAGCATACCGTCCTGAAGCGCGTGATACACAGAAAGCCCAAAGCTCACGGCGAAGTGGATATGAGCGGAGAAGGGGCCGATTAAGTCCGCTTATTGACCAGGTATATCCCGATACCCGCGAAGACGACATTGCCCAGCCACGCTGAAATTAACGGCGGCAGTATTCCGGCTTTCCCGAAAGCGATAAATATCGCTATAAAAGCGTAGTATAGAAGCCCTATCACTATGCTCATACCTATGCCTATCAGCACTCCGCCCCGCGCCGTGATCATTGCGAAAGGCGCCCCTATCAATATTATGATGAAGCTTATGAGCGGGAACGCCAGCTTATAGTGCAGGTCGACGAGCAGGTTCTTTACCAGCCGCGCGCCTGCGCCGCGAAAAAGGGTTATATAACGCTTAAGATCCCCGTAACTCATGTACTCGCTGCGCCATTCCCGGTTGGCAAAGTCGCTCGGCCTCTCCTTCAGCGGCACGAGGCGCTCGGGATAAAACTTCGGCTCCCCCAGTATCTGCCCGGAATTATCTATTTTATAAACTATGACCTTATGGAATCGCCAGCCGTCCCCGGTCCACGCGCCGCTTTGAGCCGTTATCTTGGAGGTCAGGCTTGCCTTCGCGTCCTGCTCGTGTATTATGATATCGATGAGCAATTTCTTTTCGGTGTCGTAACTTCTGGCGAATATTATCCTGTTGCCCGCGCCGTAGAGCGCGACGTTCTTCATTATCCGTCCCGGCGCGTCTTTCCGCTTTTCCTTCTCGAGCTCCTCCGTCCTTATGTAGTTGGCTATCTTTGAGCTGGTGGGTATTACCCTGTCGTTGACGACGAATATCACGACGCTTACTATGAAGCCCAGTATAAGCACCGGAGAGAGGATCCGCCAGAGGCTTATTCCGCTGGACTTCATGGCCGTTATCTCGTTATGTTTGTTGAGGTTTGAAAGGACGAAGATGGTAGAAAGCAGCACCGCCATCGGCGTTACCTGTATGAAGATGGTGGGCGAATAATAGACGTAGAAGGCCGCTATGGAGGCCCCCGGTATCTTGTATTTCACGATATCGTCTATGAAAGAGAATATGTCGATGATGATGGCCATTACGTTGAATAACAGCACGCACCCGAGGAAGGGGCCGAGGAATCCGCGTACCATATACCTGTCGACTATCTTCACCAGGCACCTTCTTCCTGTCCCGGCACCATCTTGTCGGAAGGCGATGGGCTCATCCCTAAATCCCTCTCGCCAGCGTGGCGCATCTTACTTCCCGCGCGCCGGCTTCCAGAAGCGTCCTGCTGCATTCATCGAGCGTGGCGCCGGTAGTCATTACATCGTCGATCAGAAGTACGGAAGCGCCGGTGATAAATTTCCGGCCGCCGGACTTTGCCCTGAAAGCGCCCTTCAGGTTATGAAGGCGCTTTTCACGCGGCAGTTCGTTCTGATGGCCGGTATTTTTGATCTTTTCGAGACATGACGCAAAAGGCAGCTCCAGCGCCGCGGCCATCAGCCGGGCCAGCAGCTCGGACTGGTTGAAATCGCGTTCCGCGAGCCGTCTCGGATGCAACGGGACAAAAGTCACTGCCTCGACCCCGCCTGTCAGGGCGCTTTCGTATTTCAAAAGATCCGACATAAGCCCGGCCAGCGGTCGGGCCAGAGAGCGCCTGTTGCCGTATTTGAATGCGTGAACCATTTCTTTTAACGCGCCTTCATAAAGACAGGCCGAGCGCGCCAAGGTGAAATGCGGTCTTGACCTGCGGCAATCGCCGCATATCTTATTGCCATCCGCGAGGCTGCGTCCGCATATGCCGCAATACGGCTCCGGATTCCTGTTTACCGCGGCCATGCACGCGGGGCATACGCCGGTCCTGTCCGCCGCCTCCAAAGGCATTTTACAGGCGGCGCACCGCATCGGGTATACCAGGTTAAGGATATTTTTAGTTACGGCAGACAGGCTGATCATCGCGCATATGATAACATGACCCCGAGGGATTTGTCCACAGAACACTCTACTGCGCCAATCCACAGCTTTACCGGGGTATGGCTTCGTAGAAGCAGTTCCTGCGAAGCTTCGGCCAGCCATGGAGCGGCAGCGAAGTAGAAAAGGTATTGACCTTATACCCATACTTTTATAATATATATGAGGTAATATGGGGACAGCATGCCAAAAGACGACGTAAATCTGCTCAAGACCGGCTCCGCCGATAAGTGGAAGAGGATAGGCACGTCCAGGCGCGCGGGGATCCTCGTGCCGTTATTCTCGGTATATTCCAAAGATAGCGTGGGTATAGGCGACCTGGGAGACGTCGAGCTCCTCGCGGACCTTTGCGCCAAGACGGGCGCCTCCATCCTGCAGTTTCTCCCGATGAACGAAATAGGGTCGACTTTCTGCCCTTACGACGCCGTAAGCTCCTTCGCCATAGAGCCTTCCTACATATCCCTGTCTAAGCTGCCGAAGCATACGACCTCCGGGAAAGCGGTCGAGGCCGGGATAGATAAGGCCAGAAAGGCCTACCCCGCAGGCCCCGGGCACGTCGACTACGCCATAAAGGATGAAAAGAGGGAGATACTTTACCAGGCTTACCTGGAAGACGACGTCGAGAATTCCGCCGAATTCAGAAAATTTGTCGAATCGAACAAATACTGGATAGACGATTTCGCACTCTACAAGGCGCTTAAGAGCCGTTACGCGGGAAAGCCGTGGTATGAATGGCCGGAAGAGCACAAGCGCCGCGATCCGAAAGCTCTCCAGGCCTTCCGTAAAGAATGCCGCAGAGAGGTGGAGTTCCATAAGTGGGTACAGCATGTGGCCTTCAGACAGTTTACAGGAGCGAGGAAGTACGCCGCGGAAAAAGGCATTTTGCTGAAAGGCGACCTGCCGATACTCATTTCGCGCGACAGCGCGGATGTCTGGAGCCGCCCGGAATTTTTTAAGCTCGATTTCCTGGCGGGCGCTCCGCCCGATATGTATTGCGCTAAGGGGCAGCGCTGGGGTATGCCTACGTACGACTGGGACGCGATAGCCGATGACAAATTCAGATATGTAAAAGAGAAGCTGAAATTCGCCGAGAATTTCTACGACATCATAAGGGTAGACCATGTAGTCGGGCTCTTCCGCATATGGAGTATTCCATCCAATGATCCCGCCGAAAACGAGGGGCTGAATGGCGTATTCGACCCGGCGGACGAGAATATCTGGGGTAAGCACGGCAGGGCGCTTCTGTCCGTTATGCTCGAGAATACAGACATGCTTCTGTGCGCCGAGGACCTGGGCATGATACCTAAGGACTGTCCCGCCACGCTGAAGGAGTTCGGGGTACCCGGCAATGACGTCCAGCGCTGGGTGAAGGACTGGGCCAAGCGGCACGACTTCCTCCCTCCCGGCGAATACAGGAAGCTCTCGGTGGCGATGCTGTCGACCCACGATACCACAAACTGGGCAGCCTGGTGGGAGAACGAGGCCGGTACGGTGGACGAGGCCCTGTTCGCGCGCAAGTGCCGCGAGCGGGGGATAGACTTCGGGCGTATCAGGGAAAACCTATTCGACATGTCACGTTCCCGCCACGGCCGCCTGCGGTGGCAGGACAATGTGAATTCAAAAGAGATGTATGTGCAGATACTGGAAAAGCGCGAAGAAGAGGTGAAAGATTTTATAGATCTGTATGAAAATTCCTATCATGAAAAAGAGAAGCTTTGGAAACAGCTGGGCCTCAAAGGCGCCATGAGGGAGACCTCCGACGCCGAGATAGTCGGCGCGGCCCTTGAGATAACCCTATCGTCAAATTCCATATTCTGCATCGAACTTATAATAGACTACCTCTATAAGGCCGGTCTCTTCAGGGGTGATCCTTACCAGTACAGGATAAACAAACCCGGCACGGTGGCCCGGACGAACTGGTCTTTGCGCCTGCCGGTCGCTCTCGAGGAGCTTCTGGAGAACAAGTTGTGTAAAGATATCAGGAAAATCATAGTATCTTCGGGAAGAGCGGGTTAAATGGCTTCACACCACGCAAAGAAGAGGCACTACGCCGCCTTCTTCGATTTCGACAATACCATAACCGACTACGACATCCTCGACGATATCATAGCGAAATTCTCCGCCGACGACGGCTGGAAGGAACTCGAACGTAAGTGGGTGGCGGGGCGTATCGGCTCCAGGGAATGCCTTAACGGCCAGATAAGCAGGGTGCGCATCGGCAAGGCGGGCCTGGACAGGTATCTGGCGAAGATAAAGATCGACCCCTCGTTTAAAAAGATCCTGAGGCTTTGCGCCTCAAAATCGATAAAGGTCTTCATAGTAAGCGATAACTTCGGATACATAATAAAGGGCATACTCAGGGCAAACGGTATAAAAGGGCCGCGTATTTATTGCAATAAACTGGGGTTTTCCCGCGGATTTCTCGCGCCGCGCTTCCCGTTCCTTAATTCCGAATGCCATAAATGCGCCCACTGCAAAAAAGGCAACCTGGTCTCCAGGGTGTCGCATGAAGCCATAACGATATATGTCGGCGACGGCCTGTCCGACATATGCCCGGCTGAATGCGCCGATATAGTCTTTGCAAAAGGGCGTTTGGAGAAGCATTTCAAAAAAAGATCGATGGAATACGTGCCGTTTAAAAGATTAAAAGAAGTTTACGAACATCTGAACAGGAGCGTACTATGAGCCAGAAGCAAAAGACGCAAGCCCAAAAGGCGTCGACAACGGAGAGCCTTCTGAGGCTGGAAGAGAAATACTGTTCATGGGGCGACACCGTCCACTATGTCCAGAATCCGAACATATTCGAACGCTGTGAAGGGTCGTTTCTCTATGACGATAAGGGCGTAGAATATCTGGACCTGCAGATGCTATATTCCGGCGTCAACTTCGGATATATGAACGGGCATGTAATCGACGCGTTGAAAGCGCAGCTGAATAAGCTTCCGCAACTCGCCTGCCAGTACCTGCACAAAGAGAAGATACTGCTTGCGGCGAAGCTGGCCCAGCGGGTCGAGACGGCTTTCGAAGAGGCGGGGAGGGTCCATTTCAATGTCGGTGGCTCCGCGGCCGTCGAAGATTCGCTTAAACTTGTACGCAATCACACGGGCAAAACGCTGATGTTCGCGTTCATGGGCGGCTACCATGGCCGCACGCTCGGCGCGACGGCCATTACGTCAAGCTACCGCTACCGCGAGAAGTACGGGCACTTCGGGGACAGGGCCTGCTTCATACCGTATCCTTACTGCTTCAGGTGCCCGTACGAGAAGAAGCGCGATACGTGCGGCATGTTCTGCCTGAAGCAGTTTGAAAAGCTATTCGAGACGGAGTATTATGGCGTGGTCAACAAAAAGACGGGATCCTGCGAATTCGGCGCGTTCTATGTCGAGGCCATCCAGGGCACGGGAGGATATGTAATCCCGCCTTTCGAATATTTCAATGGCCTGAAGAAGATCCTCGACCGCTACAATATACTGATGGTCGACGATGAGATACAGATGGGATTCTACAGGACGGGCACGTTTTGGGCGATCGAGCATTTCGACGTAACGCCGGATATTATTACATTCGGAAAGTCGCTCACCAACGGGATGAACCCCATATCCGGCATATGGGCGAAAGAGAAGCTGATCTCCCCGAAGGTTTTCGGTCCGGGTTCAACGCACTCGACGTTCTCATCCAATCCTCTCGGCACTACGGCCGGACTCGCTACTATGGAACTCATGGAGAGGGGCAATTTCGCCGCGGAAGTCCCGAAAAAGGGGAAATATTTCATGTCCAGGCTTAAGAGCCTCCAAAAGAAATATCCTCAGATAGGGCATGTCGACGGCCTCGGCCTCGCGCTCAGGATGGAGATATGCCGGAAGGACGGCTATACTCCGGACAAGGCTCTCACCGACAGGGTCGAAGAGATAGGTCTCGAAGGCAAGCTTACCGCCGGCGGCAAGACCAAAGGACTCGTCCTGGACGTCGGCGGCTATTACAAGAACGTCTTTACCCTGGCTCCGTCTCTTTACATAACGGAGAAGGAGATCGACCTGGGCGTCGATCTATTCGAAGAGGCGCTCTCCAGGGCGATCAAAGAGCTGTCTTAAACCGCGACAACGGGGAGCTCCGGCATGGCGAATAAGCGGCAGACCTGGGGTACCAAGCTCGGCATAATAATGGCGGTTGCCGGCAGCGCCGTGGGTCTTGGGAATTTCCTGCGCTTTCCGGTCCAGGTGGCGTCTAACGGCGGCGGCGCCTTCATGATACCGTATTTTATTTCACTATTCCTGCTCGGCATCCCACTCATGTGGATCGAATGGACGATAGGCCGCTACGGCGGCGGTTTCGGCCACGGAACGGCCCCCGGTATCTTTCACACGATATGGCAGAAGAACCGGTTCATAAAATACTTCGGGGTCATCGGCATATTCGGCCCGCTCGTTATACTGATTTATTACACCTACATAGAATCCTGGACGCTCGCCTACAGCTTCTTCGCCATTACCGGTAAATATGCCGGGGCGGCCAGCGAAGGCGCGATGCAGTCGTTCCTTCGCGGATTTCAGGGCCTCGAGCATAACCAGCATTTCTCCGGATTCGGCGTGGCGTACATTTTCTTCCTTATCACGTTCATCCTGAATATGTGGATCCTGTATTACGGGATAAAAGGCGGAATAGAAAAGCTGTGCAACATAGCGATGCCGCTGCTCTTCGTATGCGGAGCGATCCTGGCGGTCAGGGTTCTTATGCTGGGGGCGCCGGACCCTGCCAGGCCCGCGTGGAACCTGGTCAACGGCCTCGGTTTTCTGTGGAATCCGGACTTCAGCGCGCTCAAAAGCGCGAAGGTGTGGCTGGCGGCGTCAGGGCAGATACTCTTTACGCTCTCGGTAGGGATAGGCGTGATCCTTACATACGCCAGTTATCTGTCAAAAGGGGACGACGTCGTTCTCTCGGGCGTATCCGCGTCCAGCCTCAATGAATTCGCCGAGGTCATCATTGGCGGCAGCATAGTGATTCCGGCCGCGTTCGCCTTCTTCGGCCCCGAAAATATTCAGACGATAGCCAGGGGGGGAGCGTTCAACCTTGGCTTTGTCACGATGCCGCTTATCTTTCAGAAGATCGCGTTCGGCGCTTTCTTCGGGGGCGCCTGGTTCCTTCTGCTGTTTCTTGCCGGCATCACTTCGTCGGTATCGCTCGCCCAGCCGGCGATCGCCTTCCTCGAGGATGAATTTAACCTGTCCCGCAAAAATACGATATGGATATTCGGCGCCGTGACGTTCATTCTTTGCCAGCCGGCCATCTTTTTCCTGGGCAAGGGCGTGGTGAACGAGCTCGACTTCTGGGGAGGGACGTTCTGCCTGGTCGTATTCGCGACGATCGAGGTGGTCCTGTTCGCCTGGGTATTCGGCATGGACAAGGCCTGGGAAGAGATCCATCACGGCGCCGATATGAGGGTGCCGCGCGCCTATAAATTCATCATAAAATACGTCACTCCGCTATTCCTGTTCTTCATCCTGGGGATGTGGTTCGCTCAGGAGTGGATACCCATAATGTCGATGAAGAACGTAGCCGCCGGAGATCGGCCGTTCGTGATGGCGACGCGTATTTTTCTGTCGCTGGTCTTCATCGGCCTCGCGGTCATGGTGAAGCTCGCGTGGGCGAGGAAACGGAAGGCGGTGGCCAGGTGAAGGCATCCGGGTGGCTCTTTCTGATCCTGTCATGGGGGCTCATCATCGCCTTATCCGTATTCAGTTTCTACAAGGTGCTGAGCAAGAAGAAGGTGGATTAAATTTTTCGCACCATCTCGTGACGGCGGACCTTTCGAGGTCGCCTTTCGCTCTTTTAAGAATATTTTACGGGTCCTGCCACTCCTTCGCCTTTTTCTTGGAAGGGCTGTGTCCGACTCTTGCACGTATCTTAAACTATTGCCACAACACCCACGGGAGGTGGCTAACCCCACCCCGTACCGCCCTTGTTGCGAAAAAGGCTCAGTCGTGTCACCCGTAAAATATTCACAGTGACGCAGGCGAGCAATAGCTCCATCGTTTTATCCTCCTTCGCAGAAAACCCCGGGCTTTTAAGCCCGGGGATGAATGCGCCGGTTGCAGCTGCAGTATTCTGTGGCCAATGGGTTTTCTGCTTCGGAGGATTCCGCCATCCTTCGACTTCGCTCAGGATGGCGTCCTGAGCTTTTGTCGAAGGACGCCAACAGGCGAATGGAAACTCCGGGCTTTAGCCCGGAGAGCTTCATTAGGTGCGAAAAATTTAATCGGGGAAAGTGGATTAAGCCATCTTAAGCCATCTAACCTGGTTAGATTTGTCAGGTTGCGAAGGATTTTTTTAATCACCCGTCAGTTTGCTTATAGATTGTGATAAAGCTATAAAGAGGGCTGGCAATTTTACGGGTGACGTGGCGAGGCCTTGAGGCGCGCAGCGTAGGATGGGTTTTGAAATCTACGAAGTAGATTTCAAATAGATACCCGCCTTGTCGTTCATGAGATTGTAAACCCTACGCAAGCGCCGAAAGGCCGAACCGCGGCAGGACCCGTAAAATTGGATTTAAAGTCTGTTTTAAGGAATTTAAGGACATGACCAAGACCGACATAAAGGATCTGTCGAAGACTGAACTCGAGAAGGCGCTGGAGTCTCTCGGCGCCCAGCGCTACCGAGTCGCCCAGATATTCCGCTGGCTATATAAGACAGGCGTGCGGTCTTTTGACGATATGACCGACCTGCCTGACGATCTGAGGCGCAAGCTGAAGGACAAGTTCCACATCACGCGTCCCGTGATGCTCGACTCGAGGCGCTCGCCTACCGACGGCACTACGAAGTACCTTCTGAAGCTCGAGGACGGCAACACGATCGAGACCGTCTTCCTGCCGGAGAAGGCGAGGGGCACGATATGCCTCTCATCCCAGGTCGGCTGTAAGTTCTCCTGCAGTTTCTGCGCCAGCGCGCCGTTCGGATTCGTCCGGAACCTTAAGGCCTCCGAGATACTGGACGAGGTCCTGTTCGTCAGGACTAAGAACCCGGATGCCGCGATCACGAACCTTGTCTTCATGGGCATAGGCGAGCCGTTTGACAATTACGACAACGTTATGAGGGCGATACGGATATTCAATGATAAGGACGCTTTCAATATAGGCGCCAGGCGCATTACCGTATCGACGTGCGGCGTATTGCCCGGGATGAAGAAGTTCTCCGATGAGGGGCTGCAGATAGAGTTGTCGGTTTCGCTCCACTGCGCCGAAGACGCGGTGCGCTCGAAGATCGTGCCTGTAAATAAGCGCTATCCGCTAAAGGAGCTGATCGCCGCTTGCAGGGAATACACGGCCAGGACGGACCGCGTGATAACATTCGAATACATACTTATAAGAGGCGTAAACAGTTCCCGGCAGGACGCTCTGAAGCTGGCGGCGCTGCTTAAGGGGCTGAAGTGCAAGGTCAACACCATATCGTATAACAAGATAAAGGCCCTGGATTACGATGAGCCATCCGCGCGGGATATAAGACTGTTCATAGATATTCTCAAGGACAAGGGCGTGAATGTCATGCATCGTAAATCCAGGGGCGAGGATATCGACGCGGGGTGCGGACAGTTGAGGATATCGAAATTGTAATGACAAATCACAAAGCACAAATGACAAATGAAATTCCAATAACCAATTTCAAAAACCTCAGTTTCAATATCCGGAATTTGATTATCCTCCTTCGCAGAAAACCCCGGGCTTTTAAGCCCGGGGATGAATGCGCCGGCTGCAGCTGCAGTATTATGCGGCCAATGGGTTTTCTGCTTCGGAGGATTCCGCCATCCTTCGACAGACTCAGGGTGTCATCCTGAGCAATGTCGAAGTATGACACCCCTCGGTCTTCGAGGCGATAGTGATAATCTTATTTAGCGGGTGGGCAAAAATCCGCACGCGGGTGACACGACTGAGCCTTTTTCGCAACAAGGGCGATTACGGGGTGGGGTTAGCCAGCTCCCGTGGGTGTAGCGGCAATGGTTTAAGCTACGTGCAAGAGTCGG
>Ga0233425_10010322_pt1 | contig 11425 bp, 10 predicted proteins | sample Watercolumn_Towu_2_FD_181712 | JGI IMG/M metagenome (GOLD analysis project Ga0233425, IMG submission 181712) | Freshwater microbial communities from Lake Towuti, South Sulawesi, Indonesia - Watercolumn_Towuti2014_140_MG | ecosystem: Environmental > Aquatic > Freshwater > Lake | place...
AACTGCGGGCGGCCTTCAGAGCGCCCGAGGTAGTTGATCAGCAGCGGAACCGACTCTTTGGTGCGTCCCGTGCCGAGCGCGTTGACGGCGGCGAGTTGCACGCGCCAGTTGGGGGAATCAAGAAGCGGCGCGAGAGCTGGCACCACCTCCGCGCCCGCGACGAGTAGCGCCAAGGCATCGGCAGCTGCAATGGCCACGTCGGCATCTCGATCGTTGAGGGCGCGAGAGAGATCGGGAATGGCCTCCTTGCGACCGAGCTGTGCGATGGTCTCGGCAGCGGCACTGCGGACTTCCGGAATACGATCGCCGTTCAACACACCTGTCAGGACCTTGGTGGGGAGTTCCGACCAATCCTTCTGGCCGGCGAGCCCGAGCATGATGCCCGCACGCACTTCAGCCTTGGTGTGCTGCAAGCCCTGCAAGAGCGCAGCACGCGCCTCCGGGGATTCAAACTTGGCGACGGTCCTGATGGCGCGTTCCTGCACCCGAGAGTCACCGTCCATCAGGCCCTTGGAGATCAGCAGGTGCACCGAGTCCGCGGTCTGCGAACGACCAAGGCGTTCGACTTGCTCCGCGCGCACCAAGGCATCCTTGTCTCCGATGTACTGGCGGAACTCCTCTAGGACCGGGTCAGCGGGCTTCTTGGCTTGCGCACAAACTTGCACAAGGAAAACCAACACGAGGCATGAAATGCGCAGCATGGAGTGGTTCATTTCGAGACGTAGTTCTTCAACACCCAAGTGCGCCACTCCTCATGGAACTTCGCCATGCTGAGTCCGTAGGCTTCGTCGAGCGCTGCTTTGGTGTCGTTGGAGCGCTTCATCAGGGTGAAGAAGGCCTTGAATTTCTCGGGTTGGGATTTGGCTAAGTAATCCACGAAGGACCACGCGTGGGCGCGGTGGCGATAGGAGAGGCGATCAAGGTCCATGGCCACCACGGATGCGAAGTTGTCTTCGTCGCGGCCAAACACTTCGCCGTACATCTTCTTCTTCCAGTCTGCGTCTTGCCAAGAGTCTTTGGCCTGCACTTCATGGAAGCAATAGGTGCGCTGCTTGCCAAAAATCTCGCGCTCGAACCAATGGGCTATCCCCTCGTCCAACCAAGCGGCCAATTTCATCTGGAACGCGACGGAGGCTTGGGTCAGCAAGTGCGCGGCGTTGTGCACCGTGTGAGCGTGGTAGCCCTCATCGGTGTCCATGCCGCCAATGGGATCGGGCCATTGCACGACTTGGCCAGCTAGCCCGTAGAAACGAAAGGTCGTGCGCCGACCGCCGCCCATTTTCACCAGCGTGACCTTCATGTTCTCTTCGGCGCTGTCGGTGAAGTAGATCGCCTGCTTCTGAACGGGCAGGGAGCCGGTCAATTTCTCGAACCTAGTCGCAACGTCTTCACAGCGCTTGATGAACACATGGGAGGCCTTGTTGCGGCCCAAGGTCTCTTGCCCCACCCGCCAACGCGGAATGGACCAGCGCGCTATGAAGTGGTCTGTTTCCACATTCACGAACTGAATGGCCGTGTCCTTGCCGAAATCCGCTTGGCGCTGCACCCACTGAGAGCGATCGTTGCGATCGGCTTCCAAGGTCGCGGCTGCCGCGGGGTCTTTGCACTTATCGCAGAGCTTCTTCAGCGTGCCGTTGCAGCAAGGGGCTCGGTAGACCACATCGCAGTGGTGCGCCGTCGTGAGCCCGCACATTTTTTTCTGGTCGTGGTCCTTGCCTGGACAGGGCAGGTAGCCCGTGCCCTTGCACGTTCCGCACGACAACTTGGGGAGGTTCTGGCCCTGCAGCGCATTCGTGCAAACCAAGGCCGCACAACAAGCCAACACCAACATGAAGAGGCGAGTCGGCATCACAATCTCATCTCGTGGTCAGGGCAGCTTCTTGCTCTTCAAGACCTCATCGATGAGGCTGTCAGCAGTGATTCCTGCGGCCTCGCCCTCGAAGTTGAGGATGAGCCGGTGTCGCAAAGTGGGGTGAGCACAACGGCGTAGGTCGGCTGGTGAAACATGGCCGCGGCCTGCACGCAGCGCTTCCACTTTGGCGCAGAGCAGCAAGGCCTGACCAGCGCGCGGCGAGGCGCCATAGCGCACGAAACGCTGCACGTTTTCGGGAGAACCGGCGCTCTTGGGGTGGGTGGCGAGAACGAGGCCCGCCGCAAGGTCGCGGATCTCAGGAGCGACGATGACTTCTCGCGTGAGCCGGCGCATGGTCAGGAGTTGCGGCCCATCCATGCAGGGCTTTGCTGCCGCCGAGCTAGCTGTGGTGGTGCTGTCGATGACTCGCGCCAAGTCGGCGGCCGACGGGAAGGGCACCAACACTTTCACCATGAAGCGGTCGAGTTGCGCTTCGGGCAGGGGATAGGTGCCTTCCATCTCAATGGGATTCTGCGTGGCTAGCACGAAGAACGGCTCTGGCAGCGCGTGGCGCGTCCCGGCCACCGTCACGGCGCCTTCCTGCATGGCCTCGAGCAGGGCGGATTGAGTCTTGGGGGTCGCGCGGTTGATTTCGTCCGCAAGCAACACGCTGGTGAATACGGGGCCGCGTTGGAACTTGAACGAGCGTCGCCCCTGTTCTTCCACCACGATGTTGGTGCCCGTGATGTCCGCTGGCATGAGATCTGGGGTGAACTGCACGCGTGCGAACGGGAGTTGCAGCGTGTCGGCCAAGGTGCGAACGAGCAGGGTCTTGCCAAGGCCAGGGGCGCCTTCGAGCAGCACGTGCCCGCCAGCCACCAAAGCCGTGAGCACCTCACGAATGACCTGATCCTGACCGAGAACCACCGAATTCAGGCTTTGGGTGAGTTCGTCAAGGCCGCGTTGATACGCAGCCAGCGTGGCTTGGGTTTCAGCGAGTGATTGGGACATAGCGCACGGGACCGCAGCAGGGATCCTCAGGATAACGGACGGCGCGGCTCTTGTGTGAGGGCGCTTCGCAGCACTCCGGCCAAATAAAGGGAGCCGGTGATGAGGATGAGCCCCCCTCGCGCGCGGGCGCGCAGGGCCGTAAGTGCCTCGAGAGGATCGGACACGCCTGCGCAGCCGAGGCTGGTGGCGAGGGCGTCTGCTTGGATCCCGCGTGGTCCTGGCACCGTGGTGGCGGTGACCGAGGCACAGGCAGCCAACCCCCCAAAGACTGAGTTGGGCTCACGGTCCACGGTGAGTCCGACGAGGGCATGCACGGGCCGTCCTGCGGCCAGCGTTTGGGCCAGCAGCGCCAACGCCGCCACGGATTCCGCCGTATGGGCTCCGTCTAAGAGGATGGGCGGATCGCCTGCGAACCACTCTGCGCGTGCTGGGAGTGCCGTGGCAGCGAGGGCGTCGCGGGTTACGTCCACATCTAGGCTTCGACCCATGCTGCGCAACAGCAACTCGGCGGCAGCGATGGCCAAGAGGGCATTCATGGCCTGATGGGGAGCGCCCGCGGCGATGTTGAAGTTGCTCACGCGTGTGCCCGCAGCAGTGCCATCGAAGACGAGGCGCGGCGGCGCGCCATCCTGCGTCAGCAATGTTGTGCGCGTGAGTTGGAAGTCCCGGCCGGCGTGGAAGAGCGGTGAGTTCTTGCGTTCCGCATGCTCAGCGATGGTGGCGAATCCAGGATCGTCTGGTCGCAGCCCCACGAGCACGGGCACGCACGGCTTCACGATGCCAGCCTTCTCAGCGGCGATGGCTGCGTGGGTTGTGCCCAGCACCATGGTGTGATCGAGGCCGATGCTGGTGATGACACTCGCTACGGGAACGACGACGTTCGTCGCATCGAGCCGTCCTCCGAGGCCGACCTCAAGCACGCTGGCCTCCGCGCGGAGGGCATGCAGAAAGGCGATGGCGGTGATGGCCTCGAAGAAGGTCGGCACGAGCTCCGGTCGCGCGGACCTCACGGCGTTCACGTACGGACGCAATTGATCGGCCAGGGAGGCGAACTCAGCGCCGCTGATGTTGGCGCCATCCGTGGCAATACGCTCGGTGACGCTTTCCACATGAGGCGAGATGTAGCGCAGAGTCTTCACGCCATGCGCCGTGAGAATGGCCGCAGCGAAGTTGGAAGTGCTGCTCTTGCCCTTGGTGCCGGTGATGTGGATGGCGGGGCGCGCTCGCTGTGGGTTTCCGAGTGCTTGCAGCAGCGCATCCATGCGCTCGAGCCCGAAGGGGAATGGTCGCCCGTGGGTCGGCTTCAACTGTTCCCAATCGGTGAACTCGCCGAGCCACGCAAGTGCCCGTGCGAGTTCTTGAGCGTCCTGATCGGAACCGGTGTTGCTCACAGGCGGGAGCATAGAATGCGCCGGCACCCGCGAAAGTCTCCACGCGCCTCATGCTCATTCCACGACCGACATCCATCCCTCGCACACGGGGCCGTGGTCGCTCACGGCCTGGGCCGGTGATCTTGCGGCTTGCGTTGCTGCTGGCATTGGCCTGCGCAGGAGTCCTGTGGTTGAGCGACGCCGCCCCGACGCGCGCTTACCGCGAGGCTAGCGGAACGAGCGCTGCGGACAGCGAACTCTCCGCGATCGCCTTCTTTGGCGCGGGCTTGTTCGTGGCCGTTGGGATCATCGCCCTGCTGGTGATCTTGCGCGACCGGCGGGCCCGCAGGATTGAGCCCCAAGCGTGAGCGCGGCCTTCGAACTCGTGATCACGGGGCGCGAGGAGTCGCTCATTTGGGCGGGAGATCTCGCCGAACTGCCCGAGCATGGAGCCTTGAGGCGCACGCGCATCCTGCCCGTCTTGGACGTGAACGCTCTCAACGCACACCGGGTCCGCATCGAAGCCTTGCAGTTGCGCTTAGGTGCGACGGTGCTTGAGCCTCTGCTTCTGCCCGGCGGAGAGAGTTGCAAGGCGATGAGTGGATTCCCGTCCTTGGTGGAATCCGCACTCGCACGAGGACTCGATCGCAACACGCGCCTCTTGGTTGTGGGTGGCGGTGCGGTGCTGGATGCAGGTCAGTTTCTTGCGGCCGTGCTCTTGCGCGGTTTGGAGTGTCTGGTGGTGCCCACGACCTTGCTCGCGCAGGTGGATGCTGGCCTCGGCGGCAAGTGCGGCCTCGATGTGGGCGCGAGCAAGAACCAAGTGGGTGTGATCCGCCAACCGCGGGCGGTGTTGGTGGACCCCGCCTTTTTGAGCACGCTGCCGTCGAGCGAGTTGCAATCCGGTTGGGGCGAAATGTGCAAGATGGCTCTGCTCGAAGGGGAAGAGTGCATCAACACGCTCAAGAGTTGCGCGCAGGAGGGATCTCGCATCCCAGACGCTTGCGTGCTGCGCGCGCTGCTGAGAGCCAAGGCCCGCTTCGTGGCGAGCGATGCTCGCGAGCAGGGCCGACGAGTGTTTCTGAATCTCGGGCACACCGTGGGCCACGCTCTCGAATCCCTCGCGTTGGAATCCGAAGTGGCGCTGCCCCATGGAGTGGCCATCGCCCTCGGGCTTCGCGCGGAAACGCGGTGGTTCAACGCCGAAGCGGCACCGCTCGTGGATGGCTTGCTGGATGCTTGCGGCTTGCCGACAGCTGCGCCAGCAGGACTCGACTGGTCGCGACTCGAGGATCACCTCGTGCGCGACAAGAAGGTGCGCGAGGGCCTGTTGCGTGTCCCCGTCATTGGCAGTGCGGGACAAGCGTGGATCGTCATGGCCGCAGTGGCGGACTGCGCAGCTGCCGCGCGCTCATTGGCGTCGTAGGCCCGTCGCGGATTGCGTGTGTATTTGACGCGCTCATTAGCGGTTGCTGTGAGCTGCGACACTCACCGATCGCAATGCAGCACAGCGTGACAATCTGCTGTCTCAAGATGCGACACTCGCGACGCCGATGCATGGTGTGAAGCAGGCGAGACTCATGTGCCAGGCGATGGCACGCGTGACCTCGCGGGACGATCGGAGACGAGAGAGGTAATCCAATGGGACTTCGCATTAGCACCAACGTTTCTTCACTGACGGCTCAGCGCAACCTTTTGCGAGCCACCGATGGGCTGCACCGCAACTTCGAGCACTTGTCCACGGGCAAGCGCATCTCACGCGCCTCGGACGACGCTGCCGGACTCGCCATCAGCTCCCGTTTGGGTGCACAGGTGCGCGGCGTGGATCAAGCGATCCGCAACGCAAACGACGGCATCTCGCTCGTTCAGACCGCTGAAGGCGCTCTGGCCGAAATCGAGTCCACCCTCGTGCGTATGCGCGAAATCGCTGTGCAGGCCAACAACGGCACGCTGTCCGCAGCGGACCAAGACAACCTGCAAGAGGAGTTCGCGCAGCTGAAGTCCACCGTTGATCAGGTGGCGAACAGCACGAACTTCAACGGCCAGTCGCTGTTGAACACCACGTCCGCGCTCTCGCTCCAGATCGGTGCCGGCACCACATCCGGCGTCGACACCATGAGCGTCAGCATGGCTTCGGTGACGGGCGCATCGCTCTCCATCAGCACGCTGGACGTGGGCAGCACCGGTGACGCGTCGGCGGCCATTGCGGCCCTCGACACCGCACTCGACACGGTCACCAGCTCGCGCGGTGACTTCGGCGCGGTGCAGAACCGCCTGAACAGCGCCATCAACGCCTTGCAGGTCCGCAGCGAGAACCTGTCGAGCGCTCGTAGCCGCATCCTCGACGTGGACGTGGCTTTCGAGACCGCGCAGATGACCAAGAACAACATCCTGCAACAGGCCGCCATCTCGGTCTTGGCGCAGGCGAACCAGCAGCCGTCGGCGGCTCTAAGCCTCCTCGGCTGATCTCGATCACACATACGGGACTGCGCGACCTCAAGCGCGCATCACCCGGTCAAGAGAGTGGTGATCCGGGCCGGAACTCTGAGAGGGTTCCGGCCCCTTCCTTTTTTATGGCGCAATTCCTGCGCACAGCGGATAGGCCGACCGGGAGCGATCTCTCTCATCCACCGCCGGCGGCGCAGCTTCAGGCCACGGCGGCGAGGTCTCATGCTGCGCGTCGTTTTCTGCCTCGGGGTCTTGTGGTGTGCGCTTCTCACGGGACCGGCTCAATCCCTCGCCGAGCGCCACTATTTCCTGCCGCAGGGAGGAAGTGTGTTTGCGTGCGTACCGGGTGCAGCACCAACTTTGGTGGCACACACCGGTGGGTTCCTCTCAGGCCTACGCACGGATCTCAGCGGTCGTTGGATTGCGCGCGACCTTCTCGGAACTCGATTGCTACTCGGCGACGACAGCGGTGTGCGCGTGTTGCCGTTGCCTTCGCTGGCCGCCGATGCGGTGTTCCTGAACGCGGGGCGCATCTGTGCGGTCTTGCCTAGCGGGAGTTTCGGACAACTGATCTTCATGGACTGCACCGGCGCGAGCCGCTGCGCACAGTGGCTCACGCGGCTGCCGTTGCGCGTGGCCGCATGCAAGGCTGGGATCTTGCTCCTCGTGCGCGATGTCACGGGGGGCCATCACCTCGAAGTCCGCGACATCGAACAGGGAGGCTTGCGAGCGACGCGGGCGTTGCCTTCCGCCATGCGAGATCTGGCATTCAATGATGTTGGGGAGATCTTGGTGCCCGACGTGCGCGGCGCCATCGAATGTCTCGACCAACGCACGTTGTTGACGCGCCGACTCCTGCCTGCACCAGCAGGATTGCGCGAGGTGCTTGCCTGTGGTGGCCAAGCGTATTGCGGGGTCCTAGAGCCACAGCATGCCGTCTGGATTCGCCAAGATTGCGGAGTCGAAGCCGTGCTGCCTGTGGGTTCTGCGCTGCGTCTCGAAGCCTTGCCTGATGGCGGCGCGTTGGTTCATGAATTGGTCAGCGGCATGGCGCATCGTGTGGGACGGAACGGGCTGTCGTGGTTCGGTTTTGCACCCGCTGCACTCGATTTCTCCGACGGCTCGGGGTTGCGTCACGGGCGCGGTGCTGAGTTGGAGCAGGACGCGGATGGTGATGGATTTGCAACCGGAGTGGAACTGCGAGAAGCGACAGATCCCGGCTCTGCGGATTCGCGGCCGCTGTCCTTCACCCAAGCGGGAGCGCTGTTGCACCTGAACGCTCCGAGGCATCCTTCGGGCATCTACTGGTTGCATGAATCTGAGGGCGCGGCCTTCCCAGGCTTCCTCGCGCCGCCTCCGCTCTGGGTGTCATCGAACGTCGGAACGCTGGATGCAGGTGGAGAGGGTTGGTTGGTGTTGAACGGCGGCATGCCCATGCCCCCTTCCATGCGCGTCACGGTTGTGGATCCTTGGAGTGGAACCGTGCTCCATTCGATGCTCGCGAGTCCGCAGTCATGGTGAGCGACGCGCGCGTTCTTGCTTTGCTGCGTTGGATGTCGGTGGGCGGTGAAGCCGCGCAACTCAACGAACTCGAACGGAGCTTTGCGTTGCCTCTCGAGCACCTATTGCAAGAGACGGTGACCGGGCCGCCGCGCCTCGCGGCTGCGGCCAGTTCTGCTGCGCGAGATCAAGCTGAAGCGTGGCTCGCCCGTTGCCGCTTCCTCGGCATCAATGTGGATCTCTGCACGCAGATTCCTGAGTTTGCCGCACTGCCCGAACCGCCTTTGCTGATCTTTTCGCGAGGCAACATCGGTGCTGCACCGCGGCTTGCTGTGGTGGGATCGCGTGCGGCGTCAGCTCATGGGGTGAGGAACACGCGGCGCCTTTGTTCAGCCGTTGCGAGCGCCGGAGTGCCCATCGTTTCCGGCTTGGCGCGCGGCATTGACGCGGCAGCCCACCAAGCCGCGTTGGACGCTGGTGGCGTCACGGTGGCGGTGCTCGGTTGTGGATTGGATGAGTGCTACCCACCCGAGCACGAACGGCTCTTGGAGCACATCCTTGAGCAAGGTGGCGTCGTGAGCGAATGGCCTCCTGGGACACCTCCCTTGCCCCATCACTTCCCGCGCCGCAATCGCATGCTGGTCGCCCTAGGCACTGCGCTGCTCTTGGTGGAGAGCCGCTTGCGCTCCGGGTCCTTCACTTCGGTGCGGTGGGCAGCAGATCTCGGTAAGGAAGTGCTGGTGCTGCCGGGACCGGCTGATGCGCTTCAATCGGAAGGCCCGATGCAGTTGCTCCGTGAAGGCGCCACGGCAGTGAGTGAACCTGATCACATCCTCGAAGCGCTCGGACTTGGGGTCGTGGGTGCGGCGCCCATCACAGGGGAGCGCTTGAGTGCACTCACAGCTTTGCAGCAACGAATCCTTGCGCTGCTCGGAGGCGAAGCTCTAGACCTCGATGCGCTTGTGCGCGGAACCTGCGAGCCGCCAGGGAGCGTGCTCTGTGCGGTGCTGAACCTCGAGCATGCAGGCTTGGTGGCGCGGGACGATTGGGGCGCGTTCTCGGCGTGCGCGAAATCAGAACAAGGGACCGTGGTCGATGCCCCATCCCAAGACGAAGTGGACCGCGACGGTGGCCAACACAAAAATCGCGAGTCCCTTCACAGTGTGACGGAGACCGATGCGCAATGCTTGCGAGAGGTCTTCGCGTCCGGGGACACATGCGACCAAGTTCACCACGATGAACAACGGCAGGAAGAGCAGCAAGGCGTGGATGAGGCTCATGCCTTGGGTCCCGCCAGCGGAGCCGCGTTAGACGACTTGGCTAAGTCGTAGACATCACACATTGCGAGGATGTTGAGCAAGCACGCAGCGCCGGTGTAGAGCTGCGCGGTGGAGTAGTAGACATCTGCCGCCGCCACGGTGGCGTTCTTCGTGAGCAATGCTGTCACGATGGTCATGAGTCCACCGGGAACTTGGGCCATTCCCCAGATGGGATGACGATCTAGCGGCGAAACGGTCGCGAAGTTGCCGAGCACGAGTCCGGTCAGAAACATGGGCAACAGCGCGAGTGCGAAGAACAGGGCGCGATCTTTTTTCCCAAGGATGAGGTGCCCGAGTCCCGGCAGCAGCCAAGCGCCTGCCAAGGCCCTTCTCTGCCGCGGATTGGCCGAGAGCAGGATCCATAGGAATCCGATGCCGGCGAGCAGCGGCAAGAGTTTGAGGGCCAAGGGTCCGAGCATGGAGGCACCTTTTTACCAAGCGCTCCCTGTGCGCGGAAGCGGATGGCCGCTGTCATAGATGGGCACTGGCGGCGCTGGTAGCGTTTCAGCCGAGGAGAGTTGCTTCGTTCATGCACCGCACCGCGCTGAGAGTTCGCTACGGAGAGACGGACAAGGCTGGGGTTGCATGGCACGGGAGCTACATCGCCTGGCTAGAGGTCGCGCGCTGCGAACTGCTGCGTGCCCACGGGCTGGACTACGCGCGGTTTGAAGAAGAGGAACAGCTATTCCTCACAGTGGCCGCGCTGGAACTGAAGTTTCTCGCCCCCGCCCGTTACGACGAGGAACTGGTGCTGGAAACTGGGTTGCAGAGCGTCTTGGGTGCGTCCGCGTGCTTCCAACAACGCATCTATTGCGCAGAGAAACTCATCACGGAAGCGCTGGTGCGTGTAGCCTGCGTGGATCGTGCAGGACGAGTGAAACCCCTGCCTCAAAGGCTGCGAGCAGTGCTGCAAGCTGCGGATGTGGGAGTCGGGAAGGATCTCGGGCGCGGAGGCGTCGGACGCAGTCCCATTCTCGGGAGCGATGGAGTCACCTCATGAAGTTGCATCGGAATCTCGTACTAGCTGCGTGCTTGTTGGTTGCTGCTTGCCAAGGCAGCGCTGAGCAAACAGTGTCATCACCCGAGGGTGCAAGCTCTGACGCTCCGGCAGTGGCGCCTAGCGTCCCCGTTGGCGACGGAGTGTCGCCCGAGGCCCGGCGCCAACGGCTGCTCCGTCTCGAACATGCTTGTGACCAGTGGTACTCCGCTTGGATGGAGCAGGAGTTCGCACGCATGGCGAGCCTAGACCTGCTCTTGCGCGACAACACCAATCGCGAGTTCGCAAGCGTGGTGGACGACCTTCAGAATGGAAGCCCGCGTCACAAACGCGTGATGGCCGCAGCATTGGGCTTCAGTGCCCGCGCCGAGGCTGTTGCGCCGCTCCTCGCAGCGTTGGAAGAGCAGTACTACGAAGTTGTGATGCACGCCTTGCTGTCCATCTACCACTTGGGCGGCCCGGGCAGCTCTGAGGCGGCGCGCCTCGCGGTGCGCACCATCCCCGCGGAGAAGATCGTCGGCTACCTCACGCACCCGCGCCCCGAAGTGCGTTCCAATGCCGCGTTGGCTCTTTCTCGCATCGTGAATCGCACCACGTCCAAGCCGGTGCTGTTGGCACTGCTCGCTGTGGCCGATGATGCGCAGCCGCGGGTGCGTCTACATGCCATCGCAGCCCTGAGCGCCATGCGCGCGCCGGAGGCCTATCCGCAATTGGTCAAGGCCCTCGCTGACGACACCCAACTCGTGCAAGTGCGCGCGGCCATTGCCTTGGGCCTACTCGGCAAGCTCGATGCCACTCCCTATCTGATCGAGATTCTCGCCAAGGCGGACAACGCGAGTTCGGTCAAGAGCGCGGCCAAGCGAGCCCTCGCACAGATCCTCGGTGAGCCGAAGTCGCAATCCGAGGACCCGGTGTTCTGGCGCGAGTT
>Ga0233425_10010323_pt1 | contig 11424 bp, 10 predicted proteins | sample Watercolumn_Towu_2_FD_181712 | JGI IMG/M metagenome (GOLD analysis project Ga0233425, IMG submission 181712) | Freshwater microbial communities from Lake Towuti, South Sulawesi, Indonesia - Watercolumn_Towuti2014_140_MG | ecosystem: Environmental > Aquatic > Freshwater > Lake | place...
TCTTGATGCCGACGCGCGTGCCATCCCACCAATAGATTTTCACCGGCGGCATCGCGCCGCGCGCGGGCACGTCCCAGCGGATGCGTGTGCCGGTCGGGAAACGCTCGGCGCTGCCGCCGGCCATTTCCTCGACGACGATGCTGGTCGGGTGGTCGATCTTCAGCGCCCAGAAGGCGCCATCCATGATGTGGCAGGCCATGTTGCCGAGCGAGCCGTTGCCGAAGTCGTGCCACGTGTGCCATTCGTGCGGGTGCAAATCTTTGTGGTACGCGCGGAACGGCGCGGGACCGATCCATTCGTCCCAGTGCATCCCCGCCGGTACGGGCAAGGTCGGCGGGCGGCCGCCGGTGCCGCCGTTGGAGCGGTTACACCAGTGATGCACCTCGGTGACGTTGCCGATGGCGCCAGCCCAGATGTATTCGCACAGGCGGCGGTAGTACTCGCTGGAGTGGCCCTGGTTGCCCATCTGCGTGGCGACCTTGTACTTCTGCGCGGCCGCAGCCAGTTCGCGGGCCTCGCCGATGGTGTAGGTGAGCGGCTTTTCGACATAGGCGCCGATGCCGCGCTGCATCGCGAGCAGCGCCGGCAGCGCGTGATGGTAATTCGGCGTGGCGATGAAGACCGCGTCGAGTTCCTTGCCCATCGCGTCGAATAATTTCCGGTAATCGAAGAAGGTGCGGACTTTATTTTTTGAGCCCACCTTCTTGAGTGCCTTTGCGAGGCCCTTCTCGTCGGGATCCACCAGCGCGACAAGCCGCTCGGCTGTCGCCGCCGGCACGTGGGAACTGACGCCGCGCCCGCCGCAACCAATGACGGCAATCCGCAGTTGGTCGCTCGGCGCGCGGGCCGGCAGGAGCGCGGGCGCTCCAAACGCGCGCGAGGCCGCCAGCGCGCCGACGCCGGCGACCGCGGTCTTGAGGAACGCTCTGCGGTTTTGAACTGTCTTCATACGTACCACCTGTGAGTTTTGCCACGCGTGATGGCAAGGTGCCGCAGGGCTGTCAACGCAGCCTCACTCGGTGCCCTTGCCGACGCGGATGGTGTTCGTCTCGCCCTGAAACGCCATTTGCACGCCCGTCTCGGCAATCGCCAGCACGCGCGCCTCGGCGATGGCGTCGCCCACCTTCAGGATTTGTCCATTGATGAACGCGACGGAGTCGCCGCCGCTACGGCCCATGATGCCGGTGACGACCAGCTTCGGCCAGCGCACGACATTGATGGTGACCACCGCCGGCGCCGGCGAGGTGAGCGGCTCCGGCACGCTGATGATGATCGGGGCCGCCGAAGTCGCCGCCGGCGTGACCGGCGGAACAACGGGCGTGACCACGGCGACCGGCGGCGCGGCAGTGACGGCGGCGGGCGCATTGGTCTGCCCCATCACCAACTCACGTCGTTCCGGTGTGACCGTGGCTTCGAGCTTGGTCTTGACCTGTGCGACGATGTTCGTGGGCTGTACCGCCGGAGCATTGGTGATCGGCGCCTTGACCACCGCCGGCGCGTTGGTCGCGGGCGGCGGCTTGACGACGACGGGCGCGGGCTTGTCCGGCGCGCGCAGGAAAAAGAACCACACGCCGTAGCCCGCCAGTGCGAGCAACAGGACAACGAGGACTACGACCTTGCCGAGGTTGGCGTTGCGCGCCGGTGGCGGCGAGGCGGGTGGCGGAGTGGGTGGTACGGCCTCTGGCGGCGGCAGGGGCGGCGGCGCGGGTTCCGGCTTGAGCATCAGTTCCGGCTTGAGCGCCGGTTTCAACTTGCCGATCTCGGCGTCGCGCCGGTGCAGCGCATCCTGTATCAGGCTCATGACCAGTCTCCCATGTCTTGAATGGCTTTCTCCACTTCGGCCTTCGTGATGAGCGGCGACTGGGCCACATAGCCGGCCAGCATGGAATGGTCGGCGATCGCGTTGATCAGCCGCGGCAGCCCCTCGGTGAACTTATGGACAAGCCGCACAGCCGCTTCGTCGAACAACCACGGATTGGCCGCGCCCGCCACCTGCAACCGGAAGGCGAGATAATGATTGACCTCCTCGATGGTCAGCGGGCGCAACTCGCAGCGGACGAGAATCCGCTGCCGGAGCTGGCGCAATTCCGGCCGGCGCAGACGCGCCTTGAGTTCCGGCTGGCCGATCAGCACCAACTGCATCAGCTTGTGCTGGTCGGTCTCCAGGTTCGAGAGCAGCCGGATATTTTCGAGCACGTCCGGCGCGAGGTTCTGCGCCTCGTCGAGGAAGACGACCACGTTGCGCCCCGCCGAGGCTTCCCGCAGCAGATGCTCGTTGAGCTGGCCGACGAGATGCAGCCGGTCGCGTGAATCGGCTTCGAGGCCGAGGTCGCGCAAAATCGCGCGCAGCAACTGGGTGGCGGTGACGAGCGGATTGAGGATGAGCGCGGAGCGGATATTCGGCGGCAGGCTGGCGAGCACCGCGCGGATCAGCGTGGTTTTGCCACAGCCGACCTCGCCGGTGAGGACGATGAAGCCCTTGCGCGCCTCGATGCCGAAGCGGAGCAGATCGAACGCCTCGCGGTGATGCTCCGAGAAATAGAGAAAGCGCGGATCGGGCGTCACATTGAAGGGCGCTTCCTTGAGTTGATAGAAGTCCAGATACATGGTGGCTTCCGCTGGCGCAGCATTGTCCAAACTTTGGCTGATATTGCGAGCCGATTTTCCCGCCGACTTCGGTTCCCGCCTGCCGGGACACGTTTCTTAGCCTTGGAAAACCAGCGGCGCTATGGCACTTTCGCGCTGGTGAGAGCGAGCCTGACACGATCAAGGGGATTTGTGGGCCAAACCGCCCGGCGGCTGCGGGTGGTGCGAAAACTGCTTGGAAGGAGAGTGGTGCAACCATGAAAAGGAGTGCACAAGACGGCTTCACACTGGTTGAGGTGATGGTGGCGGTCGTAGTGCTGGCCATCTTCATGATCGGTTGTTTTCTGGCCGTCACCGGCGCGCTCTGGATGAACCAGAGCGCGCGCGACCATTATGTGGCGGTCCAACTGGCGAACGCCCGGCTGGAGCGGGCGCGCAATATCCAATATGCCTCGCTGGCCCAGTTGGTGGAAAACCAGGTGGTGATGGATGCCAATAGCACGCCGAATCCCAATGGACAGTACCGCCGGACCACCACAGTGAACGCCAACTATGGCAGCAACCTGACCGAATTCGTGATCCAGGTGGACATCCGCAACCGCAAAACCAGCCAGTTCGATAGCGTCAACGAGACGCTGGCCACCGTACTGCCGAGGAAGCCATGAGGACGCGCCGCCAGAGAGCGGGCTTCACGCTCGCCGAGTTGATGGTGAGTGTGCTGATCACGGTCATCGTGGTGACGGCCAGCGTCGCCGGATACCTGTATGTGTGGCAGGGCGAACGGCTGAACTCCACGCAGGCGCAGTTGGACGTGGCCGTGCGCATGGCCGTCAACGCGCTCAACCATGACTTGCGCCTGTCCGCGATGAACAAGGTGCTGTTCTATCCCGCCGGGCCGGGCCCCTATTCGGCGATCAGTTTCCCGATGACAACACCCAATCCCGGCGGGCTGATCAATTATGGCACAAACGGCCTGATCGTCTGGGACAAGACGGTGATCTACCATGTCTGGTCGGGCGCGCCGAGCCAGTTGCGTGTGACCACCTTCAGACCGCGCAACAACAACCTGACCGACGCGCAGCGACAGGCACAACTCAACAGCGTGGTGACGACGGGCAACGGCAGCTCCACCCATGACTCCGGCACCGCCACCACGCGGGTACTGTTCAACAACCTCGTGCAGTGGAACATTGATCCGCAGCGCGCGGTGTTCGATGGCTACAGCTCCAACATTCAGCGTGCGGTGAATTATGAACTCGGCTCCGTGGCGCTCTCGCCCGGCTCGCACCAGTTTAAGTTCACTGCGATCGGCAAAAACGCCGCGAGCAGCAGCTATTATATCGGTCTGGATACGCTGGTGATGTCGCCGTGCGGCGTCGAGCGCGAGGCGGAAGCGCAGTCCGTGGTGGCGGGCTCCGCCTCGGCCGACTACATGGCCGCCGGCGGCTGGGGCGGCAACTATCGCCTGCTTTCCTCGTGCACGGCATCCGGCCAGTACTTCACCGTCAGCATGGAAAACGACCGCTGGGAGGAAACCAATTTCCGCGAGACCGGCGCCGCCACGGACAACACGACCGTGACCTTCGACACCTCGCTCTCGCCCAAGGATTTTGTCGTCCAACTCGAAGGCCCCGGCTACACGTGGCTGGCCACCGACCAGACGGGCGCTACCACCACGGGCGGCACGTCGGGCGACGCGCTGCGCGGCAGCGCCGTGCGCGTACTGCTGCGCGGGTCCGAGATGAACAACGGCAACATCCTCAAGCTGAACGGTTCGATGAGCTACGTCTGCTTCATGGCCTCCACCGGCGGGCCGCTGCGCATCAGCAACGCCTATATCGGGGAAGCCGCGGATTCCCAGAATTTCACAGCCAATTCCCTTTCCAACGGCGTCCCGCTGCTCTTCAACGGCTCCAGCACCAGCTACACCATCCCGGCCGGCTCGACCGTCTGGGCGTGGTGCAGCGGCTCGCCGTTCCAGATAGACAAGGACAAGAGCTACCTCGTGTCCTTCCTCGTGACGAGTTCCGCGGGCAACTGTGACGCGGCCTATTGGATCGAGAGCATGACCAACACCCCCGGTTCCTATCTATTGCCCGCCAGCTTGACGCCGGACGACACGATGACGCGCGCGGCCAACTGGAGCGCGCTGGGCGCGGTGCAAACCAACCTGCTCTACGGCGTTTATGGCATGTACACCACCTGCCCGACCAATGGCACCTACACCTCGCCCATCGTGGATACGCACCAGACCGCGCCGGTCTATTCCGACATCAACTGGAACGCCACCTTGCCGTCGGGTTCCTATCTGGGGCTCCGGGTGCGCTCGGGCAACCAGACGGATCTCTCCGACGCGCCGGCGTGGACCAATATCACCGTACTGACCAGTCCCAGCGCCATCAGTCCCGGTAGCGGACGCTACATTCAATTCCAGGCCCAACTCCGCCCCGACAGCAGCACGTGGAATTCACCCCTTCTCAAGAACGCGACCATCCGTTGGGGCGGCGTCCAGCGCATCGTGGATATCGGCGGCACGTTCTCCAAAGGCCCGAACCACGGCATCTGGGAATTGACCGTGGATGGCAACCCGCTGGTCAAGGGCGTCAACATGGACATGACCATCTACAAGGATCTGCCGGTGTTCGGCGGCAGCACCCGGCGCATGACCTCGACTGTTTCCATGGAAATTTATCCCCGTAACACGGGCAAGTGATGAGGCGTTATATGACAACCAAATTCCAAACTGCGGCTGGGCAGCGTGGCTCGGCCATGTTCACGACCATGATCATCATGGGCGTGCTGGGCTTGGTCACCGCCGGCATGTGCTACATGGCCGTCCAGCAACCCTTCAACGTGCGCCGCACGCGCGACCAGGTGCGCGCCCAGGCCATCGCCGAGGCGGGCGCCAACATCGCCTACGCCATGCTCTCGACCAATTTCAATCTCAAGGACAATGCGGCCGCTTTTCCGCTGACCTCATATCGTGGCGGCACCTACGATGTCGCCGTGACCTCGATGAGTGCGACTTCGGCTGTCATCACCTCCAGCGGTCGGTGCAATCTGGCCACGGCTGTGGTGGGCCTCGACGTGATCAACTATGTGACCAATCTGCCGACGGGACAGCCCCCGCCCATCGGCGCTTATTCAAATCTGGTGACTTCGGGCGGCGCCATCTCGTGGGGAGGCACGGTAGTCATTAGCGGAGGTGGCCATGTCCAAGCCAATCAGTCCATCTCCATGTCGGGGAATGTGACGTTGGCTTGTAATGCGTCCAGTTGCCAGTCCATGTCCCTCTCGGGCAGTGTCCTCATCAATGGGAACACCCGGGCGCCCAGCTATAGCATCAGCGGCTCCAGCAGCATCACCGGCACCCGCACCACGGGCTCGGTATCCCCCGTGACGATTCCCACCATTGACCTGACCCCCTACCTCAACTGGGCCAATAGTCACGGTGAGTATTATTCCGGCAACGTAACCATCAACAGCGACCGTGCCCCCAACGGCGGGGTCATGTACGTCAACGGCAACATCAGCGTCAGCGGCAACTGCACACTGACGGGTTGCTTCATTGCCACGGGCAGCATTTCGATTTCCGGCAGTGGCAACCAGGTGCAGGTGAATAATTATCCCGCCTTCATCTCACAAAACAGCAGCATCAGCATCTCCGGCAGCAAGAGCCTGCAAGGCTTGATCTATACACCCGTGGGGAGTGTCAGCTATAGCGGCGGCGGCGGGCTGCAGGGGGCCATCATTGCCGGAGGTGGCGTGTCCATGTCCGGCAACGTCGGCATCTTTCAGTTTACCAATCCGACGCCCGTGCCGCCCGGCAGTGGCGCGACGGCGGGCACTGTGGGCATCAGCGGCTGGCGGCAATGAGCAGCCGGTTTCCAAGGCTTGGAAAAACGCCGGCCCTTTTTTCCAAGGCTCGGAAAAGTTGACCGCGAAAGTGTCCAAGCCTTGGAAAAACCGGCCCGCGCCTTTTCCAATCCTTGGAACAAATGCCGCGCGCGCGAGAAAAACCGTGACAAGGCGCGGGCCGCATGGAATAAATGCGGCGGCGCAGGCGGTCCGCGGCGGGCTTTGAGGCGATGAAAAATCTTTTCACGAAAGAAGCGGCGACGAAGCGGCATATTCCCAACGAAGTGCTCGGTGTGGATTTGGGAGCGTCGGGGACCAAGGTGGTCCGGCTGCGCAAGGGCAAGGAAACGATCTCCCTCGTCGGCGCCAGCCTGTTGCCGCCGCTCGACGCCAACGCAACCGCGCTGGCGCTGCCGCCCGAACTGGTGACGAATTACGCGGCGGTCACGCTCTCCTCCAACCAGCATCTCATCCGCCTGATCAATGTCCCCGGTGTCGGCGAAACCGAGACGGCGCTGGCGGCCAAGCTCCAGGACATCGTCAAGGTCGAGAAGTCGCAACGGTTCGCTTTCCGCATACTGCGCGCGGTGCCGGGCAAGCGCGAGACGTTGGTGCTGACCGTGGCCCTGCCGGAGACCGAGGTGCTGCGCGTGCTGGCGCTGTTGCCGCACGGGCCGCCGGCCGCGTGCTCTTGCGAGGACGCGGGGCTGGCGGCGCTGACCGCGTTCTTTCACGGGCCGGGGCGTGAATTCTATGACGACGCCGTCTGCTTCATCGAGACGGGCGCGAACGGAACCTTTGTGGCGTTCATCAACAAGAACACCCCGGTGCTGATCCGCTCGCTGGAACTGGGCGGCGAAAAGCTGATTGCGAATCTGCAATCGCAATGGGGCCTCGACCGCGAGACCGCGCTGGGCGCGCTGGGCCAGGGGGCGACGATAGATATTTCGCAACCGCTGCGCGAACTGGCCTCGCCGGCGCTGCGCCAGTTGAACATCTCGCGTGATTTCGTCGAGCGTCAGGAAGGCTGCCGGATTTCCAAGGTTTTTCTGTCGGGCGGACTGGGCCAGATCAAGCAGTGGGGCCAGGCCGTCCAGGAGAGCATGGGCGTGGCCGCCGTGGTCTGGGATCCCTTGGAGGCCTTGCAGGTCTCGGCCGTGTCCGAGGCCATTCGCAACCAGAGCGGACGTTTCGCGTCCGCCATCGGCGCCGCGCTCGCCGCCCTTGAGGAAGCATGAACGTCCACGTCAATATGCTCTACGAGGTGGAACGGCGCTACCAGGGGCTGGTCAGCCGGAAGTTCACCTTCCGCGCCCTGCTCGGCACGTTGGCCGCCGTGCTGCTCCTCTTGGGTTCCTTGGCGCTCTATAGCTTCTTTGGCGAGCGCCAGAACTGGCATGCGCTGAAGACGCAATGGCAGCAGGTCGAGCCGCATTACAAACGTTATCTGCTGCAACAGCAGGGGCAGGGGCGCGTCAAGAACGTCGCGGGCGAACTCGATGGCTGGAACCGCGGACGGCTTTCGATGAATGCCTTTCTGCTGGATATCCAGCGCGTGGCCGCGCCCTATCCCATCCAATTCAGCCGGCTGAACATCACGAGCGAAGGCTCGCTCGTCCAGCCGCCGGCGCCCAAGGTGGCGCCCGCCGCCGCCGCCAATGCGCCGCCGGCCAAACCGCCGCCGCCGATCCCGGCGCGCCGCTGGCAGGTCCTGATCACCGGTCGCGTCTTTGGACCGCAGGGCTATGGCGATGTCGTCGCGTTCGTCACCAAGCTCCAGAACGCGCCGGGTCTGGCGGAGGAATGGGAATCCGTGCGCCTGCAAAACCTCGCGCGCGCCACCGGCAGCGACCGGCGCGATGAGCAGAACTTCACTATCGAGGGCGTGACCAAGTTGAGGAAGTGCGAATGAAAGTCAACTGGGCCAGCCTGACGAAGGAGCAGAAGCAGATCGTGGTGCTGATCGGCATCGGCGTGGTGGTGGTGCTGGCTTTGCTCTATCAGTTTGCGCTGACGCCCTTCCTGGAGGGCATTGGCGAGCGCCGGCAGGATTCCATCAAGTTGCGCGATGATCTCGCCCGGGCCTCCGCGGCGCAAAAGCAGGAGGTGCGCGAGCAGGCCGAGGCCGTCATCCTCAAGGCGCGGATTGACCAGTTGAGCCGGACGGCGATTGCGCCCTATGGCAGCAGCTTCGCGTGGGTCACCGAGCAACTCTATCAAATCGCGAAGGATGCCAGTGTCGAGGTCGAGGGTTTGAGCGGCAGCGGTCAGGCCGGCCCCACGGACGCGGGTGGCCGCACCTTCACCACCTTCGGTTCGCAGATGACCTTGCAATGCGGCTATGGCGACCTGCTCCGGTTCCTGCGCTGTCTGGAAGGCAAGAACCCGCTGGTCACGGTGACCGCGCTGACGATTGATGGGCGCGAGAACACCGCGGGTCGTCATCAGATCAGCGTCTCCTTGGAATGGCCCACGTGGGTCAAGCCGCCGGTGGTCACCAATGCGCCTGTCGCCGGAAAGGCGGGTACGCCATGAAGACCATCGCCTTCCACTGCTGCTGCGTCGGCTGCCTGTTGCTGGGCGCGACCGTGGGCACGGGCGCCGCAGAGGCGACGGGCGTGGCGACGCCTTCGGCCGCCGACCTCGCGCTGCGCGATCCGTTCATCTCGCCTATCGCCAAACCCAAGCCCGCGCCCACGCCCGACTCCACCCCGTCCGCGCTGCCGACACCGACGCCGACACCCACGCCCGTGGCGCCGCCGGATTCCGTCACACCGCCGCCGGAGGATCATACAGCCATTGTTAAGGCGGCCTTGAAGGTGCAGGGGTTCGTGAAGCAGGGTGACCGCCAGTACGCCATGGTGGGCAACAAGCTGGTCACGGTGGGCGATATTGTCCAGGTGCGCGTGGGCGCCGCCACCTATCGTTTCCGGGTCAGCGAAATAAAAACGACTGCGGTCAAGTTCGATCCCCTGCAATGAATTTTCACCAGGAGCTGATTATGAGCACAAAATGGTTGGCACTGATGGGCGGGCTGGTGGTGGGTGCGGCGCTGCTCGTGGCGCTGCCGGGTTGCGAAGGCACCGGCACACCCGATACTGGCAGCTTGGATGCCTACTTCGCGGCGAATCCCTTCGTCTCCGACCCGCGCGATCCGATCTCGCCGCACGACTTGGTGGTCACACCCGCCAACATCGGCGTGTCCTATGCCGGTCAGGCGATCACCTTCACCGTCAAGGGCGGCCGGCCCTCCTATCACTGGGACACGGTCAACGGCAACGGCACGATCAATGGCTCGCCGGGCGGCGGCGACCAGGCCATTTACCAAGTCACCACTGTGGGCGACAACAGCATCATTGTCTATGATGCGCAGGGGCACTCGGCCATTGCCTACGTCACCGGCGCCGCCACGAACATCGTTGCGCTGGCGCCCACCGATATTACGCTGACCAACAATGGCGCGCTGGCGGTCCTCAATGCGTCGGGTGGCAAGCAGCCCTACAACTGGAGCGTTTTGCACGGAGGGTTGGGCACGCTGAACGTCACCACCGGTGCCAGCGTCATCTATACCCGCTCGGCCGCGGGCGACAACGCCGTGATCTTGACCGATGGCAATGGCAATACCAAGAGCGCGGCCATCCACCAGCCGTGAGGAGGCGAACATGAACATCTCCCTCTCCCAAATCCTGACCGCGGTCGCGCTGCTGACCGCGGCAACGTGGGCACAAGCGCCCGATCCCACCGTGCCACCGCCGCCGCGCACCTCGCCGTTCGCGCCGGTCACCCCGGTTGCGCCGCCCGCCCCGCCGGCCGTCGTGCCGCCGCCGCTGCCCGTCGTGACGCCGGCCGCCGCGGAGCCGTCCAAGCCGGTTTCGGTCGTCACCGAGACCACCGCGCCCAGCGGGCTGACCATGTCCACCAACCAAGGCAATAAGAATCTCATCTCCGTCCAGTTCCAGCAGGCACCGTTGACCGAGGTCATCCGCGCATTCACGGTGATCTCCGGCGCCAACATCGTGCTGGGCACCAACGGGCACGAGACCGTCACGTTGAGCATGAAGGATGTCGAGTGGGAGCCCGCGCTGCGCGCCATCCTCGACTCCGCCGGCCGCGCGCTGGTCATGAAGAGTCCCGGCATCTACGTCGTTGTCTCCAAGGCCGATATGGCCAGCGAGCCGCTGACGGTGGAAACCATCCAGTGCAAATACATCATGGCGCAGGCGGTCCAGCCGATGGTCGAGAAGATGCTCGTCGGCTCCAACACCAGTTGCGCCATCATCACCGCGGCAAACGCCCTGCTCATCAAGGGTATGCCCAGCAACATCACGGACATCAAGAAGCTCCTCGAAACCGTGGATCAGCCGCGCCAGCAGGTCTTCATCGAGGCCAAGTTCGTCGAGTTGAACGACCAGGCCATCAAGGACATCGGCATCAACTGGCAATCGCTGGCGGGCTATGGCGTCGGCGTCAACGGCCTGACGTGGGGCCGCACCGAGAACCGCGACACGATCAAGTCCACCTCCGCCAAGGACGCCCAGTGGGACAAGCGCCAGAACACCGACACCCTGAACAAGTTCTATGACATGAACAACCAGCAGTTCGAAAACAAGACCACCACCTATCAAGAGGGCCCCGGTGGAACCATAGACAGGCAGGAGACCATTACGCCGACGCGCACCCTCGTTGACGCCATTGATCGCGGCCGGAACGTCACCCGCGACATCGAGGACACCTTCAAGATGACCATCGGCGACGCCCGCGCCGCCGTGTTGAGCGCCGACTCCTTCAACGTCGTCTTGAGCGCGCTCAAGCAGAACATCGGCGCGACGATTGTCTCCAACCCGCGGCTGCTCGTTGCCAGCGGCCAGAAGGCCACCATCCACGTCGGCGAGGACCGCCCCTACGCCAAGAAGAGCACCACCCAGCAGGGCACCGGCGGCAACAGCACGCAGTCCGAGATTGACCAGATCAAGACTGGCG
>Ga0233425_10010324_pt1 | contig 11423 bp, 7 predicted proteins | sample Watercolumn_Towu_2_FD_181712 | JGI IMG/M metagenome (GOLD analysis project Ga0233425, IMG submission 181712) | Freshwater microbial communities from Lake Towuti, South Sulawesi, Indonesia - Watercolumn_Towuti2014_140_MG | ecosystem: Environmental > Aquatic > Freshwater > Lake | place: Indonesia...
CAACAGCCTTCTTCGCCGGGGCCTTCTTGGCCGCAGCCTTCTTGGCGGGCGCCTTCTTGGCGACCGTCTTCTTCGCGGTGGTCTTTGCAGCCGCCACGATGCCTCCCTGAGTTGTCCTCCGACCTTGCTGTCGGAAGCCGTCCATCGAACTGTGACAGAGCCTGACAGAAAGTTGGTGCATCTTCGCGTCGTGCATGCACTTCGTGTCGCACGCATGGTATCGGCGTAGACGACGTCGATGCACTAGTCGGGTGGAAGTCGACGTCGCGATGCAGGTGCGACAACATCGTCGCGAGCTGCACTATCAGTCGTCGTCGACGTGCTGCGACTCGCGTGCACGTCGCACCGCGGCTACCTCGGGCGAGGTGCGGACGTCGTACCGCCACATCGTCGGCAGTGCTGCACCGAGCGCGACAACCGCTGCGGCACAAAGGATTCCGCCGCTTGCGATGGAGAAGGAGAGCCCGCGCCACTGAGCCATGAGACTCACGCGCGCGCTGCCGAGCTGAGGTCCGATCGAGTACGAGAGCAGCTCTATGCCGGCAAGTCGCCCGCGCAGTTCGTCGGGTACCGACTGGTTCCACACGAGCGATCGGAACACTCCGCTCACCATGTCCGCGGCGCCTGCCGCGACGAGGAAGACGAGGGCGACGGTCAGCGTCGGCGACATGCCGAAGGCGGCGATCGCGAGACCGTAGATGCTCGCCGCGATGACGATCGCGCGGCCGTGGCGATGCACGCGCGACGTCCATCCGCTCGTCAACGACGCGATGGTGGCGCCCACCGACGACGCGGCGTAGAGCAGGCCGAGCGCCCACGGAGCGTCGTACTTCTCAGCCACGAAAGGGAAGACCGCCCACGGGAACGCGAGCACCATCGCCAGGGTGTCGATCGCGTAGGTGCCGAGCAGGTCCTTGCGACCCCATGCGTAGGACACGCCCTCGCCGATGGTGCGCAGGCTGGGTCCGCCCTCGTCCTTGTCGCGCACGCGGCCGCGGTGCGAGAGCCTGCGCAGCAGAAGGAACGAGACGGCGTAGGTCATGAGGTCGAAGCCGTAGGCGACGGCCACGCCGAGGTATGCGCCGACGAGGCCGCCGAGCGACGTGCCGATGATGAAGCCGACGCTCCACCGCAGGCTCATCAGCGCTGCCGCGCCTGGAAGCTGCTCGTGCGTGACGGTCTGCGGCACGAGAGCTTCGAGCGACGGCCGTTGCAGCGCGTCGACCGTGGCGAACAGCGCCCCGACGACGAAGAGCACCCACACCTGCGGCTGCGGGAGCAGGGCGTTGATGAGCAGGATGAGGGAGCAGAGGCCCGCGCCGATCTCCGTGAGAAGGATCAGCCGGCGCCGGTCGACGTGGTCGGCGAGCGCACCGCCCCACAGGCCGAAGACCAGCAGCGGGATGACCTCGACGACGCCGAGCAGGCCGACGACGACGAAGGACCCGGTGAGCTGCTGCGCCTGCAGTGGGATGGCGACGAACGTGAACATCGAGCCGAGGTACGTGACGACCCCGGCGAGGAAGATGGTCCGGAAGTCGCGCGACTCCCGCAGCGGCCGCACATCGATGCGCCACCGCCCGCTGCGCCGCTGCCCGCCGTCGTCAGTCGAGGCCACGTCAGCAGGAGCAGGTACACCGTCGCCCGTGCCGCCGCGTTCAGCGCCGGTGCCACCGTCGCGCAAACCGCCGCGCTCGCCGCCGTCACCGGCCTCGTCATCCACGGCCGAGCACCCTCCCACCACACCCGCACGAACCGCGACCACGTTTAGCGTCGTCGTTGCGTTGAAGGTGCCCTGAGACCCCTAAGGCGAGGTTCAGGGCACCTTCATCGCCGGAGCGCGGACGTGGCTGTGCCAGGTGGGTCGAACGGGTAGGTGTCAGGAGTCGCGGGTGACGGCGCTGCCCTGGATGCCGTCGAGGATGCGGCCCAGCCGGTCCCGGAAGCCGACCTTCGCGCTGCTGCCTGACCGAGTGATGAGGAGGCTCTCCTCGCCCGCAGCAGCCGAGACGAGGTGCTGGACAGTGTCGAAGGAGACCTCGGGCAGCGACAGATCGACGTCGCCCAGGCCCGCGACTGCGAGGCCGGACGGCTCGCCGACGGCCGTCAGGCCCGGCGCCGGCACGATCAGCTGGTCGTGAGCCAGACCGGTGAGGTCGGCGTCGCCGCTGTCGATCGTCAGCAGGGTCGCGCCGATCCGGCGTGCATCGGCGAGCCGCTCCAGGAGCTGCTCGCCCGGATCATCCGGTGCGACGACGAAGAGAGTCTCGCCGCGGCGCGCGTGCTCGAGGCGCTCGAGGCCGATGGCCAGATGCTCCGGGGCTCCAGGCGGCGGCGCCCATCGGACCAGCGTGGGTTGCAGAGTGGGGATCCCGGCGTAACGGGCCTCGTCGTCGAGGTGCGCCGCAAGGTGCCACGGCTCGTGCGTTTGCGTCCCGACGAGCAGCAGCCCTTCGCCGTCGTCGGTGGATCGGCGCAGGGAGCGCGCAAAGCCGCGCGTGCGATCAACCCAGCCGGTGCTGGACAGCAGATCGCGCAGCAGGTTCACACTCCCGGCGTCCATAGGGGAATCGTGCCGCACGAACCCGCCGACGGCGCGCAACCCCCGCCCGACTGCTCCGCCCGCGCCACATCACAGCCCTCTGACCTAGGAGGTTGAAGGTGCCCGTGGCCTCCTAAGGAGAGGTCGTGGGCACCTTCAACACCTGGGGACAGAGCTCGGCTGTCCACAGATCGCTGTCTCGAGGTGGGCGTGCTGGCGCTGGTGGCGCAGGGTTCCCGTATGTCACGACCGTTCCCGGCGCTGCGCCGTATCCGCGATCTCGCCGACACTCAGCTGGGCCTGGTCACGGCCGCCCAGCTCGCAGCCCTCGGGGTCCGCACCGGGACGACGTCGAGGCGCGTCGCAGGCGGCATGTGGACGCGCGTCCTCCCCGGCATCCATCTGGTGCTCGGAGGCCTGCCGGTGCGACTGCAGCGCGAGCTCGCCGCGCTGCTGTACTGCGGTGCGGGCGCGATGCTCACGGGGCTCACCGCCCTGCGCTACTACGGAGTCCGCGCCGTCGGGCTGCAGCACCTCGAAGTGGTGCGCGAGGACAACCCCGAACCGGTGCACGTCCTCATCCCGCATGCGCGGCGCCGCCTCTCGACCGGCTACGTCCGAGCCGAGCGCACGACGCGGATGCCCGGCGCATCGGTGCGGCGGCACGGGCTCGAGCTCGCCCCGGTCGCGCGCGCAGTCGCGGATGCGGCGCGCCGCATGCGCGACCGGCACGACGTCGACGCCTTGGTCTCCGAGGTCGTGCATCGCGGACTCGCGACGATCGAGGAGATCCGGCGCGAGCTCGACGACGGCCAGCGGCGGGGGAGCGGACTGCTCCGCGACGCGGTAGAGGCGGTCGAGGCAGGGGCGCGATCCGGGCCCGAGGCCACGGTGGTGAGGGTCTTCACCGAGGCGAAGCTGCCCCACGTCCTCTACAACGTGCAGCTCTACGCGCCCGACGGCGAGTACATCGCGACCCCGGACGCGTGGCTCGACGACGTCGGTGTGGCGGTCGAGGTCGACAGCGTCGAGCACCATGCCGACGGCGAAGGGTTCCGACGAACGATCCGGCGCAACGCGCGCTACGCGGCGGCGGGCGTCCCCGTTGTCACGCTCCTGCCGACCGACATCGACGCGTCTCCGACGTCGGTGCTCGCAACAGTGCTCGCGGCCCGCGAATCGGCGCAGTCGACGCCGCGTCCCGACGTTCGCGTCGTACGCCAGGAGCAAAGATCCGCGGGACGCCGGGCATGGCGGTGGGGCGCATGACGACGGGCCGCTGCCGGCATCGAACCCGGCAGCGGCCCGTCGACGCCGGCGATCAGCTGTAGGTGTGCTCGGGGGCCGGGTACGCACCCGAGACGACGTCGTCGGCCCATGCGGTGGCGGCGTCGAGAAGCACCCCGTGCACGTCGGCGTACTTCTTGACGAACTTCGCGGTGCGGCCGGGGGTGAGGCCGGCCATGTCCTGCCAGACGATGACCTGCGCGTCGGTGCCGGGCCCGGCGCCGATGCCGACGGTCGGGATGGCGAGGATCTCGCTCACCTGCGCCGCGAGGTCGGCGGGCACGACCTCGAGCACAACCGCGAACGCGCCCGCGGCCTGCAGCGCCTTGGCGTCCTGCACGAGCCTGACGCCGTCCTCGCCGCGGCCCTGGACCTTGTATCCGCCGAACGCGTTCACCGACTGCGGGGTCAGGCCGAGGTGCCCCATGACCGGGATGCCCGACGACACGAGCAGCTCGACCTGCGGGAGAACCCGGGAGCCGCCCTCGAGCTTGACGGCGTGGCAGCCCGTCTCCTTCATGAAGCGGCTCGCGGTCTCGAGGGCCTGGGCCGGCGAGGCCTGGTACGAGCCGAACGGGAGATCGGCCACCACCATCGCCCGAGAGGAGCCGCGGACGACGCCGCGCACCAGCGGGATCAGCTCGTCGACGGTGACGGGGATCGTGGAGTCGTGCCCGTAGACGACCATCGCGGCCGAGTCGCCGACGAGCAGGACAGGGATGCCCGCCTCGTCGAAGACGCGCGCCGTGAGGGCGTCGTAGGCGGTGATCATGGGCCACTTCTCGCCACGCGCGGTCGCCTGCGCGAGATCGTGGACGGTGATGCGACGGCCCGAGGGAGCGCCTCCGTACAGGGGCTCCGGGACGTGCGGGGACGAACCGGTCATGAGGACCTCCAGCGACTCGAGTCCCCAGGCGGGGTACCCGTTCGGGATCCATGGTGACACGACACAGCCCCCGCGTCAGCAACCGCCCGACGACCCGGGCCGAGCAGTCGACGTTGAAGGTGCCCTGGGCTTCCCAAGACGAGGTCCCGGGCACCTTCAACACCCGGCTGCCCGGTCCCGGCTCGCGGTGGGGGTGCGCTGAAGGTGCCCGCGGCCTCTCAAGGTGAGGCTGCGGGCACCTTCACCACAAACTGGTTGCGGAGGAGTACCGATACGGTACGGTTGCGTTTCGCAATTGGTCGGTGCGTGGGGGCTGGCCTGGGGTGCTTTGCCGTCCGGCGGATGCTGGCCCGGCGTGCGGCGCGTAGCCGGGCGGGACGGTGTGAGTAGCCGGGCTGGACGGTGTGAGGACAGGACGAGGGCAGATGGCGGACAGCATGCAGAGCGGCGAGGCGGCGCCGGAGCAGCCGACCGAGGGGTGGCAGACGTCGGGGGCCGGGCACCCGCGCCGGTGGGCGATCCTCGGGGTGCTGGTGACGAGCCTGCTCGTCGTCGTCCTCGACAACACGATCCTCAACGTCGCGCTGCCCACGATCCAGAAGGACCTCGGCGCCGACCAGAGCGAGCTGGTGTGGGCGATCGACTCCTACATCCTCGTCTTCGCCGCGCTGCTGTTCACATGGGGCGTCCTCGGCGACAAGTACGGCCGCAAGCGCGTCCTCGTGATCGGCCTCATCATCTTCGGCGCGGCGTCCGCCGCCTGCGCCTTCGCTGCGACGCCGGGTCAGCTCATCGGCTTCCGAGCGATCATGGGCATCGGTGGCGCGGCCGTCATGCCGGTGACCCTCGCGATCATCACCGTCGTCTTCCCGCCGCACGAGCGCGGGAAGGCGATCGGCGCGTGGGCCGGCGCGGTCGGCGGCGCCGTCGCGCTGGGCCCGGTCCTCGGCGGCCTGCTGCTCGAGCACCCGCGGTGGACCAACTGGCTCACCGGCAACGACTGGGGCGCCGTGTTCCTGGTCAACGTGCCGATCGTGATCGCCGGTCTTGTGGGCGTCTTCTTCATCGTCCCGGAGACGCGCAACCCGCATCCGCAGCGCCTCGACATCCCCGGCCTCGTCATGTCGTTCGTCGGCCTCGTGCTGCTCGTCTACGGCATCATCCACGCCTCGGTGACGCTGACGTTCCTCACTCCGTCCGTGTGGGTGCCGATGCTGATCGGCACGCTGATCCTCGCGTTCTGGGTGTGGACCGAGGCGCGCAGCGACCACCGCAGCTTCGACGTGACGCTGTTCCAGAACCGCGGGTACGCCGTCAGCCTGACGGCGGTGAGCCTCACGTTCTTCGCGATGTCGGGCATCACGTTCACACTGCCGTTCTACTTCCAGGTGCTGCGCGGCTTCTCGCCGCTCGAGGCCGGGCTGTGCTTCCTGCCGTTCGCGATCGGCCAGATCATCGCGGCGCCGCGCAGCGCCGCCATGGTCGAGCGGTTCGGCTACCGCAAGGTGATGACTGCGGGCCTCGTCATCGTGACCGGGTCGCTCGTCGGCGTCGCCCGCATGGAGCCCGACTGGCAGCTGTGGGTCGTGCTCGTCGTGTTCTTCTTCTTCGGTTTCGGCATGGGCAACGTCATCGCGCCCGCGTCGACCGTGATGCAGAACGTACTGCCGCTCGCCCGTGCGGGCGCCGGCTCCGCGGTTCAGAACACCGTGCGCCAGGTGTTCGGCGCGCTCGGCGTCGCTGTCATCGGCACCGTTCTCGCGACGCAGTACGCCAAGGGCGTGCAGCCGGTCATCGACCAGCTCCCGCCTCAGGTGCCTGCGGACGTCGTCGAGTCCGCGCGCACCTCCGTCGGCGCCACCAGCGGCCTGCTCGACTCTCTCGCCGCACAGGGTGCACCCGCCGAGGCAGTCGCCCAGGGCAAGCAGGTGGCGTTCGACTCCTTCGTCAGCGCGTCGCACGTCACCAGCCTCATCTCGCTGGTGCTCGTGGCGATCTCGGCGATCGTCGTCTGGTTCCTGCTGCCGCCGATCACGCCGCCGCGCAAGGGCGCCCACGGCCCCGCCGGCGACCGGCCCGCCGAGGGCCATGGCGAGATCGGGCGGTCGCACGACCGTGCCGACGCCGACGCCGCAGCCGGCGAGCTCGAGGACTCCTATGCGGCGGAGGTCGCGGAGGAGTACATCGCCCCTGGCTCGGAGCCGACGAAGTGACCGCTGCGACGACGGCGCCTCGCGGGCCCGGGCGCCCCAGGGACTCCCGCGCAGACGAGGCGATCCTCGCCGCAGCGCTCGATCTCCTCGCCGAGGTCGGACCGACGGGGCTGTCGGTCGAGGAGGTCGCCGCGCGTGCCGGCGTCTCGAAGGCGACGATCTACCGGCGCTGGCCCACCAAGGACGACCTCGTCGCAGCCGCGCTGGGTGCGCTGTCGCGGATCCTCCCGGACGAGTCGCCCGACGGCCCGGTGCGCGATGCCGTGATCCAGGTCGTGCGCAGCTGGTGGCGCAGCCACAGCGAGACGCCGGGCGGCGTGGTGTTCCAGCGCGTGCTCGCGCACGCCAAGTCGAACCCCGCGATGTTCGCGTCGTTCTACGACCAGGTGATCCAGCCGCGCCGCGACGTCTTCCGCCGCGTGATCCAGCGCGGGATCGACGACGGCGAGCTGCGGCCCGACACCGACGTCGAGCTGCTCATCACCTCGATCATCGCGACCAGCGTCTACATGCAGCAGGTGCGCTCCAGCGGCCGCGACCCCGCGCCCGGCGCGGGCCCGGAGGAGCTGGTCGACGCCCTGATCGGCGCCTGGCTGCCCTGACGCCGACGCATCAGCCGACGGTCCTCCGCCCGCGGTGCGGATCGTCGGGTGCTGCGGGCGCCGGGACGTCACGCCGACATGCCGGCCTGCGCTCGCGGGAGCGATGAGCGTGCCGCCCCAGGAGCGACACCTGGTCCGCGCCGGTGTCCAGGCACTCCGCCCGTCCGCGACGGCGGTGCGCCACAGCTCGGAGCCTCGACGCGCTGTGCCAGCCGGCGGGTGCGGACGTCAGGCCGTCGCGCGAAGGACGAGGATCAGCACGCGGGGAACCGTCGAGGCCCGGGCAGTAGTCAGCCGCAGCGCACGGCCAGGGACGCGTGTCAGTCGACGGTCTCGCGCCAGCGGTTGGTGACCGGCAGGCGCCGGTCGCGGCCGAAGCCCTTCACCGAGATCTTCGTGCCCGGCGGGTACTGGCGGCGCTTGTACTCGGCGACGTCGGTGAGCCGCAGGACGCGCTCGACGAGGGCGCGGTCGAACCCGTCGGCCACGAGCTCGGCCGCACCGCGGTCGTTCTCGACGTAGTCGTCGAGCAGGTCGTCGAGCACGTGGTAGTCGGGCAGCGAGTCGGTGTCGAGCTGGCCGGGGCGCAGCTCCGCCGACGGCGGCTTCTCGATGCTGTTGGGCGGGATCGGCGGCGTCTCCCCGCGAGACGCGGCCAGCTCGTTGCGCCACTGCGCGAGCCGCCAGACGTCGACCTTGGGCACGTCCTTGATGGGTGCGAAGCCGCCGACGGCGTCGCCGTAGATCGTGGAGTAGCCCACCGAGAGCTCGCTCTTGTTGCCGGTCGCGAGCACGAGGTGGCCCTCGGCGTTGGAGATGGCCATGAGGGTCGTGCCGCGGACGCGCGCCTGCAGGTTCTCCTCGGCGAGACCGGTGAGGTGGAGCTGGCCCATGAAGGCGTCGACCATCGGCGCGATCGGCACTGTGCGGTAGTGCAGGCCGGTGCGCTCCGCCATGTCGGCGGCGTCGCCCTTCGAGTGGTCCGACGAGTAGGCGCTCGGCAGCGAGACGCCGTGCACGTTGTCGGCCCCGAGCGCGTCGACGGCGATGGCGGCGACGACCGCGGAGTCGATGCCGCCGGAGAGGCCGAGGACGACCGATCGGAACCCGTTCTTGCCGATGTAGTCGCGGAGGCCGGTGACGAGCGCGGCCCAGACCTCGGCGTCGTCCGACAGCCGCTCGGCGACAGGCGGGACGAGGGGGTCGTACGCCGGCGCCGGGAACCCGACGTGCGCCGTGGCCGCGCTCGTCCTCGGGTCGGCCATCGGCAGGTCGAGGTCGACGACGAGCAGGCACTCCTCGAACTGCGGCGCGCGGGCGACGACCGAGCCGGCGGCGTCGACGACGATCGAGTCGCCGTCGAAGACCAGCTCGTCCTGGCCGCCGACCATGTTGACGTAGGCGAGGGCGCAGCCGGCCTCGGTCGCACGCCGGGCGCAGAGCTCGAGCCGGACGTCGTCCTTGTTGCGCTCGTACGGCGAGCCGTTGAGCACGAGCAGCAGCCCTGCCCCGGTGCTGCGGACCTGGGCGACCGGTCCGCCGTCCTGCCAGAGGTCCTCGCAGATGGCGAGCGCGACGTCGACGCCGTCGACCCGGACGACCGTGGTGGTCTCGCCGGGGACGAAGTACCGGAACTCGTCGAAGACGCCGTAGTTGGGCAGGTGGTGCTTGGCGTAGCGGGCGACGACGCGGCCGCCGGTGATGACGGCGGCGGCGTTCTGCGGGGCCCCGCGCGGGCGGCCGAGCCGCTCCTGGCCGTCGTCGATCCGGTCGAGGTAGCCGACGACGACCACCAGCGACCCGAGCCCCTCGGCGTCGAGGCGTCCGGCGAGGCCGTCGAGCGCAGCGATGCTCGCCGTCTGGAATGACGGGCGCAGGGCGAGGTCCTCGACCGGGTAGCCGGTCAGGACCATCTCCGGCAGGGCCACGAGCCGGGCCCCCGCCTCGTGGGCCTCGCGGGCGCGGGCGAGCACCAGCTCGACGTTGCCGGCGAGGTCGCCGACGCAGGGGTTGATCTGGGCGAGGGCGAGCCTGAGCTGCGGCACGCCCCGAGCCTAGGGGCCCCGCCCCGCCCCTGCCCGGCCGCCCCGGGCGCTCGAGAAGCGATGAAGGTGCCCTAGACCCCGCCTTAGGAGGCCGAGGGCACCTTCAACGCGCCGGCCGGGGCCGGGGCCTGCCAGGTGGTCGAGCGGGGCCGGGGGCCGATGAGGGCGCCCGAGGAAGGGCAGGCTCCAGGTGATGAAGGTGCCCTGGACCCCGCCTTAGGAGGTCTCGGGCACCTTCAACGCTCTCGGGCGCCGGTGGCGGCTGCGGGCACGCGTGTGATGAAGGTGCCCTGGACCCCGCCTTAGGAGGTTCCGGGCACCTTCAACGCACTCGGGGGCCGCGGGCTGGCACGTTCTGGAACGGGGCGGGCCCGGTTGGCGGGTGGCCGGTGCGGCCGGTGCGTGGGTGATGAAGGTGCCCTGGGCCTCGCGTTAGGAGGTTCCGGGCACCTTCAACCGGAATCGGGCGGACACGGGTGGCGGGCGACATGTGGCTGTGACACGGGGTAGGACAAGATGGGCGGCATGGACAAGCAGACCGAGTTCGTCCTCCGCACCATCGAGGAGCGCGACATCCGCTTCGTGCGGCTGTGGTTCACCGACGTGCTGGGCATGCTCAAGTCGGTGGCCGTGGCCCCGGCCGAGCTCGAGGGCGCGTTCTCCGAGGGCATCGGCTTCGACGGCTCGGCGATCGAGGGCTTCGCCCGCGTGTTCGAGTCCGACATGCTGGCCAAGCCCGACCCCAGCACCTTCCAGGTGCTGCCGTGGCGCGGCGAGAGCCCCGGCGTCGGCCGCATGTTCTGCGACATCCTCATGACCGACGGCAGCCCGTCGTACGCCGACCCGCGCCACGTCCTCAAGCGGGCGCTCGCGAAGGCCGCCGACCTCGGCTTCACCTTCTACACCCACCCCGAGATCGAGTTCTTCCTGCTCAAGCAGGGCGTGAACCCGGGCGAGGTGCCGGTGCCGATCGACAACGTCGGCTACTTCGACCACACGCCGCACGGCCTCGGCTACGACTTCCGCCGTCAGGCGATCACGATGCTCGAGGCCATGGGCATCTCGGTGGAGTTCTCCCACCACGAGGGCGCGCCCGGCCAGCAGGAGATCGACCTCCGGTACGCCGACGCCCTCACCACCGCCGACAACATCATGACCTTCCGCCTCGTGGTGAAGGAGGTCGCGCTCGAGCAGGGCGTCTACGCGACGTTCATGCCGAAGCCCTTCCGCGACCACCCCGGCTCGGGCATGCACACGCACCTGTCGCTGTTCGAGGGCGACCGCAACGCGTTCTACGAGGCGGGCGCGGAGTACCAGCTGTCGAAGGTGGGCCGCAGCTTCATCGCGGGCCTGCTGCGCCACTCGCCGGAGATCACCGCGGTCACCAACCAGTGGGTCAACTCCTACAAGCGGCTCGGCGGCGGCGGCGAGGCGCCGGCGTACGTCTGCTGGGGCCACAACAACCGCAGCGCGCTCGTCCGCGTGCCCATGTACAAGCCGTCGAAGGGCAACTCCACCCGCGTGGAGTTCCGCTCGATCGACTCGGCGTGCAACCCCTACCTCGCGTTCGCGGTCATGCTCGCGGCCGGCCTCAAGGGCATCGAGGAGGGCTACGAGCTCCCGCCGGGCGCCGAGGACGACGTCTGGGCGCTCACCGAGTCCGAGCGCCGCGCGCTCGGCATCGAGCCCCTGCCCACCTCGCTCGGCCAGGCCGTGACGGCGATGGAGCGCAGCGAGCTCGTCGCCGAGACCCTCGGCGAGCACGTGTTCGACCACTTCCTGCGCAACAAGCGCCAGGAGTGGGCCGACTACCGCCGCCAGGTCACCGCCTTCGAGCTCGAGCGCTAC
>Ga0233425_10010325_pt1 | contig 11423 bp, 7 predicted proteins | sample Watercolumn_Towu_2_FD_181712 | JGI IMG/M metagenome (GOLD analysis project Ga0233425, IMG submission 181712) | Freshwater microbial communities from Lake Towuti, South Sulawesi, Indonesia - Watercolumn_Towuti2014_140_MG | ecosystem: Environmental > Aquatic > Freshwater > Lake | place: Indonesia...
GCGAAGAGGTCGCCCTCGTAGGTGGCGTCGACGAACATCTTCGCCTCGATGCGCTGGCCGTTTTCGAAGACGAGGGCGCGGATGCGGTTGCCGGTCTTTTCGACGGACTTGAGGCGGTGTTCGAAAAGCACGGGCACGCCGGCTTCGCTGAGCATGGCGCGGAAGGTTTTCTCCGCATCGCCGGCGCGGAAACCGCTCCATTTACCCATGCGGTCAAGGAACTCCGCGGCCATGCCGCCGATGGATTCCTTCTTGCCGAGGTCAACCGCGGTGAGGCCGGCGGCGGTCAGGCCGCCGACGTGGCGGCGGAAGACGGCAAGCACGGCGGTCTTGCCCATGCGGCGGGCCTGGACCGCGGCGCCGACGCCGCCAGGTGTGCCGCCGTAGACGCAGAGATCGACGGTGATCGTCTGCGGGTTGGGGAGCGCCGGCACAGGGTAGTAGTAACGCAGGCCGAGATTCGGCGTGGTGGGCGCGATCGGCGCGGCGGCAAAGCCGGGGAGCAACGGCGCCGCGAGGGCAACGGCCGCGAGGGCGGCGCGAAAGAACTGAGTCGGCATGGCGGGAGGGGCAACGCTGGGATAGGCGAGGACGGAAGGTCAACCAGATGCGTCTGGAGGCGGAGGCGTCTGGCAAACGCCGTTTTCTCAGAACCGCCCGTCGCGTTATTGGTAGGAAACTGGATCTTCAGGGGGTTGGGGCGGGAGGGGGTTTCTGAAATGCCGTCGGGCAAACGTGCGAAACCCCGGCTCGGGCAAGAAGGGAAGATCCGTCAGACACCCCAGAGGTGTGGTGCATGCACCCTCGCCCCGACTCGGTCGGGGCTGCGGGCCGACTTCATCGGGGCAAGCTCGCGACAGCGTCGCCGCCGACTTGTCGGGGCGGATGGGCCTGGCTGAAAAACATGTGATGCATCCGGGCCGACCGGCGGCGGGCAGGATGGACGGAGTGGAGCGTTGAGAAACGTAGATCACTTTTGAATGACGCGCTCCAGTTTTGGCCAGGCGGCGCCGTAAGCGGCGATCAAGGCGAAGAGCCCCATTGGCATCAGAAATCCGGCGCGCATTCCACCGCGGTCGGCGAGCCAGCCCATGAACAGTGGCATGATCGCGCCACCGAGAATCGCCATCACGAGAAACGAGGAGGCCCGCTTGGTTTGCTCCCCGAGCCCGTGGATGCCGAGGGCGAAGATCGTCGGATACGAAATCGACATGTAAAAGAAGCTCAGCAGGAGCGCGCCGACGGACAGCCAGCCAAAGTGCATGACAACGCAAATCATGAGGACGGCGTTGAGCCCCGAGTAAAGGGCGAGCATCCGGTGTGGTTGAAAGACGCGCAGCGCCAAACTGCCGCCGAGCCGACCAAGCAGGAACAGGCCAAAAGCCCCGACCGACAATAGCGTAGCCGCCCCACGATCCGTGAAATAGTGCCCGCCGTCCTTCAGCCCCACCATATGCTTCGGCAGGCGTGCCGCCCAAGCGGCGTCGAGCGCGGGGGCTTCAGTGGCGAGGAAGTTGATAAAGTAGCTGAAGATCCCGGTCTGGGCGGCGACGTAGCAGAACTGCGCGACAACCGCTCCGGTAAAATGCCACCGTCGCCAAAGCGAGGGCCGTGGGATGGCTCCGGCGGCAGCGGCTTCCTCTTCGGTTTCGGCCTGCAAATCCGGCACCTCGGAAAACCCAATCACTACGAGCATGGCCGCCGCTCCGAAGCCCAGCAGCAAATAGGGCAGGTAGAGCGTATCGTTGCTTTTGTTGACCTCGCCGGTGGATGAGAGAATGAAGGAGCCGGCCAGGGCCGGACCGAGCATCCAGCCGATGCCGTTGCAGCTTTGGGCCAGGTTGATGCGGGCGGCGCCGGCCTCTGGCGGGCCGAGGATCGTCGCGTAGGGATTTGCGATCGTCTCCATGCAGGTGAAGCCGACCGCGAGGATGAACAGTCCGGTGAGGAAGGCCCAGTAGGTGCCGATCTGAGTCGCCGGAATGAACCAGAAGGCGCCGAGCATGATCACGCTGAGGCCGATCATGAGGCCGCCCTTGTAGCCGAAACGGCGGGCCAGCATTCCCGCGGGCAGTGCCATCACGAAGTAACCGAGATAAAACGCATTCTGGACCAGCGCCGACCTCATCTTGCTGATCGCGAAGGAATTTTGGAAATGCTTGTTCAGCGTATCCAACATGCTGTTGCAGACCCCGAGAGCAGGAACAACGCGCAGAGCAGCAAAAAGGTGCGAGCGAAGCTGCGGCCGTCCGGTGTGCGGAAGAGATTCCCGGGAGTTTTCATCGGGCGTGGAATTTCAGTACCGGCACTCCCGCGCGGCGGCGGCGAAGGCCTGCAGGTGGGCCGCCGGCGCCTCGAAGAAATGATCCGACGCCGAACAGATGTAGCCGCCATCCCGGCCAAAGCCCCCGAACAGGCGCCGCGTTTCGCGCGCGATCTGTTCCGCGGTGCCGCTGGTCAGGATGTTGAACTGATCCAAGCCGCCGATCATCGCGAGCTTGCCGCCGAACACCGCGCGCACTTTCGCCGGATCGGTGATGTTGCCGCCGACGCCGGGCGGGGCGAGCGTCTCCGAGGCATCGGTGCCGTTGGCGACGATCAGGTCGAGGATGTGCATCATGCCGCCGCAAGTATGGTAGGCGGTGCGGTGGCCGCAGCGGTGCAGCGCCTGGTGGATCTGGCGGTCGTAAGGCAGGCAAAATTCGCGGTGCAGGGTCGGTGAGATGACGGTGTCGCTGCCGGCGCCGCCTCCGGTCTCGATGAGGTCGAATTTCGCCCCGACCAGCGACTCCTCGATGAACCGCAGCTTGCGCACGAGCAGCGCCCGCAGCAGGCGATGCACCCAGTCGGGATGGTCGATGCACTCGAGGATTAGTTCCTCCTCTGACTTCAGGCAGCAGGCGTGTTGCCAGCAGCCCGCCTGGTCGCCCCAGACGAAACCGCGCAGAATACCGGCGTCGCCGATGCGATCGTATTCGGCGCTAATGGCCTGGCGGTTGAGTTTGGCCACCGGCATGTACCTCTCGATCAATTCCACGTCCTCGTGGCGCTTGATAATATACTCAGTGATCCAGGTCGTGGTGCGGTTGCCGCCGGTCTTGTAGGTGAGCTGGCCGCCGGGGGTCGTGATCGTGTGGTTGAGCAGCTTGTCGTTCGGGTCGTCCCGCACGATTTCGATCTCCTCCCGCCACTCCGGCGTGGAGACGAGGTACTTCTCCGCGTTGGGAATCCAGAACTGCCCCATGGCCTCGAAGTATTGGATCGAGGCGTCGAGCCCGCAGTGTCGAAACGCGGCGAGCGCGTCCATGCCGCCCATGTGGGTGTCGAGGTGGTATTGCTGCCACTGGTGAATCGTGGCGGGCAACCGGTCGGGTTTTTCGCGGGCGAGCGCCCGCAGCATTCGTTCCTTGGCGGTCATGGTAGGAGGGGTTTCAAGGGAGATGCTCGATGCACAGCACCGAGGCGATCGCGGCCGGCGCCTTGGCCGGCAGGTCGACGGCCAGGCGGCCCTGGGCCTGTGTGAACCGGAGCGGCGTGCGTTCGTGATCGGCGAGCAGGTATGCCTTGGTGATCCGAGTCGTCACCCCGCTCAACTCGAACCCGGCGCCCGGCCACTTGAAGAGATGGACGTAGAGTCTCCCTGGCTTGGTCGTGCAGCGCCACTCCTTCATTTCAGCAAACGGTGGCTGGCCGCGCTTGTCCAATGGGCCGGGCAATACGGTGCCGAGTTCATCGCCGAACGGCGTGCAGCCCGCACCGTAGATGGCCTCGCCGTTCACCTTCAGCCAGGCGCCGACCTTCCGCAGGATGTCCTGACTGAGCGACGGGATGAATCCATCGGCATCGGGGCCAACATTGAGCAGGTAGTTGCCGCCCTTGCTGACGATGTCGACGAGCTTGAAACAGATGTCTTCGGGGGTCTTCCAGTTGTGGTCGTCCTTCTTGAAACCCCAGGTGTCATTGATGGTGGCAGCCGTCTCCCAGGCGCCAGGGGTAACGACTCGCGGGATCTCGTTGTCGCCGCGCGACTGGTAGTCGTGAAGTCCGCCCTGGCCGAGGCGGCTGTTGATCAGCGTGTCGGGCTGGAGCGAGCGCACCAGATCGACAAACAGCTTGCTGCGGGCGGGCGTCATGAGGCGCGGCGTGTCGAACCAGATGAGGCCGATGGGGCCATAGCCCGTGAGGAGTTCACGCACCTGCGGTAGCGATTTCTCGCGCAGGTAGCGGTCGAAGTCCTTCGGCGCATCCGGTCCGAAATCCCAATCGTTGCCGGCGCCGTTGGGGTCGTGCCAGTCCTGCGCCTGGGAGTAGTAGAAACAGAGCTTCAGCCCGCGTTTGGCGCAGGCGGCCTGCAGTTCCTTGAACGGGTCGCGCTTCCACGGGGTGGCGTCGTGGCAGTTGTACGGGCTGACCTGCGAACGGTAGAGGGCGAAGCCGTCGTGGTGCTTGCAGTCGAAGACGACGTACTTCATGCCGGCGTCGAGAGCGAGCTGCGCCCAGGCGTCGGCATCGAACTTGGCCGGGTTGAAGCGCGCGGCGAGTAGCTCGTACTCTTTCACCGGGATCTTGGCGCGGTTCATAATCCACTCGCCGATGCCGGCGATCGGCTTCCCCTTCCACGCGCCCGCGGGGATGGAGTAGAGGCCCCAGTTGATGAAGAGGCCGTACTTGGCCTCGTGGAACCACCGCAACCGGGCCTCACGCGCGGGATCCGGCGGAGGAGGTGGCGCCGCCGGTGTGGCGGAAACTGGAACTCGCGGAGCCGCGGTGGCGGGCGCGTCCGCCCCGGGCGGCAAGACCTGGAACTCTGCGATGGTGGGGACCTCGTTGGCCCGGGTGATATGGAGCCGCACGTAGCGGGTCTCGACGGGGGCGAAATCGTACACGCGATGGCCGGCGATGGTCGTGCCGCGATGGAGCGGTTGCCAGGTGTCGCCCACCTTGCGTTCGATGGCGAATTCCTCCGTGCGGGAGAAGCCGAGTTCCTTGACGACGGCGCGGCCAATGCGGGTCTCGCGGCCGAGATCGATTTCGAGCCAGCCGCTGCGCGCGCCCCGTTCCGCGCCCCAACGGGTGGCCTCGTCTCCGTCGCACGCCTTGTCGGCCTCGTAGCCAGAGCCCCAGGTGCTGGAGGCGCGGGCCTTGCCGGTTAGCCCGGTGCCGGCGGTCGCGGTTCGCGGCACCTTCAGGCCCCAGGGGTTGGCCTCGCCCGCGGTGGAGGTGAGCGGCGCGACCACCGGGCGCGGCACGGTGTCGCCTGTGTAGAGCAGCACCTCATCGCCCATGGCCAGCGTGAGTTCGTAGCTTCCGCCGCCGAGGGCCCGCGGGGCAGCGGCACCGGTGGATCGGACGGCCCCGGCGAGCGACGGCACGATCCGGCACGGTTCGCCGGAGAGGCTCTGAATGCGCACCCACTCGGTCTGGCCGTTCTTGCGCCCAGCACTGACGAGGAAGGCCCCCTCGGTGCGGAGATTGTGGAAGACGACCTCCTTCCAGGCCGCGGGGATGGCCGGAAAAACGCGGATGAGGTTGCCGTGGCCCTGCAGGAGCATGTCCTGCAGCGAGCGGGCGAGGACGATGGAGCACTCGATGACCGGAGAGCCCTCGATCTACATCGTGTTGGGACGCACGAAGCGCTGATCCGCCATATGCCGCTGGATGCTGTCGATGGCGTTGTCACCGTCGCCGAGCGCGGCATAGAGCGAGGCGGCGGCCGCGCGCGACCAGCCGTAGACGCCGCGGCTGCCGTCGACCGTCAGCCAGTGATGGATCGATTTGTACAGCAGATCGCGCTTGGCGGGATCGCGGGCGTCCATGAGGTGGAGCGGATGCACCATCAGCAGGTGCGACCAGTGCCGGTGCGACTTGGTGAACGCCACATCGGCGCCAAGGCGCAGGCCGTTCTCATCGGTCGGATACGGCGCGAGCTGTTCGAGCACTTCGCGCCAGCGCGACGCGAGCGGATCATTGAAACGGTAGCGGGCGTTGAGTTCGAGGAGCGTCTGGCAGCCCCAGCGCAACAGCGACAGGTTGTAATTGTTATCGGCGGCCTCGCCATATTCAGGCGAGTGCATCACCGGCAGGTGCAGCTTCCCGTCGGCGCCGGGCTTCAGCAGGCGGAGGTAGACGTTGATGCTGCCGCGCAGCAGCGGGTAGAGGGCGTGGCGGCTTTGGTCCGTGATGAACGTGTGGTCCATCGAATGCCGGTAGTGGAGGTAGTAGTTGTGGAGCGCCCAGGTGAAGTCGCCGGGGTTGATGAACTTGTCGGGCGCGCTGGAACCGTCGCCGCGCAGCCCCTCGTAGTCGGTGGTGTGTGGCACGGTGGCACCGTCGTCGAGGCCATAGAGGTCCTTGGCGTTGCGGATGAAGTTGGCGCGCTTGGCGTCGAGGAAGCGTACGAACGACTCGCCGAGCTCGAGTTGGTTGGCGGTGTACACGGGCAGGTAAAGCGTCTGGATGTTGAGGTTCCACCAGATGCGCGGCCAATTGGTGTCGCGGAACCACGGCCCCAGCAGATCCACCGGCACGCGGTCGGGCCGCGAGGCGGAGGCGAGTTTGTAGAACTGGATCCAATAAAAACTCTCCAGCTTCGGGTCTGGCACCGACACGATACTCTTGGGGTACATCGCGTGCCACCAGCGGCGGTGTGCGAACACGAGCTGCTCGGCATCGGCCGCGGCGACCTTTCGGACGGTCGCCACCACGTCGCGGCGCGCCGTTTGGGCGGGGAAGGAATCCGCGACGCTCAGGATCACGCGCCGACCTTCAGGCGCGACGACCTCGTGCCAGGCGGTGGCGAACTCGCCACCGGCGTGCCGCGGCTGGATGCACACCGGCAGGCCGTCGATCGTTTCGGTCACGGCTGGCGGATTCAGCGGATCGGGAAACCGCGCGGGCTGGCCTGGCCGCCGGTTGCGCGGATCCTGGCCGTGGCCGGGCAGCCATGAAAACTGCGCGCCGGCTTCGCCGCCGGTGGCCTCGAGATCGAGGATCATCGCCATGTCGTCGGCGTGGACCAGCGTGCGAAACTCGAGCTTCCCCGCGGTGGTGGTGACGGTGCCGCGCACCTCGGCGTTCCAAAGGTCGAGGCGCAACGTGCCGCCTTGGATCTTCCCGCGGGTCTCGAGCACGAGGCCGCCGATCGGCAGCCGGTGGTTGTCCCGCCGGTGCTCGGTGACATCGGACCGGCCGATCTCCCAGCGCAGGCGGTTCTCGCCCTCGCGGTAGATCATGGCGCCGAGCAGACCGTTGCCGAGAAACGCGCCGTCGTCGAAGCGCGTGGGCAGCGTCTCCCAGATCGGATCGTGCCGGCGCAGAAAGACGTCCCAATCGACATTGTCGCCGACGTACAGGGAGCGGCCCGCCGGCAGCGGCGCCTTGGCGCGAATCATGTCGCCGACCTGCCGCAGGATCCGCACATCGATCTCGCGCAGGCGTCCGGCGTAGTCGGGCCCGACATCGAGCGAGAAGATGTTCCCGTACTTCACGGCGCCGAGGTAGTCGGCGTAGATCTTGTCGGCGGGATGGCAGAGGCCGTCGTGTTTGGGCAGCGAGTAGAACCACATCGCGCCGCCCTCGTGCTTGGGTAGGATCGGATACGTGAACTCGGCGAGTCGGTAGCTCTTGGCCGGCGCGTCATACATGTGAGGTCCGGCTGCTTGATGATCGTCCAACGGGCCGGGCCGACCCATTTCACCGAGCCGGATGTCGGCCCCTTCCTGCGCGCCGTTATTGAAGCCAATGAAGCAGTCGGGCTGCAGCGCCTTGCAGAACGCGATGGTCTCCGCGTGGCTGAGGCCGCCGTCACCGACGGCGTGGTCGAACCAGATGTATTCGATCGGACCGTACTGCGTGAGGAGCTCCTTCAACTGCGCCTGCTTCATCGCCGGGTTCTTGCCGATGCCGGCGTTCCGCCTGTACCCCACGCCGTCCACGGCGCCGGGCCAGGTCCAGTCGCCTTCGGAATAGTAAAGGGCGAGCTTGATGCCGTGGCGCTCGCACGAGCGTTTGAGCTCCGCAAGGACATCGCGGCCGAGTGAAGCCTTGGTCACCTTTCGGTCAGTGGTCTGCGTGTCCCACAGGCAGAAGCCGTCGTGGTGCTTGGTGAGAAACAGGATGTAGCCCATGCCGGCCTCCTTGGCCGTGCGCGCCCACTGGTCGGTGTCGCAGCCGGTGGCGCGGAAGTACGCGACGTCGGTGACGCCGGGCGTCCACTCCTTGCCGGAGAAAGTGCTGAACGACCAGCAGATGAACATGCCGAAACGCAGGTCCTTCAGCTGCTGCACGCGCGCTTCACTCACGCGCGACGCGGTGGCGAGCTGCCCGCGGACCATGGTGGTCCCGGCCGCAAGAAGGGTTAACAGGAAGGCCAACTTTGGTTGCATAAGACGGGATGAACAGGAAGCAGATGCCGGGGCGCCGCCGCTGGCGACAGCGCCGCGACTCGGTTTGGGACCGGCCGGGATCAAAATGAACCGGTGACGCCGGCGGTGTACGACGAACCGAGGTTGCTGGCAATTCGGAACGTGCTCCACTCCGGGGCGTTTTGCACATCGCGCCGGCTGAGCTTTTGCGCGTTGGTGAGGTTGCGGCCCGAGAGGAAGAGCTTGGCCCAGCGGGTGACGCTGTATTCGAGGCTGAAGTCGACGATAGTGTAGGGAGGGTAGTAGATGTGGCCTTCGAAACCGGCGGCGTCGCCGCGCTGGCGGTAGACCCTGCCGTTCTCGATCAGGCCGACGTTGGCGCTCAGCCTGCCCCGGCGGTAGCCGAGCGAGGCCTTGATTTGGCGCTGGTAGAAGTTCTGGAAATCGGCGCCGATGTTGCCGTTGGCGTACTTGAACTTCGACAGGTTGTTGTAGTTGAAGCTGCCCTTGAAGGTGAAGCCGCGGGAAACGTGCGGCAGAAACGGGTCAATTCCAATTAGCTTTCAAGATGAGACGTAAACGTTCATACGTCTGGCATGTCCAGACCACTTCGGATCGATTCTATTGCGGTAAATCGCGCCCGCGCCGCCGTCGCGGCGGCGCAGAGTGCTGAGGAGTTGCGTTGCGCCCAGGCGATTCTGTTGCCGGCTTTGGCCGGAGCCACCTTGGAGCAAACTGCCGTCATCCTGGGGATTGGTCGCGCCAGTGTCGGTCGACTCCAAGCGCGCTTTCGCGCCCGCGGTCGTCGCGGAGAGCGGATGCAGCGGAACTGGGGTGGACGGCGACGCGCCTTGTTAAGTGCGGCGGAAGAGGAGGCCTTCTTGGCCCCGTGGGTGCAGCAAGCCAGGGAGGGAGGGATTTTGGTGGTGTCGCCCTTGCGAGCGGCGCTCGCCCAGAAGATCGGGCGTCCGGTGGCTGCCACGGTCCTGTATCGCATGCTGGAGCGCCACGGTTGGCGGAAGGTCGCGCCGGACACGCGCCACCCAAAGGCCGATCCCAAGATCCAAGAGGGCTTGAAAAAAAACTTCCGAAAGTCCTGGCGCGTTTGCTCGCCACAGAGCCAGTGAAACCGCGCCACATTCGCGTGATGTTTCAGGACGAAGCCCGCTTCGGGCGCATGGTCAGAATCAAACGTTGTTGGGCTCCGATTCCGCATCGTCCGGTGGTGGACAACGGCTACGAACGGCAATTCACCTACGTTTACGGCGCGGTCAGTCCCCGCGAGGGAGAACTGGACTGGAAGATTTGCACCGAAATGAACACCACGCGTATGAGCGAGTTCCTCACCCAGGTCAGCGCCGCCCATCCGCGAGACCTCATTATCATGATCCTGGACGGGGCCAGCTCTCATAAGGCCAAAGAACTCGCGATACCGCGCAAACACATTCCACACGTTGTAGGAGCGGCTTCATGCCGCGACCAATGCGCTTTGGAACGTCGTCGCGGGGTAAACCCGCTCCTACAGATGCCTGCAGTGACAATGGCAAGGAGCATGCGGAACATGGGGGGGCAACTTCGTCCGAATAGACAGAACGGAGGAGAACGCTCGAGCTGCCATGGGTGTCTTGAATGTCGGTTTGACCCCTTCCGCCGCAGATGGCCTGAGCGTCACCTCACCTCCTGCGCCCCGAGGAACAGGTTTTTGGCGAGCGCGGTGAAGAAGTCCTGATAGGCCGCGGGATCGTTGAGCGGGCGGGCCCCGCCGCTCTGGCCGGGCAGCGAATGCTGCGCGTTGACTCGTACCGCCATCTGCCCGGAGCCCCGCGGCCGAACGGTCACCGTCGCGCGCAGGGTGTAGGTGTCGAGTTTGGTCGCCGTGATGATGCCCAGGCTGGCGTCGGCGTTGTCGACGACGAACCCGCACTCTTGCAGCGTGACCAGCACGGCGCGCAGCGTGCGATTGCGATCCGCCGTGTCGAATGCCCGCTCCTCCCGCACCCGGCTCTGGACGGCCCCGCCGGAATCGAACACCGTCTGCCCGGTGGTGGGAATGCTGCCGCACCCTCCCAACCCGGCGGCGGCCAGGAGGACGGCCAAGGGAAGGATCGTTTTCATCGTACGTGCGCCTCCAGGAAAACACTCTTCGCCAATGCCTCGAACAAAGCCTGCGTCAACGCAGGGTCGTGCACGGTCTCGTTCTTCAGCTCCTTGTTGCCCTTCGAGTAGACGACCCGGTTCAAGGTGAGGCTGACGAGGACGTGCTCCGGGTTTGCCGCTGGGCCGGGCGCGACGGTCAGCGATGCGCGAATCGTCTGGCGATCCGAAGGATCCTCAGAAGGGAATGAGGTCGGACTTCCCACGTTTCCCTTGGTGAGCATGACCACTGCCAGGAACACCGCAACTTTGGCGGTCGTTTCCAATAAAACTCCACCAGCGGTGTTCTGCTCCTCGGCCGTGCGGTTCTTGCTGCCGGTGATGACACCCAGCGTGCTGTCGGTCTCTTCGATGATAAAGCCGAGATCCTGCAACAAGCAGGCGCACGCGGTCAGCATCGCTGGCTTCGTGGTCCCATCGAAGCGCCGTGTCTGCGCCGCCTGCTCCGCGCCGGCTTTCGCCGATGGCTGAAAAGGCCGGATTGGCGCAGTGCCGCAACCTTCCTCGAGGAGGATGAGCACTGCCAGGAGCAGGCGGAGCGGGAATGCGGGCCGCTGGCAACGCGGCAATCTGCGCGGCAAGGACACCGAGGCGTGTTTAGCCACGAGCGACGACGTAGGTTGCGACCTTGTGTCGCAACTCGAACGACCGGGCCTAAGGGAGTCGAGTTGCGCGGCGAGCGCGCAACCTACGCGGAGTATGTGCGTTCTCGGGCTAGACATGTTCGGACCCCGCGCCCACAAGTTGGCCACTTAAAACCAGCCGGGGCGCCTGCTGGCTACCTGCGCGGGTTAAGAGCGGGTTCGAGGCGCACGTCTTCATCGGGGTGAGAGGTTCGCGAGCTTCACCGCGAGCTGGTTGAAGATTTCATTGTGGGCCGCGGAGTCCGTGTACACACAGCCACAG
>Ga0233425_10010326_pt1 | contig 11423 bp, 8 predicted proteins | sample Watercolumn_Towu_2_FD_181712 | JGI IMG/M metagenome (GOLD analysis project Ga0233425, IMG submission 181712) | Freshwater microbial communities from Lake Towuti, South Sulawesi, Indonesia - Watercolumn_Towuti2014_140_MG | ecosystem: Environmental > Aquatic > Freshwater > Lake | place: Indonesia...
GTCCTTCACGTCGCGGCTGGTGGTGGACCACTGGAAGTTGCTGTTGAATTTGATGCCGTAGGGCGGGTCGAAGTAGATGCACTGCACCTTGCCGCGCAGGCCCTCGCGCTCGGCGAGGCTGGCCATCACCTGCAGCGAGTCGCCGAGAATCATGCGGTTGCTCCAGTTCTGGTCGTGCTGGTAAAACTCGGTCTTGTCCGCGCCCTTGGGGATGCCGTTGAAGTCGGCGAAGAGGTCGGCGGTCAACTCTCCCGCGTCGTGTTTGGCTTCCTTTGTCTGGCGAAGGAGGTCGTCAATGAGGGCCTTGGGATGAACCTTTTCCTGAATGTAAAGCGGCGGGGCGTGAACCACAAGGTCGCTCCAATCCTGCTCATCCTTTCCCCGCCAGACGAGCTGGGGATCGAGATCCGTGTTGCGCTGGTAGCGGATGGTCTTCGGGTTCTCGACCTCTTTTTGGATGATGGATTGCTGTTCGGCTGAGGGGATGTTCTTCCGCTTCGCCTCGTCGTGTTTGAGGGCCTCAACCGTCTTGTAACTCGTGGGTTTCTTGGGCATGGCGGCGATTACCAGGTGTGTGGCTTGTGAAAGGTGCCTTGGGCATCGGTGAGTGTGTCAGTTAACATGCACGCTTCGAGGACGCCGCGGGGGTCAATCCAGAAAACGCCGAAACGGCGTGCATCGTAGTAGAAATTGAAGCCATCAAGGTAGAGGATGGTCTTCATGAAAAAAAGCAGGGGCCGCGCCCTGCGACAACGGCCCCGCGTCCTTTCGCCGAAGCTACTCGGAGGGAAGATCGAAAAACGTCCCCGAGGAATCCCTGCCCGTCAAGAAGGGAAAGTGCCGGAGGGGAATTGTTGAATTGGAAGGCTGAGCCGAGCGCTCCGAGCGGTCGGGGTTGTTCAGATGCGGCTCGACTGGAGGTGGTTGCCGCGATGTTCATGCCGCGAGGACCTTACGGGCCGGGACAATTCCTGAGAGGATTCTGCGCCGCTGGTTCTTCAGGGCCCGGAAATCGCATTCGACCTGAATGCCATACCAGAAGGCGTCCGACTGGCCGAAGAATGCCCCGAAGCGGAGGGACATGGCGGGAGTGATCGAGCGTTTGCCGAGCACGATTTCATTGATCGCGCGAGGCGGCACGCCAATCGCGCGGGCCATGGCATTCTGGGAAATGCCCATCGGCTTGAGATACTCCTCCAGCAGGATTTCGCCCGGTGTCATTGTCATCGGGTATAACGTATCGCGTTATAGATGGCGGTCAATGGTAATCGGTGATGGAAACTTCCGCCGGGCCCTCTGGTGTCCAACGGAAGACGATGCGCCATTGGTCATTGATCCGGATGGAATGGAGTCCTGAGAGGCTGCCGCGAAGGGGCTCCAGCCTGTTGCCGGGCGGAACGGCAAGGTCGGTCAGGGATTTGGCCGCATTCATCTGAATGAGTTTGCGGAGGGCGGGCCGGAGGATCGCATGGAAGCGTTTGCTTTTTTCTTCATGGAAAAGACGCTGTGTCTCGCTGTCTGCAAAAGAGCGGATCATGAGATGGCCGAGTGGATCATCCCGTCGAACTGCTTCATGAAGGCGGCGGCGAAGTCGGCCTGCATGGCATAAACGTCGGTGAACTCGGCGAAGGCCCAACGTCCGTGGGTGCCGAGGTGGTTCACGCCTGGGATCCAGTAGGTTTTCATTGTGGAGGCTTTTTCCTTCGCGTCTTCGCCGCGGTAGCCCTTGATCTCGACGACGAGGTGGAGGAGGTCGGGCGAGCCGTCGGGCTCTGGCGGGCGGCCATCTTCCACAAGGAGGATGAAGTCGGGCCGGTAGCGGTGATTTTCGCCGGCGAGCTGATAGGGGACTTCGAAGCCGAGGTTGTGGTTTTTCACATAGGCCTTCACGCGAGGGTGGGCCTCGGCGACGCGGCAGAATTCGCCCTCCCACTCGCTGTCGAGAACGATCCAATTCAGGTGGCAACGCTCGGGATGCGTCTCCCAGAGAAGAGTCTTGGAGGTGGGAAACTGAACGTGCCGGGTAGAGCCGGTGGGATTGTAGGGATCGAGAACGGCGAGGATTGGCCGGCGGTCCTCGAAGGAGCGCGTAATGCCCGCGGTGATGCGGTCGCAGGCCATGTCGGCAAGTTGCTCATACATCAACTGCGCGGGTTGGGTGCCGCCTTTGCAGACTAGGCACGTCTGGAGCCAATCGGTCGTGATTTTCTTGAGCTGGCCGAAGAGGTGCAGGGGAGGGTCGCCGCCGGGATCGCGCCACTTTGTGAGGAGCAGGCGCTGGGTGAGATGGAAAGCGAGCGCGGCGGTGCGAAGATTGCCCAGATGCTCGACGGTGAGGTCCACACCCTGCCCGATGATGCCGGCATTCTGCGTGATCGTCGGGCCGGTTAGTGCGGGCGTCAGCTCGAGAATGGAATCCTCGTCGAACTTTGCCGAGAGGCGTTCCTGCGGAAGGTCAATGCGGTAGCCCTCGACGCGGGGGAAGCGGATCTCAAGGTGGTCACGCTCTGGCCGAACGGCTCTGACGAGGACCGTTTGGCGCGGTGGCTGGGGCGGGGAAATGACGGGTTTCGCCGTGAAATCGAAGGGAATGCCGAGGACATCGGCATACTCGACATTGAAGAGACCTTGTTCATTGAGGTCGTAGCTCTGCCGTCGCAAGGCACGGCCGATGACCTGCTCGCACAGGAGCTGGGTGCCGAAAGCGCGCACCCCGAGGACATGGGTGACAGTGTTCGCGTCCCAGCCCTCGGTGAGCATGGAGACCGAGACGACACAACGGATCGAACCGCCGAGGCTGTGGGGCTTGCCCACGGTATTCATGACCTCGCGGAGGAGGTCTTGGTCGCTGAGCCGCTCGCCCGCCCGGGCGTCGCCGGTGCGCTCGACGATCTCACGGCGAAAGCGTTCGATTTCGTCGGCGGCCATGCTGCGGAAATTCTCATCGAGTGCGTCGCCGGACTCGAGTTGCTCGCTGTCGATGAGGAGCGTGTTTGGCCGGGCAAGAGGCTCGCCGTTTTCGTCGAAGTTCCGGAACAGCGGGAGGCGTCCATTTTGGAATGTTGTGCCCCCGCGCTGGAATCCCGAGATGAAGTCGTAGACGAGTTTCGATGTCGCGGTGTTGTTGCAGACGACAATGAAGCAGGGAGGGACCGAGATCCCGACCTGCTGCCAGAGCTCAAACGTTTTCTCGTAGTGACCGTAGAGCGCCTGCAAGGCCGTCTGGAGCAGGGCCGGGAGCTTGAGAGGGTCCAACTCCTCGCCGGAACCGCGGCCCTTTTTCGGCATCTTGGTGCCGATGTGTTTCCAAAGGTCACGGAACATCGGGAGTTCATCGTCTTTCGTGCCGGGGAGGTTCTGTGCCACCGGAACGCGGGGAAGCTTCACAATGCCGCACTCGATGGCATCCATGAGGGAGAAGTCACTCACCACCCATGGAAACATCGTGCCCTCGGCATATCCGGAGCCAGCGAGAAAAAACGGTGTCGCCGAGAGGTCGAAGACGCGCTGGAGCCCGAGCTTGCGTTGCACGGTCTCGAGGCCGGATACCCAAAGCCGGGCGGCCTCTGAGTTTTTCTGCGCCTCTTTGCGCTCCTCCTCCTTGAGATCATCTTCGTCACTTGCTTTCTCGCGGTAGCAGTGGTGGGCTTCGTCGTTGAGCACGAGAATGTTCTTAAGGCCCATCAGCTCAGGCATCACACGCTGGATCATCTGGCCTTCGGTCTCCAACGTCTCGATGTCCGATCCCGTGCGGCCCGTGAGCAACTGGCGTCCGCCTTTGGAAATTTCCAGACGCTCGCGGAGTTTGAACGCGTGGTAGTTCGTGATGACGATCTTCGCACGTTGGATGTCTTCCAGCATGTCCTGAGGCATGAGTTCTCGCGTCGAGTAGTAGTTTGCCGGGTCGTTGGGGAGCAGGACGCGGAGGCGGTCCCTGATCGTGATGCCGGGAGCCACGATAAGAAACCCGCGCGTGAAGTGCTTGCTGGCGGGGCGCCGCACGGCATTGACAGTCTGCCACGCGATGAGCATCGCCATGACGGTGGTCTTGCCCGCGCCGGTCGCGAGCTTCAGTGCGGTGCGGGAGAGGAGAGGGTTGGCTTCGTCGTTTGCCCGGGAAAGATTCTCAAGGATCCGCCTGCCGGAAGGGCTCAACGGGGCGACTTCGGCGAGCCAGATCGCAGTTTCGACCGCTTCCACCTGGCAGAAGAACGGGCGTTGGTTTTGGAACGGATGGCTGCGCCAGTGCGTGAGGAGCCGCGCTGTTTGCGGTGTGACCTGCCACTGGCCGGGATTTGTACGCCCGCGCCACTCGTCCACCAGAGCGCGGACTTCGTTGATGATGGATGTGGGGTCGTATTGCTGGGCTTCGGTGGAGAGGCCTTTGCCCTCGTCGAAAATGATCTCTTTCTGTTGGGGCGAAGTCCTCCGCTTCTTCGGTTTCGGGATCGGTGTGACGAACTTTGCTCGACGACGCGTCTCAACAATCTGCTGGGTCGGCTGCCCGCTCTCGTCCAGTTCCCAGTGGCGGCGCGGGTATTCGTAAGGGGAATTGAGGATCGGGTGATCAAAGAATGGATTCGCCATCGCAGCGTCGCCACTCTGTAGAGGAGAGAAAGGATGCTGACGAGTGGAAATGGGCGCCGCCGGGGCGCGGCTGCGGGCAATTGGGAAGCGCTCGTCCGCTCAGACGGTGATGCCGATGGCTTCCTTGGCGGAAGCGAATGTGTATTCCCGGTTCATCCGCGCGATGAACGAGGCGGGGATGCCCGCCGGGCAGACGGCTTCGCAGGCGAAGTAGTTCGAGCAATTGCCGAAGCCCTCCTTGTCCATTTGGTTGACCATGTTGAGGACGCGGCGCTCCCTCTCCGGCTTTCCCTGAGGGAGGAGGCCGAGGTGGGTGATTTTTGCGCTGACGAACAACATGGCCGAGCCATTCGGGCAGGCTGCGGCGCAGGCCCCGCATCCGATGCACGCCGCCGCATCCATCGCCTGGTCCGCGACGACTTTCGGGATGGGAACTGCGTTGGCGTCGGGGGCGGAGCCGGAGCGTTCGCTGATGAATCCGCCCGCCTGGATGATGCGGTCGAAGGCCTCGCGGTTGACGACCAGGTCGCGTTCGACCGGAAACGAATTCGCACGGAAGGGCTCGATGGTGATGATCTGGCCTTCACGGAATTTTCGCATGTAGAGCTGGCAGGTCGTCCCACGGCCGGGGCCGTGGGGGACTCCGTTGATCGTGAGCGAGCAATTTCCACAGATTCCCTCCCGGCAGTCGGAATTGAACTGAATCGGATCAATGCCTTTGCGAGTCAGGTCCTCGTTGACGATATCGAGCATTTCGAGGAATGACGCCTCGGCCGGGATGTCGTTGGCCTCGTAGTGCTCGAGTTTGCCTTGGGATTCGGGACTCCGCTGGCGCCATACTTCCAGATAGAATTTCATAGGGATGACCGGTGAAGGTTACTTGTAGCTGCGGGTTGAGAGCTTGACCTGTTCATAGGCGAGCGGCTCCTTGACGAGCGAGGGGGCTTTGTCCTGGCCCTCGTACTTCCATGCGGAAACGTGGGCGTAGTCATCGTCGTTCCGGAGGGCCTCACCTTCCGGAGTTTGGAATTCCGTGCGGAAGTGGCCTCCGCAGGATTCGTTGCGGTCGAGGGCGTCGAGGCACATGAGTTCGCCGAACTCGAGAAAATCGGCCACACGTCCTGCGCGTTCGAGTTCCATGTTAATGCCGTCCGGGCTGCCAAGCAGCTTGAGGTCGGACCAGAAGGCCTCGCGGAGCCGTGGGATTTTGCGGAGAGCCTCCTCGAGGCCCTTTTTGTCGCGTGTCATGCCGCACTTTTCCCAGATGATGTGGCCGAGTTCACGGTGGAAGCTGTTCACGCTCCGTGTGCCCTTGATATCGATGAGTTTCTGGATTCGCGATTTGACCGAGTCTACGGCCTCGGCGAAAGCCGGTGCGTCCGGGTCCGTTTTTTTTCCGAACTGAGTGGTGATGTATTCCCCGAGCGTGTAGGGAATGACGAAGTAGCCGTCGGCGAGGCCCTGCATGAGGGCGCTGGCGCCGAGGCGGTTGGCTCCGTGATCCGAGAAGTTGGCCTCTCCGAGGACATGGAGGCCCGGGATGTTGCTCATGAGGTTGTAGTCCACCCAGAGGCCGCCCATGGTGTAGTGGACGGCCGGGTAGATGCGCATCGGGCGTTCGTAGGCGTTCTCCCCGGTGATGTTTTCGTACATTTCGAAGAGGTTGCCGTAGCGCTCTTCGATGACGTGTTTGCCAAGGCGTGTGATGGAGTCGCTGAAGTCCAGGTAAACGCCGAGTCCGCCGGGACCGACACCGCGGCCCTCGTCGCAGACTTCCTTGGCGGAGCGGGAGGAGATGTCGCGCGGGGCGAGGTTGCCGTAGCTCGGGTATTTCCGTTCAAGGTAGTAATCGCGCGCGTCCTCCGGGATCGTATCGGGTGCCTTGCCGGCATCCTCCTTGCGTTTGGGGACCCAAACGCGGCCGTCATTGCGGAGCGATTCCGACATGAGGGTGAGCTTCGACTGGTAATCGCCGCTGACCGGGATGCAGGTCGGGTGGATCTGCGTGAAGCAGGGATTGGCGAAGAGGGCGCCGCGTTTGAATGCGCGGTAGGTTGCGGTGACATTGCAGCCGCGGGCGTTGGTCGAGAGGTAGAAGACGTTGCCATAACCGCCCGTGCAGAGAAGGACGGCGTCGCCCGCGTGGGCCGAAATCTCGCCGGTCGTCATGTTTCGGACGACGATGCCCTTGGCATGGCCATCGACCACGACGAGATCCATCATTTCGGTTTTCGGAAACATTTTGACGTTTCCCAGAGCGATCTGGTGGCTGAGTGCCGAATAGGCTCCGAGGAGGAGTTGCTGGCCGGTCTGCCCGCGGGCGTAAAACGTTCTGGAGACCTGGGCGCCGCCGAACGAGCGGTTGTCGAGCAGACCGCCATACTCGCGGGCGAAGGGCACGCCCTGCGCGACGCACTGGTCGATGATCGAGCTGCTGACTTCGGCGAGCCGGTAGACGTTGCCCTCGCGGGCGCGAAAGTCACCGCCCTTGATGGTGTCGTAGAAGAGCCGGTACACGCTGTCGCCGTCGTTCTGGTAATTTTTAGCGGCATTGATTCCTCCCTGTGCCGCGATCGAGTGCGCGCGGCGCGGGCTGTCCTGATAGCAGAAGCATTTCACGCGGTAGCCCTGTTCGGCGAGCGTGGCGGCCGCCGAGGCTCCGGCGAGGCCGGATCCCACGATGATGAGTTCGAATTTCCGTTTGTTGGCGGGGCTGACGAGTTTGGCGTTGTTCTTGAAGGACGTCCACTTTCTGTCAAGCGGACCCGAGGGTATTTTGGCGTCGAGTGTCATTGCGCGGAACCTTTGCCCAGCCCGAAGACGAAGATCGAAACGGGGATGGAGATGTAACCGAGGAACAGGAGCCATGCGTAGGCCTGCGTTGCGATTTCGAGGAGCGGGCGTATCCGGCGGTTGGTGATGCCGAGTGTCTGAAACAGGCTGCCGATGCCGTGGCTGAGGTGGAGGGTGAGGAGGAAGAGTCCCGCGATATAAACGAGGACGACCCACGGGATGCAGAAGCCGGCGACGACCATCGCGAAAACGTCATGCACCTTGTGGCCGTCGAGCATGGTGTCCATGTGTTGGAACGCGGGGTCGACGATCCGCACGGTGAAGTGGGCGAGGTGGAAAATGATGAAGGCGAAAACCACGATGCCGCTCAGCCGCATGGTGCGGGCGAAGACCGTCGTTCGGATGGGGTCCGAGGCGAGGTATTTCGCCGGGCGTGCGTTCTGGTTTTCCTTCCACAGGAGCATCGTGAAGAAAATGTGGGTAACGAGGATCGCGAGGAGGGCGGCACGGATCGCCCAGAGGAGTGGACCGAGATCCTGGAGGTGCTTCGCGTAGGAATTGATCCAGTCGGGTCCGAGGTAAATGGTGAAATTGCCGACGAGGTGCCCGGTGACGAAGAGGACGAGCGCGATGCCTGTCAGGGCCACGATGGTTTTTTTCCCGATGGACGAGAGCACCCACCTTACAATGGGATGGGGGCCGGAGCGTGTCGTAGATGAAGCCGAGATCATGTGCGGGATTTGATTATAAGTTCAGCTAATAAATCGCAAGACAATTTTGGGCAGGCTGCAACCCTACACTATTTACGGAGCAGGCACGCGGCCGGACGCGGTGAGGGCCTCCTGAAAAAAGTCTTTTCGTTGCGAAGTTGAGCCGCGAAAGATTTTGTCATGTCAAATCGGTTGAAGGTTGGAATCATCGGGTGCGGAAACATCAGCAAGGTTTATGCGGAGGCGGGCAGGCGTTTTCATGAGATAGAGATTGTGTCCTGCGCGGACCTGGACCTCGAGCGGGCGAGGGCCTTGGCGGCCGAGCAAGGGATTCCGCGGGCGGTGCGTGTCGAGCAATTGATTGCGGACCCGGAGATTTCGCTGGTGATCAACCTGACGGTGCCGGCGGTTCATGCGGCGATATCGCAGGAGATCGTGAAGGCCGGGAAGCATGTCTACAGCGAAAAGCCGCTGGCGTTGAAGCGACGCGAGGCGAGGGAGTTGATGGGCCTTGCGAGGGAGAAGAATTTGCGCGTGGGATGTGCGCCCGACACGTTTCTCGGGGCGGGACTGCAGACCTGCCGGAAGCTTATTGACGAAGGGGCGATCGGCGAGCCGATTGCCGGGGCCGGCTTCATGTTGCAGGCGGGACCCGAGCGATGGCATCCGAATCCGGATTTCTTCTACAAAAAAGGCGCGGGGCCGCTTTTTGACATGGGCCCTTATTATCTGACGGCTTTCACGACGCTGCTCGGCCCGGTGCGTCGTGTGGGCGCCTCGGCCAAGGCGAGCTTTCCGGAGCGGATAATCACGAGCGAGCCGCTGGCGGGAACGAGGATCAAGGTCGAGGTTCCGACGCATGTCGCGGCGGTGTTGGATTTTGATTCGGGTCCGATTGTCACGCTCGCGACAAGCTTTGACGTGCATGCCCACAGGATGCCGCCGATCGAAATCTACGGCTCGGAGGCGACGCTCGCGGTGCCGGATCCGAACACATTCGGCGGTCCGGTTTTGATCCGCAGGGCTGGCGAGGAAAACTGGACGGAAGTGCCGCTGGGGTTCGGCTATGCGGACAACAGCCGTGGGCTCGGCGTCGCCGATATGGCCTCCGCAATCCGGACGGCGAGGGAACACCGTGCGAATGCGAAGGTTGCCTACCATGTGCTCGACATCATGCATTCGATTCTCGACTCGTCGGAATCCGACCGCTATGTCGAACTGGCGAGTTCGATGACGCGGCCTGCGCCTTTGCCGGGCGGCCTGAGCGACGGATTGGTGGACCTGGCGGACTGAGCGTTCAGCCGATGAGGTCCGCGAGGTCGTCGTCGTTGAGGACCTGATCGAAGGCTCCGGCATCGAGAACGCCATCGAGGAGGAGTTTTTTGCGTTGCTGGAGTTCGATGACGCGGTTTTCGACGGTGTCGCGGGTGACGAGTTTGATGGAGGTGACGACCTGCTTTTGTCCGATCCGGTGGGCGCGGTCGGTTGCCTGGTTCTCGGCTGCGGGATTCCACCATGGGTCGAAATGAATGACGGTGTCGGCTGCGGTGATGTTGAGGCCGACGCCGCCCGCCTTCAGGCTGATGAGAAAGACTGTGATGCCGGGATCGGACTGGAATCGCTCGACGACGCTTTCGCGGTCCCTTGTGCCACCGTCGAGCCGGCAGAATTCGATGGCGGCGGACTCAAGGGCGTTGGCGATGAGATCGAGCATCGACGTGAACTGGCTGAAGACGAGGACGCGGTGTCCGCCATCGGCCGCCTCGCTGATCAATTCGAGAAGGGCGTCGAGTTTGGCGGAGGGTTCGGGGCTTTCGATGCCGAGAAGCCGCAAGTCGCAGCATGCCTGCCGCAGGCGGAGGAGAGCGGTGAGCACCTGCATCCGGCCCGTGGAGCCGCGTTCGCGTAGCTGGTCGAGTTCGGCCCGGGCGGCGATTTGCAGACTTGTGTAGGCCTCCTTTTGGGACGCGGTGAGATCGACTTCGATGATTTGTTCGATTTTGTCCGGGAGGTCGGTCAGGACCTCGGCTTTTTTTCTGCGGAGCATCCAGGGCCGGACCCGCCGCACGAGACGCGACCAGAGCGGTCCCCGCTCGCCGGCGAGTATTGGTTTTTCGTATCGGTCCCGAAAATCCGCGCGGGCACCGAGATAGCCCGGTAGGATGAAGTCAAAGAGCGACCAGAGGTCACGGATGGAATTTTCGAGTGGAGTTCCCGTGAGGACGAATCGTGCCGGGCTCCGGAGAAGGGCGGCGGACTTTGCATTCCGGCTGTCGGGATTTTTGATATGCTGCGCCTCGTCGAGAATCAGCGTGCTGAAGTTGATGTCGCGGTAGTGGTCGATGTCGCGCTGGAGCAGGGGATAGCTCGTAATGACAAGGTCGCTCGAGGCGATCGATGCAAACGACTTTTTGCGGGAGGGCCCCTGAATTGGCAGCGTCTGGAGGGAGGGTACGAAGCGCGCAGCCTCGCGGGCCCAGTTCCAAACGAGTGATGCCGGGCACACGACGAGGTGCGGGCCCGGGAGGACCTCGATCATCGCGAGGGCCTGGAGGGTTTTTCCCAGGCCCATTTCGTCGGCGAGAATGCCGCCCGCATGGCGACGGGCGAGTTTCAGCAGCCAGCAGGCACCGTCGACCTGGTAAGGGCGGAGGAGTTTTGCGAGGCTGCCCGGCACGGGTTCGTCCGGATGACCGGGCTCGGGAGCGGTGTCGGCCCATTGGGCGAGACTGGCGTTCAGGTAGTCCCGGTGGACACCCCGTATCCGGTAGCCGCCGCCTTGCTGAACTGGGTCGCAATCACGGAGCACTTCCTCGAGGTCTGCGAGCATGGCCGGGTCGGGCACGGCACGGCGTCCGTCCGCCAGCTTGATGGCCGACCCGCCACCGCGGAGGAGGCGTGCTAAATCCGGGTGGGAGAGGACGGCCTGGCGCCCCGCCGCGAAATGCACGTGGAAATCCAACCAGCCTTCGCTCGTCTCGCGGATGCGGAACTGGGGTTCGATGGTGACGAGGGACGAGGCGACATGTTGGAATCGCTCGCCCTCCCGGACGGTCCATTTTTTTCTCCAACCCGGAAGGGAGCCTGCGAAAAACCGGATGATCGCAGCTTCTCCGCGCAGGGCCGCTCCCTGACCCGATGGCTCGAACCCGGCCGCGAGGAATTCTTCGAGGACGTGGCGTTCCGCCGCCGGGTTGGAGAGTTCCGGGCGGGAATACCGGAAAGAGAGGGTTGCGTCGATGTGCCGGAGCGAGCCCTCGATGGATACTTCGACCGCAGGAATCTCCGATGTGGCGGTGCCCGCCGGGGGGCGCGACGTCGGCGCGGATGCGG